>Ga0074193_1001030_pt1 | contig 38528 bp, 35 predicted proteins | sample EPASupsiteHSE605_FD_64523 | JGI IMG/M metagenome (GOLD analysis project Ga0074193, IMG submission 64523) | Bioremediated contaminated groundwater from EPA Superfund site, New Mexico - Sample HSE6-05 | ecosystem: Environmental > Aquatic > Deep subsurface > Groundwater > Contaminated ... | reverse complement strand
CCCAGCAGCATACTGATTGTGCCGATAATAACGGACTTGCCAGCCCCGGTTTCACCGGTGATGACATTGAATTTTTCTCCAAATTCTATGTCCGCCTCTTCAACGAGTGCCAGATTTTTAATTCTTATCCAGTTTAGCATAATATATTTCAGTTTGAATACGTGTAAAAAAGATTTCAGGTTGTATAATACCTTGGTCTGAGCGGAAAACAAAACAAAAAATTTCAGTAAATATGGAAAAACTTTATTTTTCTGAGCGAATGCTTCGGCACGACCTAAAATGATACAGTTAACAACGATCAACGGAATAAACACACCTAATGCAGCATATAAACCCGGGGTAAATGCCTTCATGGTTAAATCAACAATTGTAACAAAGGATGCTATAATTACTACAAATGCAGCAATACGAACCTTGTTAGGAATTACATTTTTCAACGCTGCAATAAATAAGTTCGAAAATACAAGTACAAAAGTTGTAGCAGCTCCCATTCCTAATCCATTAACAGCAGCAGTAGTTACCGCAAGCGTTGGACAAGTTCCCAGAACCAATACCAGGGTTGGGTTTTCTTTGATAAAACCATTGGTTAAATATTTCAAGTTACTCATAGCGCTTACTGTTTTACTTGTTTAAAAATTTCATACGCTTTTAAAAGAGCATCGGCAAAACCTTTGGAAGAAATGGTTGCTCCACTAATTCCGTCAATGCTTCCTTTGTTTGGCTTTAAATCCAGTTTAAAGGTTTCTGGCTTTTTACCTTTGAATTGGCTCAGAAATTTTTTATCTAAAATCTGATCTCCATAACCAACTGATTCCTTCTGGCTTAAAACAATCACATCAACAATTGTACCGTCAATATCAAACCCGGTCAATATCCAGATTTTATTTTCCGTATTATATCCGGTAGCACCAGACTTTATTGCATATCCAACAGTTTTGCCTGCCATTGTTGCCGTAAATATTTCACAGTTATCCATTTGTTTAACTGTGGTTTCAGGTTTGTTATCAAATTTAGGTAATACCTTGGCAAATAAGGTAAAATCTGTAATTTTACAGGTAATTGTATCACATTTGTCTGCTGCTGATTCAACTTTAGAGGTTGCAAATTCCTTGTTAAACGCTTTAAATGCTCTATCTAAAGCATCACAATAGGCTCTGGATGAAATCGTAGCCGCTGTAATTGCATCAACTTCTCCCCCATCTTTTTTCACTGTCATATTAAAGGAAGCAGGTTTTTTCCCATTAAACTGGTCATGGAATTTAGATTCCATCATCTTTGTACCCAAGCCCGGGGTTTCTTTTTGCTGCAGAACAATCGTATTATGAATTGTACCATCAGGCAAAAAGCCTACCATTATTCCGATGTGGCCGGCAAAACCTTTTTCAGTAAAAGTTTTTACCGCATAACCAACCAACTGATTTCCTTTTTTCGCAGGGTAAAACGTAATTCCGTCAACCTCTTTCATTTCTTTGGTTGGGTCATTATCAAAAGCAGGTAAAACACCTTTGATTGCATCAATCTCCTTTTGTTTATCAGCCTTATCAATAGGCCCTTTAGTGAGATTATACACAACTCCTAAAGCTGCTGACATCACCATTGAGATGACAGCAAGCGACAGGATCATATTCTTTAATGTCGATTCTAATTTAGCCATTATTTTATCACCTCCCCGAATCGTTTAGGTTTCATACTTTTATTAATTAAAGGCACTACTGCATTCATAATAAGGATTGCAAACGAAACGCCTTCGGGGTAAGCACCCCATATACGAATTAAAACAGTCAGAACCCCACATCCAATACCATACACAATCATTCCTTTTCCTGACATTGGAGATGTGACCATATCCGTAGCCATAAAAATAGCACCTAGCATTAAACCTCCTGCAAACAAATGGTATACCGGGTTGATGTAATTTGCAGGATTTATCATCCAAAGGATACCGGTAAATGCTAGTACTGTACCAATATATGCAACAGGGATATGCCAGCTGATAATTTTACGGAGAAGCATAAATAAACCTCCTAATATCAGGGCAATTGCAGAAACTTCCCCCAGCGAACCGCCAATTCCACCTACAAACATATCAGTATAAGACGGAATAAAACCACTTAAATCAGCTAGTTTGTGTCCTTGTTGCAAAGCAGTATGAATTGTATCACTTTTTGCCATCAACTGGTCAATGGTTTCGCCTTTCATTAAACCCTCTTTTATAACACCCAATGATGTCGGACCTGTAACGGCATCCACCAACGTTGTGAATGGTCTTGGAATTGGCCAGGTTGTCATATCTACCGGAAATGAAATCAAAAGAAAAACACGACCAATTAAAGCGGGATTGAAAGGATTTTTTCCTAAACCACCAAATGACATTTTTGCAATCCCTATTGCGACCAATGCACCTACCAATAATTGCCAAATTGGCAACGAAGTTGGAACATTAAACGCAAGTAAAATCCCGGTTACAGCGGCAGAACCATCTGTAACGCTTGGGTTTACTTTTAAGACAAATTTTTGAATCAGATATTCAAATGCAATACATGCAACAATTGAAATCAAGGTAAGAATTATTGCTGAAATTCCAAAATACCAGGTGGAAACCAACAAAGCAGGGAGCAAAGCAATTACTACGCCCCACATAATTTTTTGCACGGAATCTTTGTCATGTACGTGCGGTGATCCGGATACTGTTAGCAGATTCATTTCTTATTTTTTTGTACGGTTTCTGATTATTTGACCAACTTCATATTTTCCCAATCGAACATAGTCGAGCAAAGGACGACCAGCAGGGCAGGTAAACTGACAAGAGCCACATTCAATACAATCAAGTACCTTTTCTGACTCTGACATTTCGTAATTCTCAATTTCTGAAAGCTGAGCTAATTTATAAGGCTCCAGTCCCATCGGACAAACGGTAATACATTTTCCACATCGGATACAGTTTTGAACCACAACACGCTTCGACTCTTTCTGAGTCATAATCAGAATACCTGAAGTACCTTTCATTACGGGAATATCAAGTACATTTAGAGCCTTACCCATCATTGGACCACCACTGATAACTTTGCCGGTATCTTCGGGCAAGCCTCCTGCAAAATCGATCAGTTCGGAGACAGATGTACCAATGCGAGCCATCAGATTACAGGACTTTTTCACTGATTTTCCAGTAACAGTAATCACACGTTCTATCAGGGGTTTGTTTTTCTGAACAGCTTCGTAAACTGCGAATGCTGTTCCGGCATTGTTTACCACGCAACCAACTTCAATCGGAAGTTTTCCGGAAGGAACTTCGCGGTTAACAGCAGCTTTAATCAACTGTTTTTCTGCCCCCTGTGGATATTTAACCTTTAACGGACAAATTTCAATACCATTAAATTTTGAACAGAGAGATTTCAGATGATTAATTGCATCTGGTTTATTGTTTTCAATTCCAATAATAGCCTTGTTTACTTCCAATGCTTTCATCAGAATAGAAACTCCTATCATCATTTCTTCACCACGCTCAAGCATTAAACGGTGATCTGAAGTAAGATATGGTTCACATTCCACTCCATTAATAATTAAAACCATTGCCTTTTTACCTTCAGGAACCATCAGTTTTACATGAGAAGGAAAAGTTGCTCCACCTAAACCAACAATGCCCATTGTCTTAATACGGTCAATGATTTCGAGACGACTCAGGTTTATTTCATACCTAATATCGGAAGAACGATCGATAGATTCGTCCCATTCATCATCTTCTACATCAATAAATACAGCAGGACGACGATAACCACTTGTATCAATAATTGTATCGATTTTTGATACTTTGCCTGAAAATGGCGAGTGGGTATTTGCTCCAATAAAGCCTTCGCTTTTTGCTAGCAACTGTCCTACTTTTACGGTAGCACCTTTTTCAACCACAATAGTGGAAGGTGCTCCTAAATGCTGTGTTACAGGAACACAAGCCTGTTTGGGGAGAGGCAATACCTCGATTACCTTATTTGCCGAAATCTTGTTTTCTTCCGGGTGAACTCCGCCTAATTTAAACGTTTTCAATATATTGATCCTCCAGTCGATTAGAAAGGTTAACGGATATATTTTTTATGCTTCTATGGCTTCTGTTGAAGCTTCAGCCTTTTCTTTGCGAGGGGGAAAATTAAGCTCCACAATTGCACTTGTTGGACAAACCTCCACACACTTCCGGCATAATTTACACTTTTCATCATTAATATATGCCAGATTGTTTTCGAGAGTAATCGCTTCGTAAGGGCATGTTTTTACACATTTTCCACAACCAATACAAGCAACTTCACAATTTTTCTTAGAAAGAACGCCTTTTTCTTTGTTCACGCAGCTCACAAAAATCCTACGGTCTTTTTTCCCTTTGTAACGAAGTTCAATAATACTTCTCGGACAAGCTTTCACGCAAGCTCCGCATGCAACACATTTTTCGTTTGAAACCACAGGAAGCCCGGTAATTTCATCAATGTAAATTGCATCAAACTTACAAGAAAATGCACAATCTCCCAAGCCAAGACATCCATGAGGACATCCGCTTTCACCTGAGAATAAATTATGCACAAACTGACAACTTTTAGCTCCTTCATACTGAGTTTTGGGAGCAGCTTTTGCTCTTGAGCCATTGCAACGTACCACTGCAATTTTAGGCTCTCCGATAATTGCCTCAACACCAATAACAGGTCCGATTTGAGTCATTACCGAAGCCCCCCCCACAGGGCAACTCAGGTTTTCAAGTGAGTCTGCTTTTACAATTGCTTCCGCAAAATTCCTACAACCGGCAAAACCACATCCGCCACAATTAGCTCCAGGAAGTAAGTCTGTAACTTCATCGATTTTAGGATCTTCAATAACTTTAAATTTTTGGGCTACAATATACAGCACTACTGCTGCAAATACGCCGATAAGGCCCAATGAAATAACGGCATAGAGGACGATTTCGTTCACGCTGTTTTCCTTTAAGTATTCGTAATCAGTGTTTAAGAAAGTAACAGGCAAATTTAGTAACTTTCCAGAATCTCGAAAATAGTGAACATGAAACAATAATTAACTTATCTATAACACTCATTACAAATAATATAAAAACAAAACCATCCTAAATCAAGAGAATTCTACAAATATATAGTTTCCTAGAAATGAGAAGATTAATAAATTATTTAGAATCAATATAAATTACATGATCATTGAACAATTTCAGAACAAGAGGGATTTAATCCAGATATCAAAAGAGGCTTTTTTATAAACAACTTAATCGCAGAATAAACCAACCCCACTATTGAAGGGAGCATCATAATTAAGCATATTACCCAAAAGAAATATGAACGGGTTAATTCCTATTCAATCGAAAATAAGAACTTCTCTTTAAGACTTTTACGAAACATTGAAAGAAATAAAAAATAGCAACCTGTTGCCAAAAGACTTGTTACGCCTGACAATGCTTCATTATGAGTGACCCCTATCATTATAATGAGTGTTGCTATTAAAACAACAAACGGCATTCCATAACCCAGAAATACAGCGAATCCTCCATTGCCAGATGACATTAGTACATTCACGTGCTGACCAACTTTGTACCTTAATAAATCTGACACTTCTACTTCTACAATTTTTTCTTTCATCTCCGAAACACTACATGCTCCTTTCGCATGACATGACGAGCAAGCTGATTGAGATAAAATAGTGATTTTCACTGTATTCTGAGAAATATCAGAAATAATTCCCGGATGCGAAATTGTATTCTTTTTCATAGTACAAAGATAAAATATCAATCTATTTATAAATGAATTAAATTTGCTGGTTGATACTAAATTTATTTTTTAAGTCTTGGTCGCTATGATTGATATTTCTCACCTCCATCCACTGACAGTGCATTTCCCAATTGCTCTGATTTTAACAGGCCTAATATTTGATATCGTCTCCTTTTTTCGAAAAGATGATTTATTTTATTCAAGAGCAGGATTATATCTGATTGTATTGGGAAGTATCGGAGCATTACTGGGATATTTAACCGGAGAATTCTTCACGAAAGAATTGAAAGGTGAAGCTGGTGAATTAAAGGAATTGCATGAGTTTTTTGCGAAAGCCTCAATGTTTATCCTTTTAGTAGTATCGGTATTCCGAATTTACATTATTTACAAACCATTAAACATTAAAAATATTCGGTTAGCTATTTTGGGGGTGGAATTTATCGGAGCTATTTCATTAGGTATTGCGGGCTATCTGGGCGGGTCTCTGGTGTATAATTACCTGATTAAATAGTAACCAACATCGTAAGTAAGACCCTAAACTAACGGTTTTAGCGCAGAAATATTCTGCTCCACAAACTTACTTCCGGGAGTGTGACCACATTTTCTACATGAAAAATCATACCATCCATTCATCGTGCCACACTCTTTACAAGTGTAATGTTCAATCATTTCGTTAAACCATGCTTCCCAGCCAATTTCTTTAATTCGTTCCTGAGATTTCCATAATTCAACCCTGTGAGGCATTTTTGACTGGAATTCTTTAAAGCCGTCACATGGAAATTCATTGCATTGTCCGCAAAAATCTACCCCTCTTTCATCAGCACATTTAATCATAAAACAATCTTTGCAAAATTCCATTTTCGTTTGCGTTCTACAACCCATGCATCGTACTTTTTCATAAGGCAAATTCATCCTGAGTGCAATTTTTTTCAGGTTTTCCTCATTATTTTCAAGGGTAGAATAATGCACACCACATGCATGACAAAATAATCCACAAACACTAACCAGTGCTTTATCAGGAACAATATTCTGATTCATCTTTTTCAAGGATAAAAGTTTGTTCAAAGGTAAGCATATTCAATTTTCAATTCTGAAACAACTCGGAATAAATTTACAAGCAGGTAATCAGTAGATCAAAATACAATATCAGAATCTGAATGAATATCCTATTGATATCTTAACAGGAATAACACTGAAGGAGCCAATGCTTTCAACCCGCACATATTCACTTTCAAAAACCTCTCTGTAATCACGTTTTCCATATTGAAAATCAACGCCCAAGTTTATGGAATGTTTCTGTTTTTTTCCAAGAAACCTACTAAAATCCAATCCACAACCAATCACTGGAGTAGTCGCTTTATAATAATCATTTTCAACCACATATACTCCTCCAAATAAATTTACAGAAAGAGCTGTTTTTTTCTTTTGCAGAAAAAAATACCCGATTTTGGTATTCCATACAATATCATCGAATGCATTATTAATATCCTGATTAGCAATTCCAACTTCCATCCCTACATAAACTGGCAAGGAGCTTACTGATCGAGAATATGCAAGATTTATCTGATTGAATCCTAATTCGATGGATATAAAATTTATCTTTTGACAATACACATGTGTACAAATCAGAATTGCAGTAAACGTTAGCATTGTTTTCATCTTCATTATTGAATAACTGTTTCTACAACAACTTGTTTAACAATTTCCCGAGCAGTAGTTATTTCCGATAAATCCGGGTAAAGATTTCCACTGGAACCATCAGGACTGCTATGCCCAATAAGTTTTAAAGTAACCTTGTTTGTGGAAGAATTAAGTATTCCGGAATAAACCAGTGCCGGTTGACCACTTCCCATTTTTCCACCTGAATAATATTGAGAACCTTCAGGAACATCCTTTGTATAAAAATCGTTGAAATCAACAGAATGATTAAATTCCGCCTTAATAATTATAGGGTAAAAAATTGTATTCAATTTCACCAGCATCTCTTTATCCGATTTCGGTGTAGCGCCCGTAATCCCATCAGTTAAAGGTTTGTCTTTAGTTGGAAGATATAAACCATCGGCATATTGTTTTCCACGTTGATGACACCAATATGGAAGTGCTTCTTTACGGCGGTTTCCGCCATTCATTATCCAGCCTTCTGTTGCAATTTTGCTACTTACATAAAGAGTTGTTATATACTGACCGTTGGTATCTTCAATCCAAACGGCAAATTGAGGTGGATTTTTTTTAGAAAGACCTAAAAAGAGAGGAAAATCGTGATTCCACCCTTTCCCTGTCTCAATTTTCAGTTTTAAATCGCCTTGAGAATAATTCAATTCTTCTTTTTCGCAGGATGCAGCCATCAGAATGACGGTTAGCATAAAAAAAACACTCAATTTCATTTTCATAATCATTTAATAATTAATCGAGTGCAAAATAAACGGGAATCAAGAGCATAACTCTTGATATAAATCAAGAAAAACGAAGCAACAAAAAATTTCCAGAATGGATTAGCCTATAATTTTGCGACGTACACGACTCAATGTTTCAGGGGAGATCCCCAGATAAGATGCAATATATTGCAATGGAATTGATTTTACGAACTCCGGATTTTGACTCAAAAGATTTTGATAGCGTTCTTCTGCAGATTGAAAGAGAAGACTAAAAAGATGTTTTTCAGAAGTTATTGCTACCTGCTCTGCAATAATTCTTCCCAAATGCTCAATTGCATGAGATTTTTGATAAAGATCCTCTAAATCATGCTTATAAAGCACAAGTAGCTGCATTTCGTCCATTGCCTGAACGTTTACTTTTGATATATTCCCGGTAATTAAGCTTGTATAGGACGTAACAAAACCAGGAGCAAAATAAAAGTCACTGGTAATTTCAATTCCTTCATTACTAAAATGATAAAACCGAAAATAACCATTCATAAAAAAAACAACCTTATCACAAATCTGGTTCATCTCCACAAGATGTTCGCGTTTTTGAATATGCTTAAATTGGAGAATTTTTTGCAATTGTGCCAGTTCTAAATCTGATAAAGGAATAATTTGCCTGATATATTTTCTGAATTCTGAATACAAATCCATTTCGGTGGGATTAGAGTTGCAAAATTAAGGAGTTGAAAGCGAAACAGGAATTATTTTTCCATTCATGTATTTATGAGCATTTATGCTGAAGTCCATAATAAAGCGAGCCATCTCCTCAGGCTTCAAAGGTGCGTTGTATTCAGGAAAGGCTGTTGAGAGCATTTCAGTTTGTACAGCTCCTAATGCCAGACTATTAAATGCAATTTTTTCACATTGATACTCAGCAGCCAGGCTTTCGGTAAGTACAGCTACGGCTCCTTTTGAAGCGGAATACAACGAGAGCCCTTTAAATTTAACACTCCCCTGATAACCACCCATGCTACTAATCGTAACTACATGCGAACCTGGTTTTAGCAAAGCAATTAGCTTTTGAGTAAGCGAAATAATTCCCCATACATTTACCGTAAATATTCTGGTAAAATCATCCTGTGTAAATTCCTGAAATGACTTATGAATCAGCATTCCTGCATTATGAATTACAATGTCCAGATTCTGGATTTTCAGCTTTAGGTTTTCAGTAAAATATTTTACATCCACATCATTTACCAAATCTACTTTAAAGCAGTTAAGCTCATTCAAAAGCAATTTTGATTGATTGAGCTCTGTCAGATGCTCAATATTTCTGGAAACAGCAAAAACAGAACAATCGGGCAACTGAGCAAACAATTTACAAAGTTCAAAGCCTATTCCTTTCCCGGCACCGGTAATTAATACATTCATTTTTCAGGAATTATTATATGAAGTGAACGCAGTGTACAGAAAAATGTTTACTTTTGCCGCACAAAACCTAAGCAAATATAGATAATTGCCGGGTTGAGATATATTTTTTCAAAAAAATAGACTCAAGCAATTACAATTCAAAAATAATGCTTACTTTTGCAACCCATTAAAATAACGTAAAGGATTTCTGGATATGTATTTAACAGCGGAAGTTAAACAAGACATTTTCAAAGGATACGGTAAATCTGAAACCGATACCGGTTCGGCAGAAGCTCAAATCGCATTGTTTACTCACAGGATTAAACATCTTACCGAACACTTAAAGATCAACAAAAAAGACAAGGTAACTCAACGTTCGTTGGTACGCTTAGTAGGTAAAAGAAGAAAACTTCTTGATTACTTAAAGGCGAAAGAAATCAACCGTTACCGCGAAATCATCCAGAAACTGAACCTCAGAAAGTAAGGATATAAAAAAGATTGATAAAAAGGCAATTAATTCTAATTGCCTTTTTTTGTATTTTTGAAAAAAACTAAATCGAGACAAACATGATTGGAACCTCAAAAAGCTTTGACTTAGGAGACGGAAGAAAAATCACCATAGAAACAGGTAAATTAGCAAAACAAGCAGATGGCTCTTGCGTGGTACGTATGGGAGACACAATGCTTTTAGCAACGGTATGTTCAAAAAAAGATGCAGCTGACAATGTTGACTTTATGCCATTATCAGTAGATTATCAGGAAAAATACGCATCCATGGGCCGCTTTCCGGGCGGTTTTTTTAAACGCGAAGCACGCCCAAGTGAATACGAAATTCTCGTTTCACGTTTAGTTGACCGTGCCCTTCGTCCTCTATTCCCCGACAATTATCATGCAGAAACGCAAGTCCTGATTACCTTAATTTCAGGTGAAAAAGATACTGCTCCTGATGCTCTGGCTGCTTTAGCGGCTTCATCAGCCCTGGCTGTTTCTGATATTCCGTTCAATGGTCCTATTTCGGAAGTACGTGTTTGCCGGATCAATGGACAATTTGTAATCAACCCATCTTTATCCGAAATACCAACTGCTGACCTAGACCTTATGGTTGCCGCTTCTATTGACAACATTAATATGGTTGAAGGCGAAATGAAAGAAGTGAGCGAAGAGGTGATGGCTGAAGCAATCAAATTTGCTCATGAAGCAATCAAAATCCAGTGTCATGCTCAGTTAGAACTCGCCGAAATGGTTGGAGCTACTCAGAAACGTGAATATTGTCACGAAAAACATGACCCTGAATTAAAAGAACGTATGCAGGCTGAACTATATCAAAAAGCGTATGCTGTTGCTCGTTCAATCATCAAAAACAAACATGAACGTGGCGAAGCATTCGATAAAGTTGTTGCTGAATTTACAGAAACGCTCACCGAAGAAGAACGTGCTGAAAAAGCTCCTTTGATCAAACGTTACTATCACGACATTGAAAAAGAAGCTGTTCGTAACATGATTCTGGATGAGAAAATCCGTCTGGATGGCCGTAAACTTGATGAAATCCGCCCAATCTGGAGTGAAGTTGACTATTTACCTTCAGCTCATGGCTCAGCAATCTTCACCCGCGGTGAAACACAATCACTTACAACGGTTACACTTGGAACCAAACTTGACGAACAGGTAATTGACGGCGCCGTAATTGAAGGAAAAAACAATTTTATCCTCCACTATAACTTCCCTCCTTTTTCAACCGGAGAAGTGAAACCTATGCGCGGGACAGGTCGGCGTGAAGTTGGCCACGGAAATCTTGCATTACGTGCGCTCAAACAAGTACTTCCGGATAATAACCCATATACATTACGTGTTGTATCCGACATTCTTGAATCGAACGGATCCTCTTCAATGGCAACTGTTTGTGCAGGCACACTCGCATTGATGGATGCTGGTGTTCAGATTAAAAAACCAGTTACCGGAATCGCAATGGGTTTAATAACCGACACTCAAAACGGTAAGTTTGCGGTACTTTCTGATATTCTTGGTGATGAAGATCACCTGGGAGATATGGACTTCAAGGTTTGCGGTACCCGCGACGGTATCACAGCTTGTCAGATGGATATAAAAGTTGATGGTCTTCCATACGAAGTTTTAGCACAAGCTCTGGATCAGGCTCGTCGTGGTCGTTTGCATATCATGGATGAAATTGCAAAAACCATCACAGAACCTCGCGAAGATTACAAACCTCATGCACCACGTGTAGTTCAGATGATTATTCCTCGCGAATTTATTGGAGCTGTAATTGGAACCGGTGGTAAAGTTATTCAGGAAATCCAGCGCGAAACCGGCACAACCATCGTTATAGAGGAAGTTGGTGATAAAGGAGTTATCGACATTGTTTCTTCAGATAAAGAATCACTTGATAAAGCCTATAACCGCATCAAAGGAATTACAACAGTACCGGAAGTAGGCGAAATTTACGAAGGTATTGTTAAAAGTATTCAGCCATTTGGAGCATTTGTTGAAATTCTGCCTGGAAAAGATGGTCTGCTTCATATTTCTGAAATAGACTGGTCACGCGTTGCAAATGTTGAAGACTTCCTTAAAATTGGAGACGAAATTCAGGTTAAGCTGGTTGAAATAGACCCTAAAACCAATAAACTACGTTTATCACGTAAAGTTCTTCTCCCCAAACCGGAAAAGAAACAACAATCATAACGATTTAATATGAAGAAAAGGCTGCTGATAAAAACGCAGCCTTTTTTGTTACCTTTGCAACAGAAAATAACTTCGAAATCATTTAAATTCACTTTGGCATAATGCCCGGAGTAATTAAGACTGAATTTATACTTTGATTATTAATAATCAGCATATTCACATGAAAAACATTATCATAGCCCCATCCATGCTTTCAGCCAACTTTGCCAATCTGAATACCGACATTGAAATGGTAAACAAGAGCCAGGCTGACTGGTTTCACATTGATGTAATGGATGGAATGTTTGTCCCAAACATTTCTTTCGGACCTGTTGTAATCAAACACATTCAGAAGTACGCAAAAAAACCTTTGGATGTACACTTAATGATTATGGATCCAGATCGTTACTTTGAAGAGTTTAAAGTATGTGGAGCAGAATATCTTACAATACATTACGAAGCCTGCACACACCTTCATCGTTCGGTTCAGCGAATCAAATCTCTGGGAATGAAAGCGGGCGTAGCTCTTAATCCACATACTCCGGTACACCTGCTTACCGATATTATCGGAGATCTGGATATGGTATTAATCATGTCCGTAAATCCGGGGTTTGGAGGACAATCCTTTATTCCTCAGGCATTACGAAAAATAACTGAACTCAGAGCGATGACCGAAAACAGAAATCCTGATTGCATAATTGAAGTTGACGGAGGCGTTGGACCAAATAATATTCAGAAACTGATAAAAGCCGGAGCTAATGCATTTGTAGCCGGAAATTCTGTTTTTGCTTCTGAAAATCCGATGGAAACAATTGCATTGATGAAACAATAAACATACAATATTGAATGAGGAGGGGCTGGCTCAATACTCTCCTCATTAAGTAAAAGACTTTTCCGGTCATCGAAACTCAGTCTGACAACTCTGTATATTGAGATTCTAAAAGTCGGAAAAATATATTCTGATTGCAGCTTTTGAGATAGCCTCTTTTCATTTTTAAACACTCAGAAATAAATTTTTCAGAACTATTCTCCATTCAATTAAAAAAAACATACATTTGCGATGTTCGTTTTTTTAAAGTTGTTGTTTTGACTTTTAATTCCATAATCAGCCACACATACTGATTATCTGAATATTGACCCAAATGAACACTTTAGAATCAGAAAAAAACATACAAATTTCTCTCAACAAATAAACGTTTAAAATTATGGTCGATTTCTTTGCCCAAATGGAACTGTTACTCAGAGTATTTTGGTTTATCGCTATTCCGGCAAGTATTGTATTCATTATTCAAACAATTATGACCTTCGTCGGAATGGACTCTTCGGATGGGATTAATGCTGATTTTGATGGAAATTTTGATGCAACCGATGCACCTTTCCAGCTTTTTTCCTTTCGAAACCTGATTAATTTCATGATCGGATTTGGATGGGCCGGAGTTACATTTTGGGAAACAATCAGCAGCAAAGGAACGTTAGTTACCGTTGCATTTTTAGTTGGAGCTGCATTTATTCTGATTTTCTTTTTTCTGATGAAAGCAGTTTCCAGGCTCGCTGAAGACAACAGTTTTAATATCCATAAAACAATGGGGAAAACAGCCAATGTATATCTGAGAATCCCTGCCGGAAAAAGTGGCAAAGGAAAAATTCAGATTAGTGTAAATGGAACCATGCACGAAATTGAAGCCGTAACACCCGGCGAGTTAATTGAAACTGGTGCTACCGTAAAAGTAACGAAAGTGATTGACGAATCACTTCTTGAAGTTGAACGTATTTAAACACAATAAAAAGTATGATTAGCCCTATTATTCTTATTGCAATTGCAGTAGTGGTTGGCTTAGTAACCATTTCTGCACTCATTTCGCGTTACAAACGCTGTCCTTCAGACAAAATTCTGGTTATTTACGGCAAAACTGGTGGCACTTCGGCTCACTGTATTCACGGTGGTGGAGCTTTTATTTGGCCCGTAATTCAAGATTATGCATATCTGGATTTAAAACCGATCTCTATCGAAGCAAATCTTACCAATGCATTGAGCCGTCAAAATATTCGTGTGGATGTTCCTTGTCGTTTCACGATTGCTATTTCGACCGAAAGCGATAGTATGAACAACGCTGCTGAACGTCTGCTTGGTTTAACTCCCGAGCAAATTCAAGAACTTTCAAAAGATATTTTGTTTGGTCAATTGCGTTTGGTTATTGCCACAATGACCATTGAAGAAATTAATTCCGACCGTGATAAGTTTTTAGACAACATCTCCAAAAATGTTGACACTGAACTTAAAAAAATAGGGTTAAAGCTTATAAACGTGAATGTTACAGATATCAAAGATGAGTCGGGATACATCGAAGCGTTAGGGAAAGAAGCTGCTGCAAAGGCTATCAACGAAGCTAAAATCAGTGTTGCCGAACAGGAAAAAATCGGGGAAACCGGAAAAGCAATTGCTGACCGGGAACGCGATGTTCAGATTGCCGAAACCCAAAGAGAACGTGATGTAAAAATAGCAATCACACAAAAGGACAAAGAAGTAAGTATTGCATCTGCAGCCAAGGACGAAGCAATTGGAAGAGCTGAAGCAGCAAGAGATACCCGTGTTAAGACTTCTGAAGCCAATGCTATTGCAGTGAAAGGTGAAAATGAAGCTAAAATCGAAATTGCGAATTCAGATGCTACACGTCGTGAAAAAGAAGCAGAAGCATTACGTATTGCCGTAACGGCAGAAAAGGTTCAACAAGCAAAAGCACTCGAAGAATCCTATGTAGCAGAACAAAAGGCTGAGTTAGCACGTTCTGAACGTGAACGCTCTACACAAATTGCCAACGTTGTGATTCCTGCTGAAATAGCAAAACAAAGAGCCATCATTGAAGCTCAGGCTGAAGCTGAACGTATTCGTGTAAATGCAAAAGGAGAAGCTGATGCAATTTTTGCGAAAATGGAAGCAGAAGCAAAAGGTTTGTATGAAAAACTTACCAAGCAAGCAGAAGGGTATGACCGTGTTGTAAAAGCTGCTGGTGGAGATCCGGGACAGGCATTCCAATTGCTCTTGATTGAAAAACTCCCCGAACTGGTTAAAACGCAGGTAGAAGCAGTTAAAAACATCAAGATCGACAAGATCACTGTTTGGGATTCTGGAAATGACAATGGAACCGGAAATGGAACAACGGCCAATTTTGTAAGCGGATTAATGAAATCAGTACCTCCTTTAAATGATTTGTTTAATATGGCGGGTTTAAACCTTCCTACATATCTCAAAGGTGCTGACGATAAAATCAAGGAACATCCGATTCCACTTCGTCATGAAGAACCCCAAAAAGAAGAAGAAAGCTAAAATAAAAGGCTGCCCAATCTTGATGGGCAGCCTTTTGTTTTTAAAAACTCATTTTAATATTTAATTCCTTTGCAATGAGCGAAAGCTCTTCTTTCACTCTATCCAAAACAGGGATTCCTTCTTTCATTCGGATAGCTTCCCATTCGCGTTCCGGTTCACCAGGAACAAAGACACGATTTTGACCTTTTGCCGGAGTAGCCTCTTTAAATGTTCGAATCCAAAGATCCATATACTTTTTAAATTCATCAGCAGGTTGAAATCCATCAATCCGCATTGCACCAAAGAAATGACCAGTTCCAATACCTGGTAAATCAGGTAAAACCGGTAAATAAGCTACCGATGGCGGCACATACGGACCAAAATTTGCACCGGAAAGCACCGCGGAGAAAATATCAACTATCGCACCCAGACAATATCCTTTGTGGCTGCCATGAACATAATCGCCACCCAATGGAAGAATTGCACCTCCTTCTGTGAGAATATTGGGATCATTGCTCGATTCTCCGTATTTATCCTGAACAAAACCATCGGGAGCTTTCAATCCTTTTTTATGCATCACTTCCAGTTTTCCACGGGCAATGGGAGTTGTAGCAAAATCAGCAACAAAGGGTGCTTCGTTTCCCGCTGGAATTGCAACTGATATTGGATTTGTACCCAATAGTTTATCCGTAGAAAATGTTGGAGCGACCAGAGGGTTCGCATTTGTCATCGCCATTCCAATCATATCACGCTTTAAAGCTTGCATTGTATAATATCCTGCAATTCCAAAATGATTGGAATTACGTACAGAAACCCAGCCTGTACCTACCTTTTCAGCTTTATCCATTGCAATCTGCATGGCTTTCAACCCAACAAGCATTCCCAAACCGTTATCACCATCTACTACCGCCGTTGAAGGAGTTTCATGAACAATTTCAATATTGGGAGTTGGATTTAACCGACCCTGTTTCCACAGATTATAATAATCTTTAACTCTTATTAAACCATGTGAATTAATATTCCGAAGCTCTGCAGCAAGCAAAACATTAGCCGTAGTTACTGCATCCGCTTTTGAACATCCAATGCTTTCAAATATATCTGTCAGGAAATCTTTTAGTTGAGTATATGCAACCATCTGTTTATGATTTTATGCAAAGGTAGAAAAATTGCTGCTTCAATAATTTCTAATACATTTAATACAAGTCATTCTGTTTAGGAGCCTGTTTAAAATTCATTGTATAATTTTTTTATGCATCAATCTAGTAATAGAAAGCAGAATAAATTCAACGTTTGTATCAGAAAAGCATTCAATCGTCTGATACTGCCCCAAAATATGAAATACAGATTGGAAGTAATGTGAAAATATTAAAAACAATGTAAAAAATATTGAGAGTGATGTAAAGAGTATTGGATGCAGTGTAATATTCATTGAAAATAATGTACAATACGTTAGAAGCGATATAATATGAATTATAAAACATAAATTATAAATTAGAAGTAATGCAACGAGCATTGGACGCAGTGTATAATGCGCTGGGAGCACTGAAAAGAGTGTTGGAAGCAGTGTAAAGAGCATTGGAAGGGGTATAATGTTCGTTGGAAGCACTGGAAATAGCGTTGGAAGTGATGTATAATACGTTGGAAGAAGTGTAAGGAGCATTAGAATGCATATATAGTATCTTGGAAGCAATATAAAAAGCGTTGGACATAGTATATAATGCGTTGGAAGCAATATAAAGAGCGTTGGAAGAAGTATAACATTCATTGGAAACAACATGAAGAGTGTTGGAAGCAGTATATTTAGATAATTTGTGGGTGATTTTTTGAGATTTTTTACTTGAAATGCGATTTTGCTGTTTTTTGTATGTATATTTGTGATTGTATTTTCGGAATTATTCACTTAAAAGAAAAACACGATGAATCGTTTTAAAGAAAATAAAAGAAGTGCATACGTGTTGGTAAATAAATGCCTTGAATTAAACCAACAGGAAGTGGCACAACTCCCGATGGGAGGTGATTTAGCATTAAAGCTGAAGAATGTTATCGGGAAAATTGATGAAATCCGGAAGGAACAAGAAATGCAAATAACAGGGGTTGCCCATGATAAGCGTGAAGTAAGAGCACTGCTCGAAAAGAAAACCATGCAGGTTGTGGTACGTTTGATTGCATACGCAGCTCATAAAAATGACACTTTGCTTGAAGACAAAATAGGATTCACGATGTCGGATTTACGCAATGCTGCCGATTCGATTGTGAAAGACAGGTGTGATGCGGTTTTTACAAAAGCAAAAGAATTGCTGGCTGATTTAACCGGATATGGCATAACACAACAAGTACTGGATGACTTGCGCAAGCTGATTGATCAGTATTATGATTTAATCCCGATGCCCCGACAGCGAATCATAGAACGTAAAAAACAGAAAGAAACACTGGATATGCTGTTTCGTGAAGCTGATAAAATACTGGTATTGCTTGATAAAACCGTTGGAATGGTACGCTGGGACGACAATAGTTTGTATGATGATTATATGAATGCCCGTGCTATTATTGATTTAAAGGGTCGTAAGAAAAATGCAACGATCACTACCGGAATAGAAGGAGTTGTAAGTGATATTGAAACAGAACAGCCATTGGTGGGAGCCGAAGTAAAAACGGATACAGGCGATGTTGTGGTAAAAACGGATGAAGATGGTTATTACCGGATTGCAAGCAAAACCGGCAAAATTAAGCTTACCGTAAGCCAGACAGGTTATACTCCTCATGAAGAAATACTGGAAGTTGAGGAGGGCTTTATTACCGAAAACGACGTTGAACTGGAAAAACCCGAACTGGTAGCAATGTAGATTTGTATTACAAAAACAGGTAACTGCATTTAAAGCTTTCTGAAACTTTATACTATACATTTTACATTGTAACAGTCCTTTTTAAATAAAAACTACTACATTTACACCCGTAAAAACTCAAACTTTGCCTATGGAGAAATAAACAACTCTGAATAAATATATTAGTTAGCGTTTGCTATTATTCTTGATCTTAAAATCTGGAAAATTTTCATGCTGCAATGAATAATAAGTAAAAACGCTCACGCTACGGCGTGAGGGCTTTGCTTATTTGCAGTATGGGCTTTCCAGAGCCTTAGGATCAGATATAGTATGAGTCACACGCCTTTTTATTTTTAGGCGGGTGGCAAGCTAAATCGGAAAATTTAAAAGCTGGAAAGAAGAATATCTTTTTCACCTTATGCCCTTTATACACCCTTATTACCATGAAACAGATTTGCAAATACAGAAAATACTTTTTAAAGAGCCTCTGTCTTAGTTATAAAATGCAACTCATAAGGATAATTTGTAACTTATAAGGATAAAATAATTTTTATACTGAATTTATTTATTGCGAAATTCGTATATTGATTTTTACAGATACCTTAAAAATAAATTGTTATGTAATTAATAAAATTATCAATGTCGGTATTATGAAAAGCAGAAAAGTTAATTATTCAAACTAAAACAAATGATATGCTATCTTTGTATTTGCAATAATTACTAAAAAATGAAGTTAATAAAATATTAAGGAAACTTAATGTGAATAGAGCAAAATGTAACCCCTAAAAACAAAACGATGAAAATGCTCGAATAAAAAAGCCGCTGCAATGTACCTGCCTCCTTTAAAGGTTGCAGCGGCGTAAAAGACACTTAAACATAGCTAGCACGCACATATTTAAGTAAAGAAAGGAGGTTGTTGCAAAATTACATAAATTGACAACAATAATTACAGCTATCTTCCTAGGCTCTTAGATGCCTGTACATTAAAATTTAAGCGAAGGTTCTTGCGGCAACGCGCTGCAATTGTTTGACTGCGAAGTGGAAAATAGTTACATCATACAAATATTAATTACTATGAAATCAAAAATAATTATATTAGCAATGGCAATCCTGGCATTGTTTAGCTGCCAGGATGATAAAACTGTTCAGAATCTGAACGAAAAACAGGAATCCAATAATAATGGAAGTAAGAATAATGAAACAAGTTTTGTGGAAGGTAAAATTTATAGATATTATACAATTTCTGATAAGCCAGAGTTTGCATATATGACTTCAATTTTACTTGAAAATGAGACCTTGAAAATATCTGAAAGTAAAATTAAAGCTACAGATATACCTGAAGGTAATCTAACAGGATCTCAATTAAGAATTAATGGAATCCCAACTGAAGATATTTATTACAATGGTCAATGGGTTGAATTCGGAGTTGAAGCAAATTCAATGTGTGAAATACCAGTTGGATTTTCAGAAAATTTATCAAACTCAAAAGAACTTTCTGCAAGCTCTCCAACGATATTAAGTAAAAGTAAAAAAATGAAATATTATTGTGACTGCAAAGGAGATATAGGCGAATGTGGTATTAAACCAACTTATGCTGGAAATGGTACTGTTTGGTACGAATGTACAAAGTTAAGTTGTACAAAATGCAGGCTTAATCCAACTTCAGCAAAAGAAGAAAATGTAAATATACCTTTTGGGGTTATATATACTAAAGCTAAACAATTTGTTATTGTTGATAAGCTGTAATATTTCAATTTCAATAAGCACAGTTTTTTATACTTAAGACTGTGCTTATTAAAAAATCTTATATACATAATAAATGTTGTTGTATTATTTTTTATTAAGCTCAAATTCATAAACAATGAAACAATTATTTAATACTTTCTTGATGTTTATAACATCCTCAATATTTATTTATAGCCAAAATCCACATGAGATAGTAAAAAAAATGTCTCTGGAACTCAAAAAAATCGAATCGTTACAATGTGAATTGATAAATAGCTACATCCAGAATACAGATACAACAATTAATAAAATAAAGGGGAGTTTTATTTTTTATACAAGTCTAAAAAGGAAACCTCTACCTCAATATTTTGCACAAACACAGATAACTCAAAACGATACCAGCAATGTTAATCACGAGATAGTTTACAACCGTAAACTATATATGATCAAGGATAAAACAAAGGAAATATTAATTGATACTTTGAAAAAAAATGAGATCTCTGATTATTGGAATCGGCTACAACAAAATTTCGGTGTGTTTTTTTTTGATTCAACCTTGTTATACCTTGATTCGATGTTTCAATCTAAATATATTAACGCAAATGAAAACCTAAAACAAATTAAATATTCTTTAACTCGTGATAAAAATTGTATGAGTGGAGATTGTTTTAAAATAACCTTTTCACATCCATCTGATATAGGAGCGGAAGTAAAAGATAATCCAGATTCAGTAATATGGTTCAAAGATGTTGTTGTAAATTACTGGATTAACACTAAAACCTATCTCCCTGAGAGGTATTCTTATGTATTTACACTTGAAAATAACGAACCTTATATTATCAATGATTTAAGATATACTAAGTTTATTGTAAATCCTTCTATTTCTATATCCGAAGTCAGTTTTGTTCAAAGTAATTACCCAAATTACCGTATTGAAAAGTTTACTTCCAAAGGATACAAAACTATACAGGAAGCATTTAAAAAAGCGCCCGATTTTGAAGGAATAACACAAAATGGAGATAGCATTCATTTATACGATAATCATGCAAAACTTTATTTAATTGATTTCTGGTTTACAAATTGTTATCCATGTCTTGAAGTGAAAAAATTTATTGAAACCAAGATAATACCTCGATATTCCAGTGAAAAAGTAATGATAATAGGCATAAATCCTATAAACAAGTCATTTGATGAAATAAAAAAGATACTCAAAGAAAAAGAACCTAAGTATCCCTATATTTTAAATAAAGAACTAGCAAAAGAATATCATCTTTCTGTTTATCCTGGAATTTATCTTCTCAATAGTGATTTTGAGGTAATACAATCATGGAATAACTTTGATTTAAAAAAAGGAAAGATAATTCTTGATTTGATAAAAGCAAATCTAAAATAAAATGAAGAACAGGGCATTGATACTTATTTTTCCCCTTCTTTATCCATTTACAGCATATTTGCAAAACGGAAAAGGCGAATTATTAGCAACATTGAAATCGTATGAACAGTATAAATCAATCTATTTAACTTATACATACCGTTCGCTGGATGCTAATTGCGATACATTCAGTTTGTTTACAAAAGAGGAAATTACATTTACACGCTTCAAAAGTAATTTCTACTTTCGGATCAGCAGTTTGAAAGCCGATATCTTCTTTTCGAATAAGTTTATTTTCAACAAGAGATTTTTGATTAATACTACTTCGAAAAGAACGAAAGTTCATGATCTCGAAAATGCAAATATCCATGAGTATAATGATATGCCTGATCAGTTGAAATATACAAGATTTGGAGTAAGACCGTTAATTTTACCTTTGCTTTTAAACGATAGCTCTGAATTATATAATAACCGTTTTTGGCAGAAGATATTGAGTTCGGTTAATCTGAAAACGGAAGATTCGTTATTACTCAATTTAAGATTGGATGAAAATTATCATGGGAAAAATTATCGGTTCGACATCCAATTTCCCAAATTTAATCGAGGAAAAGCGTATGAAAAATGGGATAAATATTTTCCTCGCTCATTTATTGATTCACTACCTTATCAAAAATTTATAATTATCTACAATAAAGAAGATAAAAGTCCTGTGGAATATTCTATTTATCGAAGAGATGTTGGTTTTGAAGAATATAAAATTACTTCGATGGGCAAACTAAAAGAAAATTTTTCGGTTTATTTTACTCCAGATATGTTTTTGGCATATCCCAAAACAGAATTAATTTCAAGATTAGAAAAAGGGAGGTTTTCAACTGCAACAACTTACATGCCGCGCATACCTGTTTACTATTTTATTGAAAATGATTATCTGAATAATCGAACTATAGAAATTGGAACAATCAAATCAGAGTATATTCTACTTTATATTTGGGATAGTCAACATATTGACACGACAGCTTCTTTTAAAGATCTCTGTAAAATTGTAAAAGAAAACCCAGCCAAATTGACTATCATCGGAGTAAATAGTTATAACGAATCAAAAGAATATATTGAGCGAATACACCAGAAAAATAAATGGAATTTTCCGACAATAAAAGGACGTGATATTTGCAAATATTATCATATATCGGAATGTCCAGTGTATATTTTATTCTTTTTTGAAGATGGAAAATTAGTTGCAGATAATTATTACATGCTTAGTGATGCAAAATTGATGTTATGGAAAATAACAAATAATATAAAATAGGAATATTATGGAATGATTAGTTGAATTCTAAGCTTAAATTTCTCTCTCAAATGAAAAAATGTATTTTATTTTGTATAATTACACTAGGTATTGTGCAAAGCAACGCCCAGGATGCTCATGAATTGATTCACAAAATGAGTGAACAAATGCGTAAGCTAAAATCATTGAAATGTGAGGTATTATCATTAGATAATTATTATGGGAAAATAACAAGTTCTCATATTTATACAGAAATTTTATTTGATCAAAATTCGCCTATAAAACCGTTGATAAAAGGATATAGATATAACTCAACGTGTACAAGTACCTGTAGATTAAAAAATATAGAAGAATGGTTTTTTAATAAAAAAAATTACATGGTATTTCACGATACTCATGAAGCAAGAATTAATGAACTAAGTGGAGATGAATTAGATGCACAATACTCTTATTTAAATAGATTAATTGGTCCTATTACCAATTATAGTTCATTTAATTATCTTGATTCACTATTCAGTAAAACATTTCATCAGGACGATATTGATATGACTGAAATTAAATATAATGTTGCAAAAGACACAGCCTGTTTGAGTCGCGATTGCTATAAGGTTACAATTTCAGTTCCTGCAAATATTGCAATACAGATAACCGAAGATGAAAGTTCAACGTATGAAATACTTGAGGAGATCAATACATTCTGGATTAATTCTAAAACGTATCTTCCTGAACGATATAAATTCACATGGGCTACAGCTTGGGATTCGATAAAGTCAGAACAAGATTTTCACTATTTGAGTTTTGAAAAGGATTACCCAATAAATGAATCCAGTTTTCAATTCAACCCAAATAATTTCAAACATTACCGCATCATAGAGTATGATGGAGATAAACTTAAAACCATACAGGAAGGAATAACAAAAGCACCTGATTTTCACGGCAAAACAAGCAATGGAAGTGAGTTTCATTTATATGAAACAAAGGCAAAATTGTTTGCCATAGTTTTTTGGCAGACCAAACATCCGATAAATAAATATTACTTTGACACTATTCAACGCATAATGATAAGTAAATATAGCCCAGATGATTTATGTGTAATTGGAGTAAATGTAAGTGATAGCTGTTTTGAAGCTGTTAATCAGGTATTAAATATTGAAACAACACCACCTTTCCCTTTTTTGACACAGAAAGACTTAAATAAACAGTTTTGTAATTCATCGCTACCGTGTGTTTACTTTTTAAATGAAAAATATGAAGTAATCCGTTCTTTCTCTTCCATCAATGATTCTCTTTTTAAAGAAATGGAACAGTTACTAAATAAGAAACTAAAAAAATAAGTGATGAGAATCCGGATATTACTTATACTATTCTTAATCTCTCCCATTACTGCATATTTGCAAAATGGGAAAGGGGAATTATTAGCAACATTGAAATCGTATGAACAGTATAAATCAATCTATTTAACTTATACATACCGTTCGCTGGATGCAAACCGCGATACATTCAGTATTTATTCAAAGGAAGAGATTTCGTTTACCCGATTTAAAAGCAGTTTTTACTACCGTGTAGGAAGTCTGAAAGCAGATATACTATTTACAAATAAGTTTATACGAAATAAACGATTTTTGATTGGAACATTCTCCGATCAAACAGTGGTTTATGATCTGGAAAATTCAAATAGTCATAGCTATTCTAAAATTTCAGATCAGTTAAAATATACCCGATTTGGGCTAGAGCCTGTAATTCTGCCTTTGTTTTTAAGCGATAGTTCAGAATTGTACAACAATCGTTTCTGGCAAAAAATACTGGAATCATTAAATCTAAGAACAGATGATTCATTGTTACTTAACTTAAAATTGAATGATAATTACAAAGAGAAATATTATCGGTTCGATATACAGTTTCCAAAGTTTAACCGTGGAAAAGCTTACGAAAAGTGGGATAAATTTTTTTCTCATGATTTTATTGATTCGTTGCAAGGTTTGAAGTTCATGATCATTTATGACAAAACGAGCCGTATTCCGGCAGAATATTCAGTTTGCGGGAAATACTACGGACTTGATGAGTATAAAATAGCAACAATGGGAAATCTGACTGAAAAAATGTCGGTTTATTTTACACCTACAAGTTTTTATATTAATTCCAAAACCAGTATAGATACGAAATTGGAAAGAGGCAACTTTTCAATTAGTCAGCTTCATCGCCCACCTGTTCCTGTTTACTATTTTAAGGCAACAGACATTCGTACAAATCAGGTGATCAAACTAGAATCAATTAAATCAAAAAACATCCTGCTATTTGTATGGAATAGTCAACTAATAGATACATCAGAGTATATACAGAAGTTGTGTAAACTGGCACAAAATCAACCGGAAGAGTTAACAATTATCGGGGTAAATAGTTACAATGAATCAAAAGAATACATAGAGCGTGTTTATGAAAAAACAGGATGGAAGTTCCCAACCATTAATGGACAGGATATTTGTAAATACTATCATATATCAGAAAGCCCTACTTATCTCTTACATTATATTGACAATGGAAAATTGATTGTAGATGATATTTATATGATAAGCAGTGCAAAAAGAATATTGTGGCAAGTAACAGAATGGAGAAAGTGATACCAATTTTTTTATTTTCCGTTTGCTTTTTATGCAACGTTTGTTCTTATCTTCTGTCTAAAAAAGCGACTTTTTAAGGAGTGACTATCTGTGGTTCGGTTGATACTTAACAGAATTTCAACCTGATTTTTAAACAGGCTCTTAATACAAATCATTCTGTTTAGGTCTGATTTCTTTAAATTCGCCATTCTTCACTACATTTGCTTTTCTAAATTTATTTTGGATGAAAGAGCATATAAAACTCATTATCAAACTATTTGCCTTCTGGATGATTCTATTCTTCATCCAACGAACTCTTTTTATTCTCTGGAATAGTGACAAATGGATGAACGCAGATATAGCAACCTGGTTTAACGCAAATTATCATGCATTTGCTATGGATATATCTACATTCTCCTATTTTTTTCTGATTATTTGGCTAATTATCATTGCAAATCTCTTTATATCAGGAAAAATAACATCCGGAGCATTACATAGCTGGATGATTCTCTTTGTTGTTGTATCAGGTTTTGTACATATTGCTGACTTAGGGCTATATAACGAGTGGGGAACAAAAATTAATCGCAAAGCCCTCTCCTATTTAGCTTATCCTAAAGAAGCGTTTGCTTCGTCCAAATCATCACCTATAGGGTGGTTAATATTAACATGGATTATTGAAACCAGTGTGTTTTTATGGGCATATTTCAAATGGATTGCTCCTAAAACCTTTCCTCAAATCAAAAAAACATGGATTAAAATTGCTTTTACAATAATCTTATTACCATTCATTTACCTTGGACTAAGAGGAGGAACTCAAGTTTTCCCGATTGACCGGAGTTGGAGCTATTTCAATACAATCCCTGTTTTTAACCAGGCAGCCGTAAACAGCACATGGAATGCGCTGGCAGTAGTATTCGAACCTGAAGAAGTCACAATAAATCCTTATAAGTACTTCATCGAGAAAGATGCACAACAAAAAGTGAATTCTTTCTTCGAAATATCCAAAGACACGACAATCTCAATTTTCAATACACCAAAGCCCAATATTGTTATTCTGATGCTCGAAAGCTGGAGTGCTGAGGTTGTTGGCATTTTAAACAAACAGATTGAAGCTGCACCTGAATTCTCTGCATTAAGTAAAAAAAGTCTGCTATTCAGTCAATTTTATGCAACCGGATTCCGTACAGAGCAAGGATTGGCAGCTATGGTAAGCGGATTTCCTTCTCAACCTACCACAACTATTATCCGTAAATTTGGGAAATTCGAACTCTTACCAGCTCTGGCTCAACGATTAAAACAAACCGGATATTCAACTTCATACTATTATGGAGGTGATAACCGATTTGCAAACACTCAGAGTTATCTTCAAACCATGGGATTCGACAATATTTACGGAGATAAAGATATGCAAATCCGAAACCGAACCTTTTGGGGTGCTTATGACGAAGAGTACTTTGACTTCCTCGTAAAAGAACTTGGCAAAAACAAAGCTCCTTTCTTTTCAATGGGGATTACATCTACCAGTCATGAGCCATTTGATGCTCCGGTCAGGAAAATATTTCAGGGTAATGAAATTGCACAACTTTATAAAAACACTATCCATTATACCGATTCATGTCTGGGTGATTTTTTCCGGAAAGCAGAAAAACAGCCATGGTATAAAAATACAGTTTTTATTGTTGTTTCGGATCACACTCATCGCTATCCACATAATCGACAGGTACATGAAATAGAGCGTCATTGGATTCCTTGTCTTATGACCGGAGGTGCCTTACGACAGGAATTTGCCGGAAAAACCATCTCAGAACCAGTTTGCCATACCGACTTACCTGCAACAATTTTAAGCCAATTGGGGTTAAAACATGATGAATTCATCTGGAGCAAAAACATATTCAATCCTTATGCTTCCAAATTTGCATACTATACTTTTGATGAAGGATTTGGAATTGTAACATCAAAATCAGCATTAGTATATGATCATAAACTAAACAAAATCATTGATAAACGAAGTAAGGAAAAACAGCAACGCATCGATAGTTTAACACAAACCGGAAAAGCTATCTTGCAGCAACTTATGGAGGCTTATGTCAGACTTTCGAATTAAAAACCGGTATCAGCCAAGTGACAATCTTAACCCAAATAAAAGATGAATAAATCCAAAATGGAATCTTTATTTTTGCATCTTAAAAATTAGAGAACATGGAAATCCGCACATTGATAGAACAAGCATGGGAAAACAGAGAGCTTTTAAAAGAAGTAAATGTTCAGCAGGCTATTTTTGAAGTAGTTGAACTACTCGACAAAGGGAAAATCCGCGTAGCGGAACCCACCGAAGCTGGCTGGCAGGTAAACGAATGGGTAAAAAAAGCAGTAATTCTTTACTTTCCTCTTCGCAGAATGGAAACCTTTGAAGTCGGTATATTTGAATTCCATGATAAAATTCCCCTAAAACATAATTACGAAGCCTTAGGAGTACGCGTTGTACCTCATGCAGTTGCCCGGCATGGTGCTTTTTTGGCACCCGGAACAATTTTAATGCCTTCGTATGTAAACATCGGGGCTTATGTTGATTCCGGAACAATGGTTGACACATGGGCAACGGTTGGTTCATGTGCTCAAATTGGCAAGCATGTACACCTGAGTGGAGGCGTGGGAATCGGAGGTGTATTAGAACCAATTCAGGCAGCCCCCGTAATTATTGAAGATCACTGTTTTATTGGATCAAGATGTATTGTGGTAGAGGGAGCACGAATTGGACGCGAAGCAGTATTGGGTGCAAATGTTGTAATAACTGCCTCTACGAAAATAATTGACGTTACAGGATCTGAACCTGTAGAATATCAGGGATTTGTTCCTGAACGTTCGGTTGTGATTCCCGGAAGCTTTACCAAAACATTTCCTGCCGGAAATTATCAGGTTCCCTGTGCATTAATTATCGGGAAACGAAAACCATCTACCGATTTAAAGACATCCCTGAATGATGCGCTTCGCGAATATAATGTGGCTGTATAATCAAAGCTCCCGATACTCCACCTTTTCAAGAAACAAGCCTTGCGGGGGAACTGACTCTCCCGCGAGACTTCTGTTTTTACGTTCTAATATATTCTGAAATCCTTCCAGACTAAGCTTGTGTTGGCCAATTTCAATCATCGTACCTACAATTGCCCGTACCATATTGCGAAGGAATCGATCTGCCTTTACAAAAAAGATTAATTGAGAATCAGTCTGATCCCAATAAGCTTCCGTAATTATACAATTATTCGTTTTCGTTTGAGTGTTTGATTTCGAGAAGCAGGAAAAATCGCGGTGTTGTTTGAGAACTTCACAAGCCTGATTCATTAGATCAACATCCAGATTTCCAAACAGGTAAAAGGCCTGATCTGTTGTAAAAGGATCTTTTTGCCGATTCAGATAATAGCGATAGGCTCTCGAAACAGCACTAAAACGGGCATGTAAATCAATTGGAACTTCAAATATTCGGAATATGACCACCGAAGTCGGGAAAAAACGATTCATTTTAAAACACAGCTGATCCAGAAATTCTTGTGAATAGACAATATTTAAGTCAAAATGAGCATAAAAATCGCGGGCATGAACACCTGTATCTGTTCTTCCACAACCTGTTAGTTCAATTTTCTGGCGAAGCACCGTTGAAAAACCCTCTTCGAGCAATTGCTGAACAGATAACGCATTAGGTTGCTTTTGCCAACCATGAAATGGAGCGCCATGATACGCCAGATGAACAAGATAACGATGATTCATGCTTAAATATTTAAGGGCAAAGGTACAAAAGAGATACAGTTAATTTGGAGAACATTAAAATCCATACTTATGCGAACCTTAACAGGATATGAATTTTTCAATCCGTAAAAATGTTGTAAAATCACGTTTGATATCATTATCTTTGCAATAAACAGAGGAGTATTCAAATTCAGAAACGGTTCAGAAATCAATGGAATTAAATCATTTCAACATTACTGAATCCAGCCTAAAACTCAAAAACTAATTCCTATTCCAAAACCGGAAATCTATGGCAAAGAAAGAACTTGCAATTAATATGGCTGCCAACATAATAGCATTTGCGGTACAATTTGGAATCAATTTTCTGTTTACGCCTTACTTAATTCGCACCGTTGGAAAAGAAGCATACGGATTTTTTCCTTTAGCCAATAGTTTTATCGGATATGCTGGAATAATTACCATTGCTCTTGACTCTATGGCAAGCAGATTTATTACTATTTGCTTAGAACAAAACAATACGGAGGGTGCAAACATTTATTTCAATTCCGTCCTTCGGGGAAATACTTATATTTCAATCGCAATCACAATTCCCTCTGTTTTGATGGTCATATTTGCAGATAAGTTATTAAACATACCTCCAAATATATTAGCAGATGTTCAATGGCTTTTTGGATTAATTTTTTTAGGAAGTATTATCACAATCATGACCTCTGTTTATAATATTGCAACTTTCGCTAAAAACAAACTTCACCTATCCTCAATCAGAAATGCTGAGTCAAATATTATTCGGGTTGCAGTTTTATTACTTTTATTTTATTTCTTTCAACCGACCATCCTCTATTTTGGAATTGCAAATCTGATTGTCGTTTTCTTCATTTTCTACACTAACAAGGTATATACACGTAAGCTTCTGCCCGAAATAAAGATTAGTAAGATATATTATCGTAAATCAGCCATCAGAGAATTACTTTCTTCGGGAGTATGGAACTCTGTTAATCAATTGAGTTTAATTATACTAACCAGCTTGGATCTTCTCATTGCCAATATTTTACTAGGAGCATCCGAAGCCGGTGAATACTCTTTGGTTAAAATTATCCCTATGTTTATACAATCATTAGTGGGAATGCTGGTGGGTGTTTTTGTACCAGAATTCACTATTTTATATGCTCAAAACAAAAAGAAAGAACTTCTTAAAAGCATTAACAGATCTGTTAAAATCATGGGGATTATCATGACTATTCCTTTAGGATTTGTACTTGTTTGGGGAGATGTTTTTTTTAAATTATGGGTTCCAAATCAAAATTTTGAGAAACTGTACTGGCTGTCATTTTTCACGATTATTCCCCTAGTAATCACTACCAGCATGAATACCATCTATAATGTATATACGGTAACAAATAAGCTCAAAACTCCGGCAATGGTCCTTCTGGCAACTGGGGTTATTAACACCATTGTAATCGTAATACTTTTAAAAATAACTAATTGGGGTCTTTTTGTGATTCCAATTGTAAGCATGATAATTGGAATGAGCCGAAACCTTATTTTTACACCAATATATGCATCCAGATGTTTGGATGTAAAATGGAACACTTTTTATATTGCAATATTAAGAGGGATCTTATGCTGTTTAATTATTGTGTCAACCTCTCTTATTATCAGAGAATTTTTCACACCCAAAAACTGGATAGAATTTATTACTTTAGCGATTATCATTGGCCTGATTGTATTACCTTTAAATATTTTAGTGGCTCTAAATAAAAATGAAAGGATTGCAATACAAAAGATGGTTTATAAAACTATTCGAAAAATAAATATTTTCCAATAACCCTAACACAATCTGGTTATGAAAAACACAATACAGAAAGTAAATTCTTATATAGCTAAATATAAACATTATAGACTGGTAAAAAGACTCATTAACTCAAAAGCACCAATCATTTTCTTATTTGGCTCACCACATCATAGCAATATGGGCGACCAGGCTCAAACATATTGTATTCTTAAATGGTTTGAAAAGAACTATCCGAATCACGAGGTCTGTATATTTACACTCAGAGAAACTACGAATCTGGTGTTAAACCTTATTCGTAGTAAAATTAAAAAAGAAGATAAACTATTTTGTCACAGTGGGTACCACATGACGGACTTGTATAATGAACAAGATGCATATCTGCGAGTTATACGTTTATTTCCTGATTTTCCAATTGTTTTATTTCCTCAAACTGTATTTTACAAAACGAGCGAAGCTGCAATAAATACTGCATCAGTGTTAAACAAACATGGTAATGTAACCTTGCTTTGCAGAGATGAAATTTCGTTTAACTCGGCAAAAACGCTTTTTACAGGATGCAAATTACTGCTATACCCTGATGTTGTTACCTCATTGATTGGTACTGCAAAATATTGTCACCCAAGAGAAGGCATTTTGCTCTGTATCCGAAATGATAAAGAAGCGTTTTATTCAAAAGAACAAATTTCAGCTTTATCCTCCAGATTAGAGTCCGTATCATCCGTTAGCCATACCGACACAACAGTCTCATTACCTTTTAGCTATATTAAACAACGTAGAGAAAATGTTATTTTCGGTATAATTGAAGATTACTCCAAATACAAAGTAATTATCACCGACAGGTATCATGGTACTATTTTTTCTTTAATCGCCGGAACTCCCGTAATTGTTATTGCTTCATCTGATCACAAACTTAGCTCAGGAGTGAAATGGTTCCCTGATAGTTTTAAAGAACATGTTTGCTATGCCGAAAATCTGGAGCAGGCTTATGAGTATGCTGTTTCTAAATTCAATCAACACCTTGAATATTCACTTCCTCCTTATTTTAAAGAGAATTATTGGGATTTACTAAAAGAGAAAATTGAAAAAACATCTATCTGAAAAACATCTACAATAAAAAACAGCACCCTATGAATCCATTAATCAGCATAATTGTTCCTATTTACAACGTAGAGTCTTATTTAAAGCGTTGTGTAGAATCTTTACGGTCGCAAACCTACCCGAATATTGAAATTATTTTAGTTGATGATGGATCCCCCGATAATTGTGGTAAAATTTGCGATGAATATTCCAATATTGATCAGCGAATCAAAGTGGTTCACAAACTTAACGGAGGATTGTCTGATGCCAGAAATGCAGGATTAGATGTAGCGAAAGGCGACTTGATTGGCTTTGTTGACAGTGATGATTTTGTTCATCCTCAAATGTATGAAATCCTGTACAAAAACATGGCTGATTATAATGCAGATGTTTCTCTCTGTAATTTCGAACTTGTTTATAACAATACAAAAATATTCTCTGAAATAATAAATAAACCACAGGTTTTCTCTGGAACAGAAGCACTTGACAAAATTTTTACTTATTGGGCTCAGATATTTGTTATTTCATGGGATAAACTATACAAACGTGACTTTTTTGATTCAATTCGATTTCCGAAAGGCAAAATCCATGAAGATGAGTTTACTTCATACAAAATATATGCACAATCAAAAAGGATTGTATTTACGGATACGAAACTTTATTACTACTTTCAGTCAGACAACAGCATCGTAAGAAGCTCATTCTCCGAGAAACGTCTTCATTACACCGAAGCGATTGAAGAACGTATTGAATTCTTCAAAAAAGCGGAAAGCAAAAAATACTACAAGCTTGCACTTCTTAATTATTCCGTTTGGCTTTTAGCTTTCAATCGCCGGAACCCAACTGTTTTTAAGGAGCGAAAAGACATTAAGCAAATTATTGAAGAGAAGAGAACCAACTATATTTCACGGTTATTGAATGATATAGACTCTCTTTCTATACTCAATAAAATTGCATATAAAATTGCATTAATCTATCCTAATCTCATTGGATTTCTTGCATTTCACCTTCTTTTCAGAGGAAATATAGTATCCAGAATTGCCTCGTTGATTTTAGGTTATTCATTAATCCCTAAACAATAGCCCCATCCTTCATCACAATCATTCTATCTGCTTTATATGCAAGTTGATCATTGTGAGTTACTATAACAAAGGTTTGGTTAAAATAATTTCGGAGTGTAAAAAATAGATCATGTAATTCATTTGCATTGGTTGAATCAAGGTTTCCGGAAGGCTCGTCGGCCAGAATCACAGAGGGATTATTTATCAAGGCTCTGGCAACAGCCACTCTTTGCTGCTCACCACCCGATAATTGATTGGGTTTATGATTGATTCGCTCTGCAAGTCCAAGCATTTCCAGAAGTTCTTTTGCTCGTTTTGTTGCTTCCGACTTGCTGGTTTTTGCAATATAAGCCGGAATACAAACATTTTCCATTGCTGAAAACTCAGGTAGTAAATGATGAAACTGAAAAACAAAACCAATATGCTTGTTTCGAAATTGCGATAATTTATGATCTCTGAGTTTATTAACTTCAACCCCATTAATTTCAACAACTCCTTTATTGGCTTTTTCAAGTGTTCCTATAATTTGCAGAAGAGTTGTTTTTCCAGCACCTGAAGCACCAACAACCGACACAATCTCCCCTTTCTTAACCTCCAGATCAATTCCTTTTAATACCTGAAGATCACCATATTGCTTCCATATATTTTCAGTACGGATCATTATTCAAATTTTCAACAAACATAGTGAAAACAAAAATTCCACAACGAAAAAAAAGAGAAACCTATTATTATTTGTTCTACTTTTGAATTGATAACACTGAAACTATGAATTTACACGAATATCAGGGAAAACAAATCCTTAAACAATATGGCGTTCAGGTTCCTGAAGGAATTGTAGCCTTTAATTCTAATGAAGCAACCAAAGCTGCAAATATTATTCATGAAAATACCGGTTCAGAAAAGTTAGCTGTAAAAGCCCAAATTCATGCGGGTGGTCGTGGGAAAGGCGGGGGCGTTAAGATTGCAAAAAATCTTGACGAAGTTTATACATACGCAAATGAAATTATTGGAATGCAATTGATTACACACCAAACCGGCCCCGAAGGCAAAAAAGTTGGGAAGGTATTGATTGAACAAAACATATACTACGACGGACCTTCTCCAATTCAGGAAATCTATATGAGCATTCTTCTCAATCGAAATATTGGAAAACTCATGGTAATGTACTCACCTCGTGGAGGGATGGACATCGAAAAAGTTGCAGAAGAAACTCCGGATCAAATATTTACAGAAATCATCGACCCTGCGGTTGGGCTGCAAGCATTTCAGGGACGCAAAATTGCATCAAACCTTGGATTGACAGGCAATGCATTTAAGGAAATGGTAAAATTTACCGATGCCTTATACCGTGCGTATGTTGGTTCTGATGCTTCCCTGTTCGAAATTAACCCGGTTGTTAAAACTTCTGACGATAAAGTATTTGCTGCAGATGCAAAAGTTGTAATTGACAATAATGCTTTATTCCGTCATCCTTTAATTGCAGAAATGCGTGACACTAACGAAGAAGATCCGATGGAAGTTGAAGCTGGAAAATTTTCACTCAACTATGTAAAACTCAACGGAAACGTTGGATGTATGGTTAATGGAGCCGGATTGGCAATGGCTACAATGGATATGATTAAACAATCTGGTGGCGATCCTGCTAACTTTTTGGATGTAGGAGGCACTGCCAATGCAAAACGAGTGGAAGAAGCATTCAGAATCATACTTCAGGATGAAAATGTAAAAGCTATTTTGGTCAACATCTTCGGAGGGATTGTTCGCTGCGACCGTGTAGCACAAGGGATTGTGGACGCTTACAAAAACATCGAAGAAATTAATGTTCCGATTATTGTGCGTTTGCAGGGAACAAATGCTAAGGAAGGCAAAAAACTGATTGATGAATCCGGTTTAAAAGTTTACTCAGCCATCTCATTACATGAGGCAGCAGAACTGGTCAACAAAGTTTTGGTTTAATTCTTTCAACTTAATTATTCTGATATTCTCTATTTTTGCAGAGATTATAACATAATGCCTAAAAAGCATAAAAACCAAAAATCATGACATTAATAAAATCTATATCCGGGATCAGAGGAACGATCGGTGGAAATCCCGGCGAAGCCCTCACTCCTACCGACATCGTAAAATTTACGGCAGCTTTTGCAACCTTTATCCGTAAAAAAGAAAATAAAGAAAATCTCACATTTGTAATCGGACGTGATGCCCGCATCTCCGGCGAAATGGTTAATCACATGGTTATCGGAACCTTAATGGGCATGGGCGTAAATGTTATCGATGGTGGACTATCTACAACTCCAACCGTTGAAATGGCTGTTACCGATGCAAAAGCAGATGGTGGAATCATTTTAACTGCCAGCCATAATCCTAAACAATGGAATGCATTAAAATTGCTCAACGGTAAAGGTGAATTTATCAATGCCGAAGAAGGCGCCGAAGTTTTAAAATTAGCGGAAAATGACAGCTATCTCTTTGCAAATGTTGATAAACTCGGAAAATATAGTCAGGACGAAACCTTCATCGAAAAGCATATCAATCATATTTTAAACTTACCGTTAGTAGATGTTGAAGCTATTAAAAAAGCAAACTTCAAGGTTGTGATTGATTGTGTAAACTCTACCGGAGGCATTGCTCTTCCGGCTCTCTTTAAAGCATTAAATGTAGAGAAGGTTGTGGAACTAAACTGCACTCCAAACGGAGTATTTCCGCATAATCCCGAACCTCTTCCCGAAAACCTTGGTGAAATTTCGGAAGCAATGGAAAAACACAAGGCAGATGTAGGCTTTGTTGTTGACCCGGACGTTGACCGTTTGGCTATTGTTTGCGAAAACGGTGAAATGTTTGGCGAAGAATATACACTCGTGGCAGTTGCCGATTATATTTTGGGTAAAACTGTCGGGAACACTGTTTCCAATATGTCGTCAACCCGCGCTTTACGAGATGTTACAGAAGCGAAAGGTGCTTCCTATTCAGCATCTGCTGTTGGAGAAGTTAATGTTGTAGAAATGATGAAAGCAACCAATGCCATTATCGGAGGAGAAGGCAATGGAGGCGTTATTTATCCGGAATTGCATTACGGTCGTGATGCTTTGGCAGGAATCGCATTGTTTTTAAGCCATCTGGCTCATAGCAGCAAAAGTTGCTCAATGTTAAGAACTAAATACCCGGCTTATTTTATTTCAAAAAATAAAATAGAACTTGCACCGGAAATGGATGTGGATATGATTCTTGAAAAAATCCGTGAAAAATATAGCCGCCAACCAGTAAATACTATTGATGGTGTAAAAATTGAATTCGACAAAGAATGGGTTCATCTGCGCAAATCGAACACCGAGCCCATTATTCGCATCTACTCCGAAAGCGATTCAATGACAAAAGCAGACCATCTCGCCAATAAAATCATTGATGATATTCGTGAGCTGGTTCGTGCTTAAATATATTCAAATCAAAGAAAAGAGGCTGTTTCAAAAGGCAGCCTCTTTTCTTATGCACATAATTTTTCATTTTCAAGTTTGATATTTACGAAGAATATCTTTGCTTTATCAGCTTCAGATTATAGAATATCCTTATTTTTTTCGTGGCAAGAATGTCTTAGCCACAAAGTCTTTTCCACAATATTTTCTTGCCTTTTCTACTTAACATTAGCCTTGGAAATTAATAGCTTCTGTATCGAATAGATTTCATATAACGGTCAGCAATAACTAGCGATAAGATTCTTAGGCGACTGTCTGTCCACCAACGATCGAACGGAAACCGAAGACACAAATCGCTCTACCACCACGCAGATGGTTGACCACTTGTTAGGCTTTCGCGATTTTTTATTTATCAATCAATTCTTGAATTTCATTAAAGTGTAAATCGATATGCCAAAGATAACCATCTATCATTTGCTGTAAAGTAACTTTTGTTCCTTCGTAGTCATGCCAGCAATTTTCAAGTTTAGACTGATCAACCGACTTAATAACCTGAATCATGTGCAAATTAAAATACTTCCATAGTTGAATCAAATTATTCCAATCTTCGTTTTGAAAATCCTGAAGTGTAATCCATAAGTCGTTATCTTGCCTGTAGTCAGGAAAAATCAAATCAGAATTATATTGTAACCGTATCATACGCTGGTGATTGTTTGAAGCGGAATCAATCAAGTGACCAAGTATTTGTTTTATTGTTCGATTTTGTTTATTCCTTTTTTGCATGATTGTATCAATCGGCAAGTTGATAAGTTTCGGTTCCCATGTCTCAATCACTTTTGAGATTCCATTTGTAATGCTTGAAAAATCCATATCAATCATAGTTTAATGTTTTTTTGCTTTTTCCGGAACGATGCCTAAACGGAGGGAACTACACGCACGGGCGGATTGCGGGTTACTTTCCTGTCGAACCCCACCGCTGTTGTTGCGTGTTGCGGACTTTATATCGTTCGCACGAAAACCTTAATTTTGTATGACTGTTGGGCACAGTGTATTTTTATTTCTTCATCACGATGTAAGCCAATGGAAATCTACCATCAATTCTCTCCGCTTTATCAATAATCAATCCATTATTAGTCAACACGCTTTTAAAATCATTAATACTCCATTTATTAACGACTTTAAATCCACTAAATAATCCAGCAACATTTGCGATAATAGTACTTTTCATATTCTCACCAACGCAAAATGTCGGTGCAATGAAAACCCCATTATCTTTTAAAACACGCTTAACCTCCTTTATTGGTTTCTCAGGCTCATAAAGCAAATGCAGCAAATTGGACGCTATCACAACATCAAACGATTTATCTGCAAATGTCAAGTTGTAAGAGTCCTGAACTTGAAAATCAATATTTTTGATATTAGAATCTTTCTGCTTTTGATTTGCTATACGAATCATTTCAGGAGAAATATCAGTCGCCACAATAGATGAAACCTTTGAGCAAATAGAAAAAGATATAATTCCTGTTCCGGTACCAATCTCAAGTAACCTCTTACTTATATCTAACTCTAAATCAATATTTGCTAATACAGCTTTATACGTTTGGTCAACTGTATTCTTTATGAATGAATCATAATTCTTGGCAAATTTATCCCAAAACTTTTTCTCTTTATTCTGTCTATTATCCATATCGTTATTGATGTGTAGTGCGTTTTTTTGCATTGTACCCAACATCATTATAACCTTCTTACCAAAGGTAACACAGACCAGCTAAATTATGAGGATAACCGTGCTTTTGGGCAGTTATTATTTGTTGTAAAAATACATTTTTATAACAAATCCCCTCACTTCCCCACCACCAGCTTTCCAACTTCTTTATTGGTTGTATTGGTAACTAAAATAAGCTGGTAAACACCACGGGGAGCATTGTGTAAAGGAATATGCAGGGTGCTTTCACCGCAAGGCCAGGGATAGGCTGCCACGGTTTTACCTCCAAAATCATAGATAAACAAAGTGCCTTCCCTGTAAGGCCGGGTAGCTGTTATGCTTACTTCACTGCCTGCGGGGTTGGGGCTGATTTTAAGTTCTTTGATATGAATAGGTTCTTTAAACTCCTCTATTCCCACCCCACAATTAGGTGTCATACAT
>Ga0074193_1001027_pt1 | contig 38552 bp, 35 predicted proteins | sample EPASupsiteHSE605_FD_64523 | JGI IMG/M metagenome (GOLD analysis project Ga0074193, IMG submission 64523) | Bioremediated contaminated groundwater from EPA Superfund site, New Mexico - Sample HSE6-05 | ecosystem: Environmental > Aquatic > Deep subsurface > Groundwater > Contaminated ... | reverse complement strand
ACAAAAGCACCAGATTTCGAAGGAAATATTTTTGAAGCAGCTGCAAAAGGAAAACTAACTAGCATTATTTATCTGTTAGCGAATGGAGCAAATGTGAATGAGAAATACCAAAATGATTAATATGATGGATGGGGGATGATTAGATCTACACCCCTCCATTTCTCTTCATGTTATTTTCATCTTAGTGTTGTTGAATATCTAGTTAATAAAAAGGCAGTTATAAATGCAAACAATAATAGTGTTGAGTTTTTATATTTATTGGACTCCTCTTCGTTTAGCTGCTGAAAATGGTCATCTTAGTGTTGTTGAATATCTAATTAATCAAAAAGCTGATAAAAATACAAATAACAAAACTGGATATACACCATTGGGAAGTGATACATAGGTATTGTACGAAATTTATCGAATTTCTCAAGAGTAAAGGAGGACAATAAATCAGAAGAGGTTTAAAAACCACATTCATTTGATTGTTTTGAATATGTTATCAAGTTCAGGCTTCTAGAAAACAAGGGATACTATTAAGAAAAGCGATTTTTGAGAGAATCGGGAGAATGGAAACAAATGGATGGAAGATATGTGAAAACCATGTTTGTAAATGGTGATATTTTGATCGATCGATGGTGGCAAAATATATTATTGGGAAAGAATAGGGTATCATGTTAAATGGACAATCATGAAACATGGGATGAGAGAGGACAAACATTTGGCGAATATCTAATGTTTTAGGGTACCAAAGTAGTGAGTGTTCAAACGCTTTGTGTTTTGTTATCAGAAGTCTCAATTCTAATTCTACCTTGTTTTTGAAGTTCACTAATCCTAGCTCGAATAACTTGGGGACTCTCGTTCTTAGGTTTAATTTCTTTCAATATTTTAAATATTGTTGTTTGACTTGATGGATTTTGTGCAGAATTACAAATCCTGATTATTACCTCATCTATTTCGCTATATTTCGTATCATTCACATTTTTTTAAATTTCTACGATTTCCCGATCTTCAGATTTATTTTTTGTATCTATTCCAGCCCTTATCAAATCTAAAGGATGAGGAGGAACGTATCCCATCAGAACACATTCATCTACAAACAATCGACATTCAGTATGTATCTTATCGAAATGCTCAACTAATTTATCCAAGAAATAACCAAAAGACTCACCAAAACTCATTAAATGGTATACCTTATTAAAGTTTACTTTTTTGAAATAAATTCGATGTTTCTTCAATTATTTCAGAACTTCTTTGACACCAAAACCCCAACCATTATGACCCCTAATTTTGGAATAAATTGATAAATGGGGTCATTTTGACATTCCTAAGATAATGGTTTTAGGTTTAAGTAAATTGTGTTTTGTTTGAAAGTTGTGACAATCCAAGTTCGATTACAAATACGAATTTTGCAGTCAATTTGATATCAAGCGAAGGTGTGATTAATTCTAATAATGGATAAATTTCAATTGATAATTGCGTTTTCAACATTAATCTGCAAACCCTTTTCAGCCATTGCATTGTTATCACGAATTATTGATCCAATCATCTTGGTAGATTAGTTGAGGGTTATGCCATTATCAAGTCATCGATAATCACAAGTCTCGCTCCTGTTCCCACTTTTGAGCATCATCACTTTTCTTCAGCCTTCTGTGATTTCCCTACTCATGCTCCCACTTTTGAAAACACACCAATGTTTGATCAATGATTTCACACAGCAGCACAAACAATACCCCCTGAACCAACTCATTGCATATACACAAACAATGATTCCATGGAAATATCATTCATTCCTGTTATTGTATCTCTTATGAGTATGGGGACTCTTTACTGATAAATTCATGAAAAATAATTACATTAAGTAACCATTTTATTCATTTAAGGGCTTTGATTGGTTTTTCTCCAAGATTGGGAATGTATCATGAGATTAACATTATCATTATTAGAATAAAATACTAAATATTAATATTAGTTTTTCCTAAAATCTAGAACAATTTTGAAATTAAAAAGATAATGTTCAAAAAAAAGAAGAAAAATCAAGAGGAATAATCAAAACACTATTTAATCCAATGTGTTTTACTCACTAAAGTTATCATCCATCAATCTTTTAATAGATAATGAAAATCATGAAGCATAAAATGATTGATTAGAGATTTGAGTATATAAAAACAATCTGAGCATGTTATATTTCCATGATCATAAATCTTTTTCAGTGCAGAGGAATAAATAACACCTCTTTACGTGGTATTCATACTATTCGAATAGGATCCTTTTAGAATTTGATATTTCTTAATGCTCCAAGGATCCAACGAGGAACATTCAACTTTTTGTTTAATGTAGGTTTTCTTGATCTTCAATTCAATCTTCTCCCAAATATCCAATGGCATGAAACCGAACCCCCACCCAGTTCCATCAAAAAATGTTTAATTCAGGGCTGTTGGTAATCGAAAACAATATTTTGAACAAACTCACGTTTCGTTGAAAATATTTAGAAATACCCATCCCCTGAAATAATGATTATTGAGTGAATCATGAATCAACCACAATATTATCAATAATATATATGCTAATCATATACAAAAAATACCTATAACCTTTGGTTTTTGTTTCCTACATGAATCATGATCTTTCAAAGTATCTAAATCTGCAGGATATTTAATCTCCATCATTGAGAATAATTTTCATTTGGCATCAGATTTTTAAGATGATCCTTGGATTCATGAATACTAGGTTTTCAGAAACTTCTGTTAAAAATTTCATCCACTTGTTGTTGCAATATTCTATCTGGGGACTATTGCACTAATGGGATCATTCAATTTCAGTTCTACCAGCATTTACCCAATTTTCCTGGGACAAAAGTTATTAAACTCGACCTTGATCACAATTTCAAATTATTATCAACATGATCTTTGAATGACTAAGGAATAATTAGAACTGGTAGAAAGAGATATGCTTTCTTTTGAATTATGGGGTTGTTTTTATATGCAAATCCAATTTTTTTTTGGTTTTCAGGAATGCTTTAAAACCTATGCTTTGTTTGTTAAATTCACACAAAAAAAATGGCTTGTCATTGATTTTTGAATCGATTAGATATTTGATGGCTTTTAAAGCATTTTGAAGTTCACGGAATTGAATATATCCATATCCATCACTAACCCACTTTCCATTCTTCATTGACATATGTATTTTGCAGCTAATTATCTCTCCAAAGTTTGAGAAAGCATCATGGAGCTGACTTGTTTCAATTGTTTCATCTATTCCCCAGATAATTAAGTTTCCTAATTTACTTCGAATTATATCCATTGTCTCATTATCTGTTGGTAGGATTCTAATGGCTTTTAGATCGAGTTTGGTGTAATTCATTTCCTTAATACACTTTTTTGCCATCTCTTCGGATAAAAATGTAACAAAACAAAAAGCATCATTTGTTTTCTTAAAAAATTCTATTTTGGAAATACCTTTATAATCACATAATAGTGTATCCTCAATGAAAACTTCATTTGCATTAAGTGGAAGATCACCAATATATACACGGTTCATTTGATTATTCATCAATAAAAATGAAAATTTTATTGACAACATGATGTGATTCCTTTTTCCTATTAGACCTTAAAGACAAAAATTTTAGTGAATAACCCAAAATAGTTGCCAAATTTTTCTTAAGAGATTTTTAGTGTCCATTTTTATGTTTTGGTCAAATGTTCTGTTTTAATAATTGGTTTTTAGGTTCCTTAATATTTAGGTAGGGATGTTAATTGGGGTAAAAATCAATTTGGGGGATAGTTTCTAATAAATGGGGGTCAAGTTTCTGACATAACCAAAATAATTTTTTGAAGACTTTTTGGAATGCTCTTCCGACTCACCATACAAATACAACAATTTTTTTTATATTTTTTGTTTTTGAAATCCAATAATCATGGAGAAATACATACTTTTTGGATCAATCATGTATCATTATCGTATTCTTCAGAAATAGTCCAAAAAAACGATTACTTGACCCCCTAATTGAGAGACTATTACCCCCACCCCATACATCAGACTGACCTTTTATGAACATGACCCAAAAACGATTTTTTTATTCTGAATATGAACACCAAATAAACTTTAGAAAATGTTTACTGTTTATTGAAATCGAATTCTCTTCAATGAAATTTTACCCAAAAGCACCTAAAAAAATCACCCCTAATTTTGAAAAATTAGATCAATGGGGTCATTTTGACATCCCTACTCAAACCCCAATTATTTATCTCCCCAATGGATTCTTATTAACATTCTGAGGATAAAAAATGTGAAGATATATTTAATAAGGACCATATTTTGACAATAATTTTAATTTTGATTTAAGATTTCAATGAATTATAGTTCAAAGTTCTATATTCATATTATTGGTTATGTTATGTTTTTTGAAAAAACTAATTCTAATATTAAACATGATAAAATTGTTAAGTATCTATTTACTACCACTAATTCGGTCTCTCAATTCCTCTGGCTTTGTTTCTGTTCTAGCAATCACAATTGATTGTCTATCTCGAATTTCCTTTTTATTCAAGATCTCAAGCAAATCATTTGGACAATCTTTCTGCCACATATAGTTTTTGAATTCAATTATTCTCCTAAACCATTCTTCATTGACATCTTTGGATCTTCTGGTAATAATATCTTCATAGTTAATGGTATACCTTGGAGTTACTTCAGAACATGAGTACTTTCCAATGGACACAATCCAAGTAAGCTTCTTTTTCCATCCAATTTCATACATTAGAGGTGTATCAATTGTGTTTTCACAAGGATCAATAGCAATATACCTCTCTTTAGTTTTTGACCATACTTCAGTCCAGCAATGGTCGGTCCAATCTCTGACATACCTTGCATCATATCCCATAGCAATCAGACAACATGTGAATGCATTTGCAAATTCTCCACATCTGCCAACTTTGGTCTCGAATAACTTTGGAACACTATTATACCTTGGGAATCGAATAATGCTTTTGCACTTTGCACACTCGAAAATCTCAGTTCGGGAACATGAATGTACCGATTCTTCATCATTTGGTTCAGTGATAGATAATCTTGTAGTTTTTTCTTTGCATGTTAAGCACATTGGCTCCCATAAAAATCGGAAACAACACTCTTTAAACCATTTAGTAATCTGAATCAATCTTTCTTCATCATCTTCAATGCAAATAATATCTTTTGGTATATTGTCTAAAACACATTTCTGAATATTTTCCTCGTAATATGTTAAAAATTGCTTTCTGGCTTTATTAATCCCTTCAGATATACTCCTCATTTGATCATTCATTGTAATATTCAATAAATTTTTATATGAAATCACAAAATAATCATTAAAAATACTCAAATAATCTCTTTTTGCAACAAAAATAATCAATTCGCCATTGTCGATTCCCTTCCATTGTTCTTTGTCTATAGGATATGCATTATCGCTAATATAAAAGTAATTGCTGATATCTATTCCATTCATTGAAGCCATTTCTTCAGAGCTGTTATACTTTAAGATTTCTTGAGTATCAAAACAAAGCATTCAAGAATGAATGTTGAACTAAATGATATATTTCGTGTTTTACTTCAAGATGTTTTCAAGGGCTGAAAGAATCGGGATCGCCTCACTAAGAAAATGAGATACTTCAACTGGGGGACTCCTAATATAAAGCATTTTAGTATAGTCTATTAATCCTGAAATCTTCCCCCTCACAATAAGTTGTTGAAGAGAACGCAAAACTTCTTTTTCGTCACTATGAAGTTCATTTGCTATATATGATATCTGAACACATGAAAAAGCTTCACAGAATCTAGCCACCGATCTTAATAAAACATTAGATCTAATTAATCTAATCAAATTCTCATAGAACTCGGTCCTATGACCAATCGCTAACAGAACTGAAGGAACTTTCAAGTCAAATTCAGCCAAATCTCCATTCAGATAGGCTCTAAATAGTTGATGAATAGGTGCTACAATTGGATGATTTGTGAATTGGTGAGTTTCGGATATTAAAAATATATCTGTGGTTTCCAAAGTCAGCATAGATGACAAAGCATAATACATCAACATCTCAGCTCTTTGAGAATTCCCAATTTCACAAAATATCTGAAAGGCCTCAAAAAAGCTTGCTTTTGCCTGACTAAACATATTCGACTCAAGAAGATTCATTGATTTCATCCTTTTCAATAAGCCATTAATCCTAGGTGTTGTGTTGTTCGAATCGAGATACTTTATCATTGATTCATGAATAGTGTTTGCTTTAGAGACATCTTTATTAATTAGTGCGATTTCTAACAATAATGCAAGCAATTTTATATACACACGATTCATAGATGAGTTTCCAATAATATTTAAATTCATCATTTGGGTTTCAGCTGATTCAAGAAGGTTTTTCGCAATATGGTAATTACCATTTTTTAACTCATTATCACTTCTAAGAATGGTTATTTCTAAATACAGCTCTTCGTATACATCATTATTAAAACAAGTAAGACACTCACTGAGAAAATCTGAATAATTTTCATTTTGAGGAGATAATGTTGATAAAAACAGCGAAAGTGTTTTCTTAAAGCGATTTTGAGGTATTAAGTTTTTCTCTTGATAATCAAAAAATGCTTTAAATAACTTTAACGTGTGAATTCCGCCATTAATGGCTTGAGATAATCTCAAAGCTTTGCACAATGCTTTTATTTTTAGCTTTAATGGAGTAGAATCATTATTAAACACAGATAAAAACCCTTCCATAGACGACTCATTGTCAAAATGCAAATCATTTTTTGCTCTTTCATATTTTTCTTCAATTGTTTCACTTATTTCTATCTCCTCATTATTATCTTCATCTACTTGATCACCAGGCCCGGAATCCGAATGCTGTGAATCACCTTGTGATTCAAAAAATAATTCATCTTCAGACATTTATTAAAAAAACAACTCTAAAAATTCTCTAGTGGAAGACACTAGTTCTACACTCTGATCGATTAGAAACCCATCCATAGTATCATATAATTCTTTAGTTATGAGATTCTTTGAAACTTCATTATGCCGTACAATATATGTTAGGAGTTGTATTGTATTGATGATCTTTTGTTCGAACAATCGGTCAGTAAAAGATAGGAGAATGTTTTCAATTATTTCTATAATTCCACTATCAACAAGATATGTGATTTCTTCGTATGAAAACGCGCCAATTTCGTTATTAAGGATGGACAAAACAATCAGTTTCATATGATATAATCCTGAATTTATTACTACCATGTATTTCTCAATCACATTTCTTCTTGTTTCATCCAATTCAAGGAACTTTGATAAAAAATAAAGAGCGCAAGAAACCATATTCTTGTTATCTGATTCTATGGATTTAAGCGCATAATCATAGCATGAATACTTAATGAGTTGCGAATGAGAAAACTTCATATTTGATAATGTTGTGAAACTTAATGGAATATTAACATTCATGATCCTTTGTGCAATCTGTGGGGTACATATTTCATATTCGCATGCTTTGTCAACAATTGCGTTTAGAGATATAAGGAAAGATTCTCCACTCTGATACAAAACAACCGGGAAAGAAATGCCAACAGGGATTGTGACAATCGATATCATATGGCTAAAAAAATTAGAAACAACTGGATGGGATATATTCTCTTTGCAAAACCTAACAAGGTCCAATATTTCAACTTCTGAAAAAACAACCAAAAAATCAACAAGAATAGTGCTAATTATATTTGCAACACTATTTTTCTCATGTATCATGGATGAAGAACAAGCCTGAACAAAAACACTGACATTTGTGAATTGGATTTCTTCACAATTATTACACATTTTCTTTTTAAAATATCTCCAATCTTCATATGAAACCAATTTGCTAATATTTCCCGAATCAACAATCATATTTTCATACATATAATCAACATATATTATTGCATCTTCAGATGGCTTTGGAAACACCAAATTCTCGACATTCTCATCATCCCCATCGTTTTTAAACACATTTTTCCTTCTCTCATCCCTCATTTTCATGCAGAATTCTGGGCTTTTTATCATCTATTAGTAAACACAAAATCTGAGTTCTTTTTCATGTTCTTTGCTAATCTTCATTAGAGATTTCTACTTCAATGCATTTAAAAGTGACTCGTAGTAATCAGAACAATGGGTATAAATAACTCTTATCCTGTTCTTGATCCTTCGAAAACAACTCTAAGTTTTCGAAATCGGAACATTAAAGAGCTTCCCTTTCAAATCCCTCCAAATCATCCTATTGAATCGATTGATTTATCGAATAATCAAATCATATCTCTGCCATATGGACTTATTTCCCTACGGATCATAGATTTATCTTGTAATGGGGTTGATTTTATGTCAAAAAAAATTGTGAATTCTTTAGTGTCTTACACTGGATTAATTGAACTTAAATTATCATACAATAACATAATATATATCCCAGAAGAAATTAGTTCTTTAAAACATTTGCAAGTACTCAACCTCAATAATAATCAAATTGCAAACATAAATTTATCTTTACCTAATTTGATATCTCTAGATTTATCATGCAACAAGCTATCCAATTTCAATTGCAGTTTTACTTCGCTGAAAACTTTGAATCTTAATTTTAATTATCTGAAAAAAGTTGATTTTTCATCAGAGTCACTCACACATTTGACCCTTTCTGGAAATGACATTACTGAACTGTGTCAAACATCGGTATTTCCTTCATTACAGGTTTTGAATCTTTCTCATAATCGCATATCGTATCTCCCACCATTGATTGATATTGTTCCGAATCTCTTGCAACTGTCTATATCAAACAATCTTCTTCAAACTATTCCTGTTCATTTGCCCAAATCTTTAACTGCTTTTGCAGCTCCTTTCAACTACCTAACGTCGGTCGGTCATGAAATATCTGAGTTAAACGGGTTATCTGTTTTAGTACTCAACAATAATTTCATAAATGAAATTCCTAAATTGCCATCATCAATTGACTATATTCGCTTGGACCATAACAGAATTCGCAGATTACATCAGCTTAACAATTCTGTTTTAAAAACGTTGCAAGTATGTTGCAATGATTTATCTTGTATTCCGGCTTTTTCTAATACTTATATTAATGTACTCACAATAATGAATAATCCAATATCTGAAATATCAATAGCATCATTGAGTCAATCACTCATCAGACTAGATTTATCTCACTGTTCAATCAAAAGCATCCCCCCTGCATTGTTTTCATTCACCCAATTAAAATACCTAATATTAACCAACAATCAAATATCTGAAATCCCAGATTCAATCGAACAGAGCTCACTTTTATCATTAGTAATAAACGAGAATCCCATAGATCACTTGCCCACTTTACCTCCCACACTGGCAATGTTTTTTGGATGCCTATGTATGTTTACAGAGTTCCCATATTCTCTATGTATACTTCCAAGACTATCTATTGTTAACATTTCTTGTAATAAGATAGCCGAAATACCATCAATACCACATGTACATACATTGATTGCATCATGCAATCAAATTTCTGTAATGCCTGATGTATCTGATCGAATAAGAACAATTGATTTGTCTCATAATTGTATCACCGAGGCATCAATATCATGGGATTTGAGTCAGTTACTTGAAATAGATCTATCACATAACTGTCTGGAGGTTATTAGCCTAACAAAAGCTAATAAATTATCATCAATGAAACTATCACATAACCCCAACTTAGTGTTTGAGATTACACCTGCCATGTTTCCAACACTAGCTTTTTTAGATGTTTTATGTACTCAGATAAATGTTGTTGCTGACGAATTCGGATGGCTTTCTCTGCGAGAACTAGTATCATCTTCAAATATTGTTCCATCTCTCCAGTGTAAGAAAATTGACGATTGTATTAATATTGGATACTCCGAAATGAAAGGGAATAGGGAACAAATGGAAGATGCAATAATAATAAGGAAATCTCTTTTTGATAATGTTGATGTTTTTGGGGTTTTAGATGGTCATGCTGGATATTATGCAGCTACACATTCAGCATATCTTTTGCCCGAGATTTTAGCGAATCAAGGTTCGTTTTCATGTCATTCAATTGCACAATGTATTGAAGTTCTCAATGAAAAGATAAAACAAGAGAATATTGAAGATGGATCCACACTAGCTTTGGTTTTGCAGAAGGGAAGTAGTCTTATATGTGCAAATATTGGTGATTCGAGAGCATTAATTATAAAAAGAGATGGATCTGTGTTTCCACTTACATATGATCATAAGCCAGATGAAAGAAGCGAACTTGAAGGGATCAGAAAGAGAGGTTCTTTTGTTGTTGATGGGAGGACTTCTGGTGTTTTGGCAATATCTAGATCATTAGGGGACCACTTAATAAAAGGAGTTTCTGCTGTACCTAGTATGATTGAGTACTGCATTGATCCTGAAGACTATCGAGTTGTGATAGCATGTGATGGGGTTTTTGATGTTATAACAAATGAAGAAGTTGGAAAAATTGTTCTTAATGAAGAAGATGTATCAAAGTCAGCGTTTTTAATACGGAATGTGGCATTTGCCCGAATGAGCCAGGATAATATCACAGTTATTGTGAAAAATCTATCTGAATAAATAGAGTTTAGAGCCGTTTTACTTCCTAAATGCTAAAGTAAATGGAGGGCATTCAACTTCAACACCGCTTTCGTTATAGCACACTGCTTCTATTCGTAGTAAGTGTTGATTTGGCGGAGGAGCAGTCTTGAATAGTCTTTCATAAACTGCTGTAATTTTCTTTGGTAGACAATCTTTCTTCTTCATGGCACTATAGAAATCTGCATATACAAGTCTTCCTTCAACTGTCATTGACATTACAGCCATATTCCACCTTTCTTTGACTTGATCAATAAATTCTTTAATTGTGAGATCTCCTTCAATCTGATAGGTATCCCATAGTGTAAATGCCTGATTGGTAGTTTTCAGTACCTTCTTTTTGCATGGGGTGGGCTCGGACAGAGAAAACATGGAAATTGCAAGACTCAAAAATCCAGATCGGTAATCACTGAGAGGCTTTGTTTCGATACTGTGGAGTTTGTACATTTCAAGACACACAAAACCACAAACCATTGCTGTTGTTGTAGCAATTGCTGGAATTATCTTTCCTGCTATACGCTTAATCTCAAGCTTGGATTCTGTATTGATACGGTAATTCATTGCCCTAAGATTTGAAGCAGCCGCAACAAAGTCCATATGACCATTTGAATCATCATCTTTTTCAAATTTTTCAACAAATAATGGGACTGATGATAGGTTTTTGGCTTTTTCGAGCAACTCAATGAGTTTGGGATCATTATCAGAAACAATTTTTGCTTCTTTTTCTGTGTCTTCAATGTTATGAATAACATAATCATCACATTTAATGGAATTAGCTATAGAAATGATATCGTCCTGAGTTTCTAAAATCCCATAAACCCTCGCGATGATTTTGGCTGAGGAAATTACAAATTCTGAATGAATCTGATTATTTGGATCAAATTCAATAAATTCGGGGGCTCTCTTTGAACCGGACCAAAATGGGGTACCCATTGATGTAATGGAATCAAGTGGATATCTATTCAATAAATCACGAATTCTCCAATTGAAATACTCATAGAACTTTCTTTTGGCCCACTTAACGCAATCAACAAAATTGGCAGGTTTTCCATTTCCAATATATGATACAACTGTTTCCAAAGATGAAAGCAAAACTTCATTATTCTGGGCACGAAGATCTTTGATGAAGTTATCTTTGTCTTCAATGAATTTGTTGACAGTCATGACTGGTTGTTCAAAAAGACCTGTGAAAATATCTCTGGCCCATTGACAGCAGTGATCAATAATTGAAGGGAAATTATGGACTGTACATTGTGGGATTGTCTTTTCTGGAGGATCTGCAGATGAAGAATATGACTCGGTTAAATGAGGCACTACAACTTGGAAGCTTGCCATTGGGCCTAGTGTACCACTTTCTAAGAGAGGCTTCTTATAAAATACACATTGCTGATCAGAATAAAGCCTGGCATGGACATTATCCAAAGCATTGCACACACCATCAAGACCCATGTAAAATTCGTCACTAAAAACATTTCTCGTCTCGTTAGCAAGCTTACTTGTCATTGCTTCAATTTTCATAGATGGATTCATCACAATAGCGGCAGCAGCGGCGCATTCTGACTTCATCTTACCAATATCTCTATCTCTGAATAAAAACTGTCGAGATAGATTAGATTTTTCGATCGAATCCATATCTGTAAGGTATATTTTCCCTTTGGTGCCTGCACTTACACCCATCATAGCCCAGTTCTTTAAAACCTCACATCCAATGGCACCTGAACCGATCATAAAATAGTTAAGATCCATCATTTTCTCATGCTGTTCATTACCGAAAACAATTCTATATGCATCATATCTATCTCCAATTGCTTTTCCTTTGATACCTGGATTCAAAGCTTCCATATATGATAAACAGAAAAACTGCTTAATTGGAGTAAATTTCCCTGAAAGAGACTTCAGAATTTCTTGTCCCACAATGCCTCCGAAAACAGCAGCCATTGGAGATATTTCGAGCAAACAATGCTCTGCCATTAATTTAACAAGACTATCATTAACTACCTCACATATCTTATATTTTTCATTCAATGAATGGGCGATGCTCAGAACCATATCGGGATTCTTTGCAATATCAAGGGTTGGGTGATCATCAGCAAACTTGGAAGTTGACAGAAAACCTAAAAGAGTGTGTCTTTCCCTTCCAAAATTAGAATAATCGAATTCAAGAAGTGGCATTGATGAAAGAGATTCTTCAAATGAATCGAAATCGAGAATAAGTTCACCAAAAACTTGATTACCATATCCTCCACTTCCTTCAAATGTATAATCCCCAAATTCTGAAGTATCGCCAATAGAAAACTTCCTAGCATTCTTAACTTTAATTGGAAGAGTTTTTCCATTTAACTCGGTCATTCCTGGAACCTCTTCAAACCTGACAAACTGACCATCAGAGAGTCCATGTAACCCACCATCGGCAACTGTAACAATGCCCTCCTTAGCTTTAGTAATGTGCTCAATCAAAAACCTTGTTGGTGTTTCACCAATTGGATCTTTTACAACAAATTGCTTACCAAAATCATCGAAAACCATTGAAAAAACACCACATGTTTGAGTAGCAATGAAATAAATACCTTTTTGATGACAGAAGTTGGAAATCTTTATCAGCTCAGACAATGGCCTAAAGTCTGCAATTACGACAGTATTAAATTGTGATAAGAAGGATTCTGTAAGATCACAAGTTTCTGCCGAAACTAAAACATATTGGTTGAGCTCAGCCAATTTCTTAACTGATGCAGCAGCCCTGTTTAAACCAATATCCTTCTCGGTCAAATAAAACTGAGAAGAAAGATCAATCATTGTTGCATTCTTGGTATCATGTATCGTCACTTTTCTTACACCAGCAAGAATTACGTTTTTAGCAATTTCTACACCTAATCCGCCAATTCCAGAAATTAAAATGGAAGATTGTGACATTTTTTTCATCGCTTCTAAACCTAAAACATAAATCTGTCGACTATACAGACTCTCATCTATCTTATTCTCTTCAGACATTAAAATGACACTTTTATGAAAAATTGATGAAATAATCGATTAACCGTATTTATTGAGAGTACTTTACGTTGAGATATTTGAGAGTGTTTTTATCGATTCTTCAACAGCCCTGCAAAACACTGTGAAGCTCTCTGAAGATCCATGGCATAAGTGAAGATATAGATTCAATTCTAAATTATCATATGTACATTGAGCAATTGCATATAATCCAACTTCTTCCTGGCGGCAAATAACTTGAAAATCATCTGGATGAAACCACTGCATCCCTAGTTTTCTAACTGTTGCTTGAATACTTGCCATTATCTCTATGAGTTCATGACCCTTACATGAAATCGTATGTATATCCTCATAATGAACTAAAGTCTGCTCAGGTAGTGCCCAGTCTAATTGAACAGCAAAAGACATTGGTTCACCCGAATGAGACGACCCAGGAGTTCCATGAACGTGTCTATGGAATGGGTCACTACCAATAATTCGAAATGAAGTTTCAACTGGGCTCACAATCAATTCATTATTATCATCATCATGATTAAAATCACTTGATAAACCACCAACACTGAGTGACCAGTCCAGTTGGGTGACATCAACATGAGATGTGATCATAAAATAAAATACCTTAGCCATCCTGTGTCCTTCTGATGAGAGCTCAGTTTCTACCTCTTGTCTATCAGTATACCCGATTTGCAAGAGAAGATTAACAATATCATCGCCTAGATTCTCAATTGATATTGGGTCATTCAAAGAAGGAAGGGGAAGAGGAGAAGGAAACACATATTCTGGTTTGATACTTCCTCTAAAACATTCATTGTCTTTGATTTCAGCTATACTAAATCGCTTTAAAGGATCTAATGTCAACATTCCCGTAATAAGAGTCCTCAAAGGGGTTGAAAAAGATGGCGGGAAACTGAAAATGCCCCTTTTAACTTTTGAAAGCAAATTTCTAATATTAGGATCATCGAAAGGCAAAAAACCCTGTGTGTTAGTATTTGATAACTCCCTAAATAGGGAAAAAAAAACATACTGCAACAAGAGCGTACAAAATTACGCCACAACTCCAAATATCGGCCTTTCTTCCATCGTAAGAAATACCTTTAATTACTTCTGGAGCAGCGTAATGTGGTGATCCACAAGATGTCTCTGCAATATTGCTTCTGACTATCCTGGCAAATCCAAAATCTGCGATTTTAATATTAAATTCCTCATTTAACAGTATATTCTCAGGCTTAAGATCGCGATGGCATATCCCCAAACTATGTAAATAGTCTAAACCAAAAATAATTTGACGGAAAAATCCTAATGCCACATCTTCTGTCAGTGATCTTTTGTTAACTAAGTAGTCAAACAGTTCGCCATTTGATGCATACTCAGTAATAATATAATAATGACCAGGGCTCTCAAGAATATCATTTAATTTGAGAACATGAGGATGATCAACAAGTTTCATCAAAGCAATTTCTCGTTGAATTTTGGCTTGAAGGTTGGGTTTTGTTTCGAAGGATGATTTATTAATTATTTTAACTGCTACCTGTTGGTGATTTTCTACATTATATCCAAGTTTAACTTTTCCCGTTGTTCCTTGGCCAATAGTTCGAATTAAAATATAATCGCCTAATTGACCTTTGTTTTCTTGCATGTCCGACCAATTCGATTTTGTTCAAATCCTCTCTTTGAATTTGTACCGTCCTATTGAATAATTTACAAAATTCTCAGGATCATCTCAATACTACCTTTTGTCATCTTTATCCAACTTTATCTTTTTTACATTTATTATTTATCGTTGCCCCATAATCTAGATTGGTAATTTATTTGCCACATTTGTGTAAAGTTAACAAAAAATCCAGCCGAATTTGGACAATTTGTCGTTTTTACCCATCAGAAGCCATAGAAAAGATCATGGATGTGTTGAGGAACTTTCTTCTCTGAGATCTCAGAGGGTTTCTGAGGACATGTCATCTGAATCATTTTTTGATTATGATGTTTACACTGTAATAAAATCGACAACACATTGAGGGTCAATACAATCAGTCTCTAGACTGGTTATCTTTAATCTAGGAACCATTTCAGTCATACAGAATATGATTTCCATGGAAGACCCTTTCTTACCATACCATCCGGCCGATGGTATGATGATTTTCCCAGATGATATGTGTCTGAGACACACTTGATCAAGCAATCTCCATGGGTGGCTATCTTACAGTACTTACCAGCTGGTTGGTTTATGTTTCCATACACATCTCTGATTTCTTCATTGAGAATCTCAACAGACTCCAATGATGTTGTTGTTGACAGTTTGAGCTTGTCTATCAGTACTATACCAGTGAGGTTGGGTGCTAATACATTTCCTGTGAATGTAGCTAAACCATCCTGGTCTATTGTAAATCTGGTTCGATATCTTCTTAATCTGGAAGACAATGTTCAAATTCCCAACAAACTGTCACTCTTTCCTCTTCATATTTCATCTTCACAGGGAAATAAACAAATTGTCGAACTTATGATTTCTACCAAGTGTGAGATTGATCCAAAAGACGACAAAGCTATCCTGGTTGACATTCTCAGACACCTCTTCATCATGCTTGTGAAAAAGGACATTTATCAGTTGTTCAGCTTTTTTGACGAAGCATATTATTGTTGCTCTTTTAGAAATAATAAATTTGATGATTCCTTCTAAAATCAGAGGGACATCCTGATCGATTTCAGATATGAAAACGAAAACATCAAATCCGAAAGAAAAAAGGACAAAAATTACTTAAAACTTCAAGGGATTTGAATTAGACAGAATAACTTGTGAGAACAACAAAGAAAATGCAATAACCTGCCTATTTGATATAATACACTATAAATCATCCGGATTTTTAAATATTCAAACTGATTTCAAGTAGAGTCAATTCGGATAGAAGAAAATGAAGCTTGGGCGGTGATTCATTTCTCAGATTGTTTTCTTGAAATTCCCCTTAAACACACCATTAATCTAATTTTGATCAAGAATCTCTTTACCAATTAAACAAAATCATGTGAAATTTGTGGTTTTCTATCTGATTGATTTAGGAAGTTTTTTTGTCTTAAACATTAATTTAATGGATTTGCATCTATTCAAAGAGCAATTAGTTGTTGAAAAGATGCTTTATGGTGATTCTCCGGTTTTCGAATATATTGAAATCCAGAAGAAGGATTTTTTAGTAAATATTTTTGGATTATATCCCAAATTGCGTCCTCATCATTTAGAAAACTTTGTTTTGTTTTGTTCGCACTATCTTCAAGACGAATCTTTTCGAAAAATTGTACTAAAAAAGGTATTTATTGTCTGTCCGACACTTATTCAAAGGCTTTTTCGATTTAAGTGTTTTACCAATGACGAAATTCGTGAATCACTAGAAAATCATAAGAAAAAATTCCTTTGTTTGTTTTTCAAGAATGATTTTGAAGTTGATGAAACTGGTTTTAGTGACAGGGATGATCAGTATTCACATCAGTATTGTTACGATCAATATTCACAAGAGTATTGTGATGGTCAATATTCACAAGAGCATTGGAATGAGACAAAATTAGATTCTTTAATACAATTTGGATTCCACAAATCTTCAATGGAGTTTTGTTTGAAGTATGATCTATTTGAAGAAATTGAAAGTATAATGATTAATAATACTGATAAGAGAGAATGTAATTGGAGTCCTTTTGAATGGTCGGAGAAGCCCAAATCACTCGATTTCTTGTCATTTAGTGGTTTCTTTGGTTCACTTAAGTGTTTCAGAGTATTATTATTCTCAGGCTTTGTTATAAATGAACTTGTTGTTGGTAACGTTGTATGCAGCGGTTCTAGAGAACTTTTCAACTTGGTTTCTGATCTTCACCTAGAAAGCTTTTCTTGTCTCCATGAATCGTCGAGATTTGTTCATCTTAGTGTTGTTGAATATCTAGTTAATCAAAAAGCTGATATAAATGCAAGAGATAAAAATGATTTGACTCCTCTTCATTATGCTGCTGAAAAGGGCCATCTTAGTGTTGTTGAATATCTAGTTAATCAGAAAGCTGATTTAAATGCTCAAGCAAGTGGATATCAATCTGGAACTCCTCTTCATTTGGCTGTTAATAATGGTCATCTTAGTGTTGTTGAATATCTAGTTAATCAAAATGCTGATATAAATGCAATTGGTTATAATGTTGAGTTTTTATATTTAATCAGACTCCTCTTCATAATGCTGCTCAAAATGGTCATCTTAGTGTTGTTGAATATCTAGTTAATCAGAAAGCTGATTTAAATGCTCAAGCAAGTGGATATCCATCTGGAACTCCTCTTCATAATGCTGCTCAAAATGGTCATCTTAGTGTTGTTGAATATCTAGTCAATCAAAAAGCTGATATAAATGCAATTGGTTATAATGTTGAGTTTTTATAATTAATCAGACTCCTCTTCATAATGCTGCTAATAATGGTCATCTTAGTATTGTTGAATATCTAGTTAATCATGAAGCTGAAATAAATGCAAAAGATAATGATGTTGAGTTTTTATATTTAATCAGACTCCTCTTCATAGAGCTGCTCAAAAAGGTCATCTTAGTGTTGTTGAATATCTGGTTAATCAAAAAGCTGATATAAATGCAAAAAATACAAGTGTTGAGTTTTTATATTTAATGTGACTCCTCTTCATTATGCTACTGCTTATGGTCATCTTAGTGTTGTTGAATATCTGCTTCATCAAGGTGCTGATTTTCAAGAAGGAATTGATGGACAAAGTTATCTTCATTGGGCTGCTTCTAATGATCATCTAAGTGTTGTTGAATATCTAGGTAATCAAAAAGCTAATGTACATGCAAAAGATGAAGATGAATGGACTCCTCTTCATTTTGTTGTTATATAAAAACAGATATATCAATGTGCACAGGGGGCCCCTTATCTCCCAAGGTAATCCACGGGTGTCTAACTGGCTTGCGATGACAGTCGGCCGCCTGCCTAAAGTAGTCTCAATCGTCTACAAAATGAGGGATAAGTTTGTCAAAATTCCAAAAATTAGGGTTAAATAGGGGAAAAAAATCTATTTATTAATTAAGTTTATTAGGAGACGGAACCTGAAACGGGTATGGGGCTCCCATTTATCAGGAAAAATCGTAAATATTGCTATTTCTTTTGGAATGTCTCGGAAAATTTCTTAATTAAGATTTGAAGGAACAAAATTGTGAATTTTCTCTTTATGAAGCCCTTTTACATTCTGCTGTCTCAAATACGATATTTGAATTAGAAAATAGAAAGAAAAATATCACTAAAGCTTTTTGCAATCTTCAATCACTCTATTAATTTTTAGGTAAGGGATTTTCTTCCTTGCTTAACTTCCATTTTATTATCAAAATCATAATAAAAAGACCTTATATGATCGCAAAATCAGGGGAAAATTCAATTATTAGCAAATTTCCAACAGTACGATAAAGAATTCCATTTTTGAAAAGAAATTTTGATTTATAATCATAGAACAGAACCAAGACACAACAGCTGAAATGCAAGATCGTCAAAAAACAACTTTCTAAACTACTTAAGAGAAGTGTATATAAATTGAGTGGTTTAGATTATCGTTTGCTCAAGAACAAATCTTCAGGGACACCTTATGGTGTTCTCGAAATGAACCCCAATCAGATAGATTAACCATGATTTCAAATAAATCTATCTAACCTTCGACCACTACTGGGTCTTATGGATGAGTTTATTTCAAGATGACATGGGTGTTTCTGAGAAAAACCAGTTTTATATGGGAAATTAATTCTCATTAAGGGCAATATCTAACTAACTCATGGAAGAATGACATTTTGTTTTTCATGAGATTGAATATCATATATAGATCGATACTTCCTATGAAATCTCTCACTTCCAAATCACATATACTAAAAGTCATATTTAGTCTCAGGTAATACAAGCTGTTTTTTCCCATATGATATTAGGATGATGCTCAACTCCGAAACAAATCTCTCTATGTAATACCAGGTACTATCATTGAAGATTCCGTATATTCCCAACATATTAACCTTTGATTTCGTATTCTCATTAACAAGAGCCGGACCCTACTTCAAAAAACCAATTGAAACCTAGAATTGTGTGCTTTGTACTGAATGTTTAAGAACCAGTATAGTTAATTAATAAGGATAGATTATTTTGAATGGTGTTCTATTACATGTCTCTATCATTTTTGGTGTTTTTATCACACTCCTTATCATTATGTTTCTCGTGAGAGTTATGCTAGTCTTCTTGATTATCAATGGTATATAGGAGCTGATATAAATTCAATTGGTAATAATGTTGAGTTTTTATATTTAATTGGGCTCCACTTCATTATGCTGCTGAAAATGGTCATCTTAGTGTTGTTGAGTATCTAGTTAATCAAAAGTGTAGTATTAATGCAAGAGATAAATATGTTGAATTTTTATATTTAATGATACTCCTCTTCATGATGCTGCTTATAATGGTCATCTTAGTTTTGTTGAATATCTAGTTAATTAAAAAAGCTGATATAAATGCAAAAGGGGAGTATGATTTGACTCCTCTTCATTTTGCTGCTCAATATGGTCATCTTAGTGTTGTTGAATATCTAAAAATAATAATAATAATGGGAAAACACCATTGACATTAGCTCGGAAATCGAATGTTGAAGATTTCCTCAAGAGTAAAGGAGGACAATAAGTCAGAAGAGGATTAAAAACCACATTCATTAGATTTTTATGAATAAATGATCAAACACTGGTTTTGAAGGGTACATTGATGGAGAAAACATCAGATATCATAAGGGAAAGCTATTTTTGATGAATATGTGATGGGTTTAAGTTAGAGGATAAGCTGGGAAGAGCGGGAAATGTAATATTGGGAAAAATTAATGAGTATTTGAAGTTTTGGATAAAAACTCTTTTTGGAGGATATGGTGGTGGTGAGAAATGGATCAACAGAAGTTAGGGGAAATGGTAAATAAGTTTAAGGGGGAGAAATGAGGGTACTCTTAAACGAAAGGATTTCCAAGCAAATGAATTCATTGAAGAAGGAAGTTTTTTCATATTCTTTAGGGTCTTGTATCGAATTTCTACCAATTTTGGTGACCTTTTAATAAAGAAATAATGGATAATGTCCCATCTTTTTCCAATAATCTCAACCTTTTCCATGAGCAATTCATCTTCGTCGATTCTCCAAGGGTACTCTTCTTAGTTTTCGAATCCGTCAATCTCCTTAACTCGACGAGTCCGCAAATCATCCTGAATACTTGCTCCATTTTTCAAAATCATATGGTTGGATCTGTTTTCAAATGATAGATCAAGTTTGTTGATAGTTGCAAAAGGAATCATATCCCATGCTTTCCTTATTCTGAATATGAGATCTCTTTTTGTATGAGGTTTATGTACTTTGATATATCTTTTCAAAATTCCCCATAATACTTCTATTGGGGACAGGTCCTGGGAATTAGCAGGCCAATTAGGAAGAATTAAACAATTTTCGGATATGTTTTCTATTGTTTTTTGCGAAGTATGACATGTTGCAGCGTCTTGCTGAAAAAAATAGTTTCCCTTCCCTTTGCAACTATCAATATCATTAAAAATCTTATGATCTTCAAGCAATTGGATGTAAGCTTCCGAATTTCGATTTCCTTCAATGAGCACAAGAATTGGTTTATAATTATTGCCAATACAACCCCAAATCATAATGGAAACTGGAAATTTGGATTTATCCGAAAAGATTGATTCGGAATTATCACCAATTCTTCTCCAAATAAAACGGGAATCATTCTGAATAGAAACTCTAGATTCATCTGAGAAAACGATTTTGTGACTCGGTATATTATTGTCTATAATCATTCTTCCGAAATTAATCCTATTTTCGATTTGTTTGTCTGTTAAAACCTGTATTGTTTTGGGAGGCTTCCATCTAAACATGAGACTTTTATTTGTTCTGTTGATTGTATATCTCCCAATCTGGATATTTCTCTCTATTTCGAGAAAAATTTGAAGATCTGAATCGGTTTGAGTTGGATGTGGCAAAACATAATCTTCAATTAGATTCATTATCTCTTTAGTAACTTTTTGTGGTCTCCCCGTTTTTAAAATTGGAGGTATATTACCATTATGATCTCTCATATACTTCTGGCATTTGCTAATTGATGACATTAAGCATTGTAAAGTTTTTGATATGGATGAATAACTTTCGTTTTTTTTATTAGACTAGATATGAGCAAATATTTGTTTTGAATATTTAATGACATTTAATAAGCGGTCACTACTTTGTTTTGGGAATGAATTTTTTATATAGGTTGTTGGTCATCATTTCTAGATTGAAAATCCCTTTGTAAGCAAGCAAGAACAGTAACCAATAAATGTCATTCGTTTCAAAAGATTCCCTATAGCAAACAACAATGATAGGCTATTGAAAAATCGTTTTAATGAAACAACTTGTAAAAATTCACATTAAGGATGAATTAGGGTTTTTTATTATCCTGCTTTTACAAATTTTACTAATCGTTGCGCAGAGTTTTGAATCTTCCCATTCCATTTTTATCAGAGGACAGAATTCCATTTATAGTGAAGAGGGAGCTGATTCATAATATACTAATTAATCAAATTGAAATATCGAAATTATATTTTGGTTTATTGAGCGAAGAGGAAAAGGATAATCTTTTTGGATCTTTTTACAAGTTTGCTCCTCCTTTAGCATGGATTCCGACCCAAAAAACCCCTTCTTATTCTTTTGTTGAGTGGAGAATTGGATGTTATAGAATGAAGAAAGAAAATACTCCAAAATCTGAGTTTTTCTTGTGGATTTTGAAGAACATCAATTCAAAATGGGCTGAGATTATTTATCAATCTCTTCAAGATCCCAATACATATATAACAGAGAGCAACATTGCACAAATTTGTAACGCTTTGTTATCGCTATATAAATACTCTCCAGGGCTGTATTTTTCAATGTTTGATAGAATATCAGTGCTACTACAAAGAGTGGGACCCAAATTTTTATATCAGAATCTAGACAAACTGTCCTTTTTTTTATCACCAAGCTTTGATCCGAATCTACTTCAGTTTTTTCGAGTCGAGAGTATTCAGCAAGGAGAGTTTTCTTTGTTTTGGATGAACCCTTCAATAATCAAAGATCAAAAAATATATACTTTATTCCAAAATTTGTTTACATGTGCTGAACCTTATCCCAAGAGTTCGCAGTTTTTTGGGAATGATAATATATTATCATTGATTAATGAATCTCTATGCAAAAGAAAGCATCATGTTGATATTTTTATTCAACCATGCAAAAATTTCTTTATAAATAAGAAAAGGGATCATATTAATGCATTAACTTCATTATTTCCCGAGATTAGACCAGTATTGTTTTTCCTTGATTTAGAATCCGTTAAATCGGATAAAGTTTATATGTCTCAAATCTATTCAGAATATGCTTCTATTCAAAAGGCCCCAAAAATATTTTTAAAAACTATTCATAGGATAATAAACGATTCAGATCTACTTTATATCCTCAGCAAATTGTTGGGATCAACATTTTCTGATTATGATCTTTATCAAAACAGTTTGCCAAAGATAATGCAATATGCACTTTCAAGTGTTGATGATGAAATAATAAGGACAATTCTTGATGCATCATATTTTTTGGTTGACGATGTTTCTAAGAAATCCGATATGGTTTTTATTATTCAATATAAAATTATATATTCGATTCTAAAAAAAGATTTTTATTCAATCACATTATCTAATACACAATATTTATTCGGGAATTTGAAATCTCATCAACTTAGATGTTTTTGTATGGATTTGCTTTCATTAGTATTTCTTAAGATTAATGAAACATTTTTGTTCTCACTTCAAGAAGCAATGGATATCATAAATATTATTGATAGACTTATGAAAGATATTCCCGAAGTTGTTTCTGTTAGATCTAGAATTAAATGCCTTCAGGAGTGTTCCTTACAATTTTTTAATGCATCTTATTTCTCATTAGATTATTTAGTGATTTTATTATTAAGTAACCAAAAATTCTCTATGATTAAAGAAATATCTTATTATTATCCCAAGTATCTGTCAATATATCAGCTTTTCTTTGACATGAAGCAAATATTACAAAAATCACATGATATTTCAGAGTTCTCGCAATTAATAATCAATCAGTATTTTCTTTCCACATCAATTGACCTGGGAGTTAAGTTTTCTGAGCCAATTTTAGTTGAAAGAAACAATAGTATAAATCCTCTTGATATTATTGGTGTTTCAAAGATCAATAACATTCTCTGTATAATTAATACCAATAATGATCATAATCAAATAGATTTTAATGAATTTGTGAGTCTAAAGAGGTTTTATGATTTGATGTCAATTTCTTCCCAAATCAATCAAAAATTTGTTAATTTTGATGATTTATTCTCCACAATTATTAAGAATTGTGATCTTAATATGTGGACAAAACTTTCCGATTTGATTGGAACTTATTCTTATGAAATTTTAATAATAAAAGGATATTCAATGAGTCTATCAGAATGCTTTGTTGGCTACTTAGCGAGAGAATCTCTTTTAGTGGCTTTTGTGTTATCAAAATCTGGAGAAGTTTTGGATAAACTTAGTAATTCTTCAATTATTAAAAAATTCAATTGCCAGAACATAAAGAGCAATGAATTGGATAACAAAGATCAAAATTATTATGATAATTGTTCAATGCCATATCCCGAAAGCTTGTTTATAAGCCTCATACAATTACATATTTCAGTTGATCATTTTTCATTCGAGTCATTACTGGATTTGTATTTAATGGATTGCGAATTATTTTTAAAAACATTTAATCCTATCGCTCTAACAATGCCAATTAATATTCTGGAAAATGTATACCCATATTCAAATATAATAAAAGTTCAAGTACATAACTCAGGAATGAATTTATATCAATATTTTGTTGAGATGATATCAAATCACAAAATATATGAATTGGAGACTTTTTCTGAGATGTTTTCATTAACAGATATTGTATCAAAAATAAAATCTGAATGTGCAAATAAAGTCATAAGTCATGGATTTCAAAATGATGCTTCTTCGCTCGAACCACAATATAATATTTGTCAAACAAAAACTAATATTCATGATTCTCTCACAGCCCTAATTAATGATTTAATTACCAACCGAGATGTTAGTGGATCGTTGATAAATCAGTTTGTTGGTTTGCTTAAAAGTAGTTTAAACGATACTATTAATGGTGTTTTGATGGAATTGATAATTAACTCTTCAGTACAAATAATTTCAAAAGTATCGATACAAAATCCTTCTTCAGAAATGGAGTATTTCTTGTGTTTTGAAAAGCTTTTGCATTTTATTAATCACCTCAAGTACAAATATCATTTTAGTTCTGGATTTGAACAATACGAACAAATTATTAGCAAGATAGACCTTATAAGTCAGTTTATAAAACTAGGACTTAATTCTAGATTTGGTTATAATTATGACTTTGAATTCTTTTTATCACCAACCAAGGGAATAGAGTTTTATGAAACCTGCATTAAATATGATTATCCTCTTCTGATGCTTGATTTTTTAAGTAGATACCAATTTGATGCTGGTATAATATCTTTAAATAGAGCTTTGAATTGCTTATCTCTTGGCTTTCTTGAAGATGGTGTTGAGCAATTGGAAATCGTTTATAATACAATGAAAATGGTAAACTGCCCAATTCCTAATGTTTCGGAACAGATCCAACAGATTTTAACATATCCACTTCCAATTGATTTGAAGAATATTGATACACAAAAATCCTTTCCATCTCTATATCATAAGATTGTATTGAGGTGTCATGATCCATCTGTTTTGACAATATCATTATCGAGAATGGAAACTCTTAACGCATCATTTACTCTTATGAATTATAATGAAGAACTTGTTTTATTTAATTCAAGGAATGGCTTTTTCGATGATTCATTTAATTTATATAAATTAATTCAAAATGGAGTATCAAAAACCTCATTATTTCTTAAACTTGTTGTGACTCCTGCATTATCATTTATGCATTGGAATGTATTTTGGAGGAAATTAATTCGCAATTCTGTTGAAAACACTGATTTCAGAATGATAATTCAGGATCTTTTAGGTTTTTTTTCTTCAAAACAAATGTATATTACATTGAATGATGCCCAAAAAAGGCTGAATATGCATGAAGACATGATTTCTTCCTCTATAATCCTCTTTGTTGAGAGTATCTCATGGGAAAAGAGGAAATATTATTTAAACCAGATAAAACAAAGTATTCAATATGTTATTAGAAAAGATGATGATTCAGATTCATCGCCTCGATTCTCTAAGGAAGATCTTTTTATCTTATTGCATCGAATCGAATTACAGACATCGATCATTGATTTATTCATCTCAAACAAAGAACCATTCAATCCCCAATATGAAATAATTACTGCTAGAAACAATACAATTGAAGTAGGATGCAAATTAATATTTGAAATGCAAATTGGTTTGGTCTATGAATTGTGCAATTTTCCAGATATTAGCATTGATAATGTTTGCGATCTTGCGGTAGACAAATCTATAAAAGGGAATACACTTCAAACATTCCTCCAAAACTTGAAGAAGCTTCATGACAATGATCAGGCAATAATTCTCCCATCAGTTTACTCAATTATCTACTCAAGAACTGAGAGTGAATCTTCTTTTGTTTCATTTGTTTCTAAAAATGTCTCAAAATCTGAGTTAAGAGCTAGAATTTATTTGAAGGCTGGACTGCTAAACCTTGCTCAAATAGAAGGCAATAATTCCAAAAATCCAAAGTTATCCAAAGAAATTGAGAATGCTTGTAAAAGAAAATAGATTTTATTTATAAATATAGAAACTATGGTTATTGAGAAACCTTTGAGCTTTAGGCTGATCTCCACTCTACAGAGAAATCAATCACTTCATTGCATAGATCAAATAGGGGAAAACTAAAGTTTGTAGCTGGTTGTGAACCCAAATCATCAGAACTCGAAATCATTTTGACAAATTTCGTGTAAAATCGGTTTTTCAGATCATTATAACTACGATTGGGGAAGTGATTGAGTATTTTTGACCATTTAGGTCCATATTCAGCAAACTTTTCCTGTAATATTTCGTCATCTCTTTCCGTCCATGACCTAAGAGTTATATCAGGGTTAAGATAATTAACCCAACGATCCCTGCATTGCCTTGCAGTCCTTCCAGGGAGGTAAAATGCCACATTTTTCCATGATATTCCAGGGTTGGCCCTCATAACTTGGAAGAGAACAGCATCCTCACATGGGAGAAAAACTTTGCGACCTCGTTGCTTATCCTCACGGCTCATTATAAAAGTGATTTTGTGTATTTACTTTCAATTTTTCAATAAATTTGATTAGTTTTTCAAAATAACTTTATAACCATTTTGAATATTTGATAAAAAAAGTTCTTTTTGATAAGCCAATTGAAAATTTGTGATGAAAAGTTCCTCTTTCTAACAAAAGATTATCTGATTATTATATGAAATTTGTGAGAAATGTTGTCTGTTTTATGAATGATAAAAAGTAACCAAATCAACCGATAGATCTCACATTGTCAAGAATAGCCTCTGAAATTCAATAGAATAATACCGTAAGGATCAATGTCACCCAAACTGAGGAAGTGTATTGTAAGGGTTAAATAATTAAATTTGAATATCACAACCAATTTGAACTGAATTTTTGGTGGGTGATATTATATTTTTCTTAGATTTATTTTGATGCTACATCTTAAAGCCCAGTATGTAGAAGAAATTGGTAATACGACATTTCGCGATGTTAATGGTGTTTTTAACTTGTTTAAATTATTCTCTGATGCTCTTTTTGCTTTTGTAAAGGATCAACCTGTATCTTTGAAAGATCGTGTTTCATCAATGAAAAGGAAAACGAATCTTATTGGTGTTCCGGGGAAGTTGAATACAACTATTGATAAATTCTCCAAAATCATTGATGATTTTTACAAATCTTTATTTGGCACTGCCGATTTTATTGAAACCCAGATTTCTTCAAGTGCATCATCACTAATTAGCACTTATACGGATGAATATGCTCCAGTTATTGCTGAAATTAATGATGCAAGAAATATAATCAAATCGGATACAGAAAAAATGAATGAAGTAACTCAGAAACACCTGACCATTATAGCTAGGTTAAATGTGATAGTTACTGGACTCGCTCGTGGTACCTGCAACCCTAAAGATACCAAAGAGTTCCATTCAAATATTCCCAAATTAGTGAAACTTAGAAAAAAGCTGACCCAACAAAGAAATGGGTTCATATCTTCGTATAATGTAGCTGTTGAACTACTGAGAAAAGCCTTTTCTGAGGTTTCATCTCTTTCGGTGAAACACTATCAAATTCTGAAAGAAATTTTTTTGGTTTCATCTGTTCTTTATCGAGAAATGGGGCAGTCATATTTGTTATTTGCGAATAAGCTATTGAAATCACTTCAAATTATGAGTTTTGGCTCTGATATGCGTGACTTTGCGAAAAGGAAATCAATTGTAAGGTATGATCCTCCTGATGTTCCAGAATTCCCTTATATTGATATATCAGGTCCCGCATTTATGACAGTACCAATTCAACCTCAAACATTTCGAGCGCCTCCTCAGTTTCCTCTTGGTATTGTTGTGGCAATGGGGGATTTCACACCAGTAGGGTCAAACGAAATAGGTATAAAGGCGGGACAAAGAATGTTTTTACTTGAATCGATGAAGGAAAAATGGACATGTGTTATGAATCCATTGAACTATTCCATCGGGTTTGTTCCAACTGGAGCCCTGCAAAAAGTTGGCAAGGGATTGGGGGTGGTGATCAAAGAAGGTGGACCAATTCCACAAGGAATGTTTGTTTCCATTTTCTTCGATTTAAATCAATATCTTATAGTAGAAGGGTTTGATGGAAAAAGACAAAAGATATCAAAAGAAATAGTAGGTATCCTTTTCCTTTAAAACTATAATTCTGTATTTCTATTATCTATTTCATGCCAGTATTGCATTTTAATCAAGGTTTTCGAATTAACATTTAACTTAAGAATATCGATGGATTCATATCTTTTAAGATATCGCTCTCTCATTAATGCGATTTCTTCTTCTGTTGGAAATACCGAATTTTTATTGATATTTGGCTCATTTATAGTTGCAGTATCTTTAGTTTCAATATTACCAATACTTGGGCTGACTTTCTCCCCATAAGTGGAAAACCGGATTAATGGACCATTCTTTTTTTCCCATTCATTAAGTTCGCGCTCATATTTCTTATTTTTTAACTCTTCTGCAAGGTTTTGCCGTTCTTCGGCCTTTTCCAAAGCGGATAATACAATACTAGTTGACTTCTTATTTTTTTCCTTAAACAGTTCTTCAAATGCTTTAGATTCTCCTTCTATACTAAATTCACTTTCTTTTTCGATTTTTATAATTGGTTTTTCTTCCTTTTGTTTGTTTTGTTTAAACAAAGTTGCAACTTGTTTCATGAAAAAATTGATACTCCTAATGATCTCCAGGCCGAATTAACAACTATATGAAAGCATTTAAATGAAAAAATTCTTTGGAATTGTTGTTTATTGAGAATTATTTGATATTTCAAGCAATACTCAATTCCAAAGTGAGACTCAATTCATTCAAGAATCTGACGAGAAAGACATTCAACTACACTAAGAAATCCGTTTTGAGATGAGTAATCATAAGGAGTCGCTTCAAATCTCTGATATAGTAACATAAATATCCTTTGCATTCAAATCAGCTCCATTATTAATGAGATATTCAACAATACCAAGATGATCATAATTAGCAGAATAATGAAGTGGAGTCCACAAAAATTCCATATATCAATATCATTATCCTGAGAATTTATATCTGCTCCGTGTTTAATGAGATAATCAACCACACCAAGATGTCCATTTTCAGATGAAAAATGTAGAGGAGTTTTTTCATATTTCAACAATTGGCCCTATTTGTCTTTAAATCTAGATATGCTCCATGATTAATCAGATGTTCAACAACATTAAGATGACCATTTGCAGCTGATAAATGAAGAGGAGACATATCAGATATCAAAAACATATGTCGATAGTCTTGGAATTAATATCAGCTCCATGTTTAATGAGATACTCAATTACATTAAGGTGACCGTTTTCTGCTGAGAAATGAAGAGGAGAAACTAAAAGAATCTAACAAAAATATCATTAGTTTTGATATTTATATCAACTCCATGATTAATGAGATACTCGACAACATTAAGATGACCGTTTTTGGCTGAGAAATGAAGGGGAGACATATCTTATATTAAATCTTTAAGTCATTGGTTTTTGCATTAATATCTGCGCCATGATTAATAAGATTCTCAAAAACATTAAGATGGCCATTTGAAGCTGAACAATGAAGAGGAGTCTTCTGAAAAGCCAAATAGCAATAGAATTAGTTTTTGAATCTATATCAGCCCCTTGACTAATGAGGTATTCAACAACCTTAAGATGCCCTTTTTCAGCTGACCAATGAAGCGAAGACATCAAAAAAACACATTATCATAATCATTTGTCTTAGAATTAACATCAGCTCCGTGATTAATGAGATATTTAACAATATAAATATGACCATATCGAGCAGAGAAGAGGAGAGGAGTCCAAAAATGCCACTAAAAACAGCATTGTCAGTCTTTGAATTAACATCAGCCCCATGATTAACAAGGTATTCTACAATGTTAAGATGGCAATTTCGAGCGGAGAAGTGAATTGGAAACCAATAAAATGCGAAATACTAGCATCTTGAGTTTTGGCATTAAGATCAGCTCCATGAATATTAAGGTATTCTGTTACACTAATATGACCTGTTTGAGCTGAATAATGAATTAGAGACTTATTAAAAACATCCTTTGTATTAATATCAGATCCATTTTCAATCATGAAAGCTAGAATTGATAGATGACAATATTCTGATGCCATTATAACACTCTCTATATCCCACATTCTATATCCTTTACAAAAATGGAATAGATCTAAACAACCGCTACAAACAACCATCTATATTACTCTGTCGTTAATCTCATATCCATTCATCATTAAAAACTTAAAGCATTTAATTGATCCAAAAAAACCAGAAAAAGACAAAAAATCAAAATACTTTGGTTCATAGCTCCATTCAAATGGACTCCATTTTGCTACTGTTTGATCAATAAAATTATTATCTTTAAAAGATAACAAATCATCATATTTAAGACAAAACTCAACAGTTGAAGGGAGAAATCCATACTCAATCAATTGATCATAATCACTATTTATCTCGAAGAATTCCCCCTTAACACCATTCGGCTTCTCTTTATTTAAAATAAATGTGTCACAACTATCGATTTCTTTACGGAAATAAAAACAAAATATGAAGGTGTCTCTCCTACTCAAACAAGGCAGAATTTCATTAAAAGTGAAAACACCTCTCTTGTACAATTTATATATCAAAACGGGACATTTGATCGATTTTTCCAGAATTTTTTGTCGAAACCCCATAATCTGACAATAATCAATACATAATCTAATGACAAAATCAAGTTTATGGGGTCGAATCTTGGGAAACATTACAATTCGGTCAGCAAAAAACTCTGAATCGCATGTTGTTGATTCTAATCCATTTTCAAAAAGAAATTTCTCGAAATTTATCATTGATTCAACCATATTTTTGTTCATTAAAAAGACACATAGTTTCCAGAATTTGGATTAGTTTTATAACCCTATTCAGATTATGATAAAAAGACCAACTTTTCAAGAAACAAATATGGAAAAAATACGAAGTGATGATGGGAATCATAAACCCTCATTGTGAGAAAGTAGAGCTACACAATATGGATTAAACTTTTATTAAAATGGGATATATATTACAATTTGAATATATATTAGCAGCGCACATCCTGATATTGTTTTTAATATATGATTTTTTGAATGAAACTATGGTTTTTCAAAAAATTGCACAAATTTCATTGAAAAACTGATTTTATCACATTACTTTGCTATCATTTTGCACATAAACAAGAACTGGTTTCTTTCTCTCACAAGAAATTAAATAATACTGCACGATAAAAAAAGCAAAACGATTATGGATACATATTTATACTTTTCTTTGATATTGGGTACTTATCATTTATTGATACACCAGTTGGTTAATTTGAGAAAGTGATCATCTCATAATTGCCGCTTTCGTAACCAGTTTTCTTTTTTTCAAATGAATTTTGTTCCAACTGAATAACTCTTCGATCTTGCTGTTGATGAATTCCGAATATTTAGATCAAAGAATTTGATCAATAATCATAATGCTTCAACAACAATATCTTTTTTTAGGTCACATGATCCCAACAGTGTTCTGCATGCATTAATAAAATGAACAGGACAAGGAAAAAGAACCCCAAACGAATTACCGAAATATTAACAACATCTTAATATGGAATATATAATCCCATGAGTGATTTTAACCACACACGATAAAACTCTTCACTTTATGGAACCTATAATTGTATCATTTTTTTCTCACAACAGTTTGATAACTGTGATCAAAGAAAATTGAAATAAAAGAGAAAAAATTGATCTATTCAAATTTCAACACTTCATTTAATAATATGTTCTATCTGATGAGTGTCCTTTGTTCATGTAATGTTACAGTGGTTAATATTACTAAATATGGAAGGTATCATATTGATCAAACAGCAGGTCATAAAGTGATGATCACATCTAGTCTTGAAGGAGTAGTTATTTCATTTAATTCATTTAATTGTGGATATTTTAATGTTTCCGGTTTAGATTCAAGTACAGGTGAATTGAAGTATCATAAAATGGAGTATATATTCTCGGATTTTGTTGGAGTTTCTATGGGGAAGCTTCTTCCAGAGATCACCATTGGTTTCTTTGTTCAAGGTTATATTGATTTCATGGCATATGTAGGATTTAATGAGAAATATGAATCTCTTTATATTAGTACATTTGATAAATCACCATTCTTGTTTACACAAGATAGTCCAAACTATTATTCTCGACTTCGTCCTAATCAACAGTTTATTGTATGGTATCCAAATCCCAATCTTAAGAGTGTTAATGTTTCATCCTTCTATGGTGGATCTAAAGGTAACACAATTACTAATATTGATTCTACAGGTGGTAATATCATTTATCGTGCTGATTTTGAATACACATTCGATAGTAAGAATGGTATGGCAGCATTCCAGTATCAAGGTTTATCACCAATTGCATCAAAAATCATTGGATTTGTTCCAATCACATCTGGTAATGAAGATTTTTTCGAATATCAACAAGTCATTCAGTATAGTGAGAATCCAGTGAATATTTACAAATTCCCATTACCAACAGCAACACCAGAGCCTTCATTAAAACCAATTCAACTAGGTAACTACATATTCATGTCGATTGTGATTATTGAAGCACTTGTTATTGCATTATTATCGATCAAAGTTTGTTCATATTCTTTATCATCAATACAAACTCCATTAATTTCTCAAAACGACTCAATAAGCTATAAATGATTAAAAACCATTCCATTTTTACTTTTTCTTGTATACTGGAAAGTACTTATTGATGAATACATCCATACACTCCGCAATATCTTTATACATGGGTATAAAATATTTATAAGGACACTTCCATGGATTTGATATAGCTCTGTCTGGGGCAAGTTCTATGATAACACATCGGCAATCATTGGGTTTTTTACGATTCAGAAGATGAAACACATCTGGCTCAAGTGAAACAATATAAGTATAATCACGAAAATCTTGCTCATTAATTATCCTAGAAAGATGATTTGATATATCAAAACCGTGCTCTTGAGCTACCTTTGTAGCGAACGCTTCTGGATGCTCATTCTCATCAGCATCTCTTAAAACAGCACAACTATCAACTCTCACCTCGCCATTTGTCAACTTGCGGAAGAGTCCCTCGCATATAGGAGATCTAATAACATTACCAAGACACACAAACAGAACAGATTTTTCTTCCATAAAAGTGTCAATAAATGAGACCCTGTGAGCTGAGAAACAACCTTTTAAACAGATGGGTTAGAATGAAAAGGGAAGAAACATACTTAAAATCATGGGAGAGGCCCGATGATCCCGGCACAGTTCAGAGTTTATCTGAGTGCTTAAGATGGAAACAGAAATTAGGATACGAACTTATGGAAAGAATCGACAAACTGTATTCGGAACCAATGCCGGATGCAATGACAAGAAGTCTAAATGATGAAGTTAATAGTCATATTAGGCTTATTAGGAAATGGGAAGCAAGGATTTTGGAGCTAGGAGGGATAGACTATTCTCATGTAGGAATCAAAATTCCGGATGGCGAAATATTGCTATCTAATCTCAATCAATACTTATATCTCGGGCGCGCAAGAAATCTACCCGAAGTCAAAGACTTACTAGAGCAAGAAAAACAAAAAAAGGAAGATTTAGATAATGCAAAATCTAGGAAGAACAAAGAAGAACTGATGAAAAGAGTTAACGCCTGGTACTATGGCCTTGGCGATGACACTGAACTAACAAACCAGGAAAAGCCATTCAATAACCCGAACCACATCGATCCAATCCTGAAACCAAAATACCTACCAACAAACCAGGAAATTGAGAATGCACTTTCAAAACTTTACACAGGCAGTGTTTCAAAAGTGACACTAGGGCCTGTGTAATTTATTTAATTTTTCGGTTTACGGTTGTGGCCTTTCTTTTGTTATGCCAACTCGCTTTAAAAAGAGCCGCAAACTTAGAGGTCATGAATCCATGGGTTATGGTCGTGTAGGAAAGCATAGGAAATCTCCTGGCGGTCACGGTAATGCTGGTGGTATGCACCATCAACGCACATGGTACGATCGCTACCATCCAGGATATTTCGGCAAAGTTGGTATGCGCCGTTTCCATTTATTAAAGAACCGCGAGTGGGAACCAACAATCAATGTTGACAAATTATGGACACTTGTTCCTCAAGAAATTAGAGAGAAGGCCCAACAAAATAAGAAGGGTGAAGCCGTTCCAGTTATCGATTGTGTTCAAAATGGATTCTTCAAAGTTATTGGTCGTGGTGATTTACCAGAGATTCCATTCATTGTTCGTGCCAAAGATTTCTCTGAATCCGCTGAGCAAAAGATCAAAGCTGCTGGTGGAGTCTGTGAGAAGGTTCAATAAACAGAATTATAATCCCATAATCGTTCTTTTACCCTTTAATTACCCATACAGTTTATGTCGTCACTGTTCAAGTTTGATGGTATCATTGTCTTTTTTCTCATACTTGTATGTACAGCAACATATGCTAAAGGAATAATTCCTTCATTATTCATAAAAGACAGTCCTAGTTTTTACAAAGCGACACTATGGAAGTTATCGAGAATTGGGGAGCGGCTGTCTCCTTGGGTTTCAATAGCTTTGCTTGTTGTTGGTGTGAGGCATATTATGAATTTTGGCGAAAAATAAAACTTTTTTTTACAAAACAACTGTATTTACTGAATATATCGATTTGACTGGAACAGAGGCGATTCTACTCCGAGTCCTTGTTGTGGAATTATCTTCCTGGCTAGTTGGCGTAGCCATAATTTGAGCGTTCCTGTTGCGTGTACTTAAAAAATAGATAGAAGATGCCACAGCTCCAATAACTGCTACAGAAGTAAGAGCAATAAATGCTATGAAAAGCGCACTATTTCCATCATCAGGCGTAACTACAACTGGGGATATCGTAGGTTCTGCCGTTCTAGGAGTAGGACCTGGCGATGTTGCAGTGGGTTTAAAAGTGGAACTCACAGTCGGTCTAAGAGTCTGCTCCGGATCTGGGTTAAAAGGATCATCTTGGATTTTACGATCTATATCAGAAAATCTCTGCGATTCAGCGAAAACAAGGACTAAAAAGATCATCAAAAAATGCTCTAACGGTTTTCAATTCCAACGATTAAATGTTGAAAACCAAGAAAAAAGAGACGAACCAGCTGGAGATATTCAAGGCCAAGAACCCCGAATTTACGCAGGAACCTCTACCAAAACACCTTCTTGTTCCAGAAATCGAAGCTTTTGTTCGCTTTCTTAGTTTTGACGTTTATCCAGATCAACAGTATGTTATGAACATACTACAGCCTCATTTTGAGGAATCTGTAAATAAAATAAAGCCTTACCTTGCGGAAATGAGGGAAGAACTGGATAATGTAAAAAAGTGTGTGATTGACCAAAAACCATTGCCAACGAAATTCAAATATAAGTGCCATTTTATGAATGATGAAGCATGGAGAAAATATCGCGCGATTTATCCCATTTATCAGCATTTGAAGAATAACCTGACATCAACAAGAGTTTCCATTCTTTCAAAAAGAATAGATATGCTTGATGCATTGCTTAATCTTGCGATCCATCTTTCAGAGCATCCAAGATATATGCATCTTAACATTGGAATTGCACTTCAATCCTGGAGAAGTATTGAGCTAAGTTTCATGCCCCAGCTCTTTATTCAGTTTAGATCAGCCGAGTTAGCATTAGCAGATCTCAAAAAGCAACTCAATTTCATTCCTCATCCGTTTTCTGAGAAAGAAAGTAACCAGCAATTTGTTCGGCAGATCATTTCAGCTGGAATGCTCTTAAAAGACCCTGAAAGCGGCTACTTATCCCACATTGATGAGTATGATTTATTTTCACATTTTTTGCATTCTTCCAAATCACCATTTAAGATTCCGAAATCTCCTCCTGATAATATCAATGAGTTTTTGCAAACAATTGTCGATTCATTATCTGCATTTATTGAATTGCCCTCTGAATCCCAAGCTGAAAAGCAAATACTATATTCATATTCGACTCGTTTTATTTTTGATGAATATTGTCTTTTCAATTCGATGAAATCTACAGAATCTAATCTTAGTAACATCATTTTTGCTTTTCATTCAAAGAAAATACAAGATATTGGCGTTTCTTTTGAATTTATCCCAGAAAAATTCTCGAGTAATGATTCATGGGGTTTATTCGAGACTACTCCAATGCTTACCAGTGTTATTAGCCAGTTTACATCTTGTTTGTTTTTACCAAATCCGATCGATATCGCTCACGTCATTCACCTAATATCATTATCTATGGCTGGAGCAATAGCTCAATGGAATAGCCGGAATTTAGAAATGGCCAACTCTTTTGATGGCCTTTTTAATATGTGGAAAGTTCTATTTATAGCATCACAACTCCCTTATCCTGATGCTTTGTTTGATTTTATTCAACAATGGGAAAGTCTGGTTTCAATGCCCCCACAATATATTAATATATGCAGAGTTCCTCGAGCAGTTATACTCACATTCTTGGGGAAGTAGGTTTAAATATTATATATTTCTTGAAGTTGAATAATTGTATTATTGTTTGGTTTTTTAATCATTATCATTTGATACAATACCACTAATATTTTAGAAAGAAAACTTAATTATAGGGCCATTTTTCTCGAATGAACTCTGGGTTTTCGTTGTTTGGAAATCATTAATTGTAAGATTAACAATAAATAACATTTTTAAAAATTATTTGTGATCTTCTATATGATGCTGAATTGATAATATTTTTCGAACTCAAATTGGCATTTTTCATCAGTTTCATAGAATATTGCATTCATTTTGTTCTCTCAAGACAAATATAATTCTTGAGGTTATTAGGCAATTGTTTTTTCTCATTGACAAAAACAGAAATATGATAAATTATAGATTGTGGAAGGCTTTCATCCATCTGATTTGGAGCTGGGCACGCTGAAACTCTCTTTTTTATTTGATTTTGATTAACTCAAATGCGAAAACGAAGCAAATTATTAGCACAACAATAGAAAGAGATATCATTATTATCCCCAACAGATTTGCACATGAGTCATTGGTGTTTCTTCTGGAGTGGCCACTGGGGAGTTCTCTTGATTTTGAATAGCTGTTCTATCATATATATGGGATATCTGAATTAGAATGATGAGAATTGAAAAAATGAATTTAATGAGCAATAATACTTGAGAATGATTAATTTGATTTTGTTAATGTTGCTGTTTGTTAAAGTAAGATGATCCTAAATGAGATTACATTTTTTTGAAATTGAGATATTGCGGAGTGAATGGATATATTCATCAATAAGTATTTTCCAGTATACAAAAAAAAGAAAAAATGGAATGGTTTTTAATCATTTATAGCTTATTGAGTCGTTTTGAGATATTAATGGATCTGTATTGATGTGATCATCACTTTATGACCTGCTGTTTGATCAATATGATACCTTCCATATTTAGTAATATTAACCACTGTAACATTACATGAACAAAGGACACTCATCAGATAGAACATATTATTAAATGAAGTGTTGAAATTTGAATAGATCAATTATTTCTCTTTCATTTATGATATCTCTTATTTTCCCCATCAAAGTACCCTTCAAACCAGAGCTTGATCACATATACAAAAAATCAATCGAATGTGGTTTTAAATCCTTGAATGTCAGATTCGACAATCTTTTTGTCTTCTCTTTTCCTCTTCTTTTAGTCGCCGATCTTCCTCATTTCTCTCTTCTTCTTTCTTCTTGAGGAATTCAACAACATTCGATTTCCCAAATATATCTTTTGCATTTATATCTGCTTTTTGATTAACTAGATATTCAACAACACTAAGATGACCTTTTTGAGCAGCCATATGAAGAGGAGTCCAATTAAATATAAAAACTCAACACTACTATTTTTTGCATTTACATCAGCTTTTTGATTAACTAGATATTCAACAACACTAAGATGACCATTAGCAGCAGCTAAATGAAGAGGAGTCTTTTCATCACTATTTTTTGCATTTATATCAGCTTTTTGATCAACTAGATATTCAACAACACTAAGATGACCATTTTCAACAGCACAATGAAGAGGAGTCCATAAAAATATAAAAACTCAACCCAATTATTTTTTGCTTTTATATCAGCTTTTTGATTAACTAGATATTCAACAACACTAAGATGACCTTTTTGAGCAGCCATATG
>Ga0074193_1001025_pt1 | contig 38652 bp, 19 predicted proteins | sample EPASupsiteHSE605_FD_64523 | JGI IMG/M metagenome (GOLD analysis project Ga0074193, IMG submission 64523) | Bioremediated contaminated groundwater from EPA Superfund site, New Mexico - Sample HSE6-05 | ecosystem: Environmental > Aquatic > Deep subsurface > Groundwater > Contaminated ... | reverse complement strand
ATTTCCAGTCATTAATCAAATCAACCAAATAGCAAAAGAGATTTTCTTCATCATCATACCCAAAAGTTTTACCTGCACTACACTCTTGAATAATTTTAGCCGCATCCCCATCAACAGGCCCTATACAAAGTATTTTTCTGCAAGAACCTAAATACTCAAACAATTTGCCTGTTAATATCCCTTTATTTTTCTCGACATCCGGAATAATAAGCAATAAAATATTGCTTTTCAGTAATGAATTTACCGATTCATTATGAGAAACATATCCTTCTAACACAAAATTATCTAATAAGTCTAACTTCTTTATTTTGTGAAACAGATTTTCAGAAGGCTTACCAAAGTATCTAAATCGAAATTTCACATCTTCATATTTAGAAATTATTCGTTTATAGGCATTTAAAAATGAATCTATCGGATAAGAATCAGCCAGAGTTCCTGTATACGTAATTGTAAAAAAACTCAAATCCGGGTTTATTGAAGCATCAAAATCATCTTCATCAAATCCATTTGGAAGAATCTGAATTTTATCAAAAATATCAAATCTTGACTTTGATGCAAATAACTCTCTTATGTCATTACTTACTACAAGAAGGTTATCAGCTCCTTCCAAAACTTTACGCTCAAGATATTTGTCATATCTTTTAATAATTGGCAGGTGAAACATTTGTTTGTAATAATAAATATCAGTCCACGGATCCCGTAAATCTGCAATCCACTGAATTTTATATTTTTTCTTCAACTTTAATCCTATCAATTGAGTTGAATGAGGAGGACTTGAAGTTATTACTGTTTCTATATTCTCTTTTTCAATAATTTCACATGCTTTTTTAAATGCAAATCTATTCCAGCCTTTTCGCGCATCCGGCACAAAGAAGTTGCCACGAATAAATCTTGATACGAGTTGTAGTAAGCCAGGATTACTTTCATTTGCAAAACCAGAGTGAGGAATCTCTTTTTTTCCGTTTATAGTTTTGTATAAATTGAAGAGTTCAAACGTTGAAGTTCTTACAACGCTACACTCTTCAGGAATATCTTTCAAAAATGAATTATCATGAAATGAATAAGATGCTTGAGATTCATCAACTGTTAATACAATAGGGGAAAAACCATAAGAAGGAAGGTACTTAGCAAATTTAAGCATTCTCTGAACTCCGGCGCCTCCGCTGGGTGGCCAATAATACGTAATGAGAAGTACCTTCTTTAAATTCATCTGCTATTTCTGTTTAAAATATCTGAGGCCTGAATAAACAAGTAATCCCAACAGACCCAGAATAAGGATTATCGTAACTCCATATCCAATCTTTTCACCTGTATAATATGATTTAGGCTTAAAACTGAATTCTATTTTGTGTTTTCCCTGAGGAACCAGCATTGCTCTCAAAACATAATTGGCTCTTAAATAGTCAGCATGTTTTCCGTCAATTGTAACGTCCCATCCTTTATCATAATAAATTTCAGAAAAGACTGCTAATTCTCCTTTTTTACAATCAGCTTCATAAATCAAATAATTCGGTTTATATGATATAAGCTTAATCATTGATGCACTATCCTTTCCTGGCACAAACCCTTTTAATTGACTTTCAAAGCGTTTATCAACAATTGCGATTGAGTCAGGTTTGAAACCCGTGTGTGTAGCAGCATTATAATCTAATGCTGCTATTTCTTCATCAGCATTTTTTACAGGAATATAATTATTTACAAACCAAACATTCCCCAATGCACTTACGTTTCGCTGAGGCAATCTTCCTCCATTTTGCTGATCAGGGATAATGAAATAACGAATGTTCAACATATTAAATACCGCAACGTTATTTTTACTAATCTGACGCTCAATCAATTCCTGATACCTCCTCAATTTTGCACCGTGATAACCGCCTGCCGACTTGTGAAAATAAGATGTTTGTGATTCATTGAAGGGATTTCCGGCAACATTTAATACTCTGAAATCTGCATCCTTATCTTCCAATATCAAAGCGTCTGTCTCATCGGGGGTAAATGGATTTTCAACATTCCGTTTTGCTGTAAAGTTTTCATTTCCAAAGTAACGCTTGTTTACAGGATATAAATCAAAGATCATCACCAAAATTAATCCGGCAAATACCCATTGAGCTTTGAGTTTATCTTTGAGATATGCCCATATCAATCCAAATCCTATAGCAACAAACAACAACGATCGAAGTGAATCCATTGTAAGCATACTTTTTCGGTCAGATATCAAGGCATCTATCAGCCATTGCGGGTAACCAGAACTTAACATTGACTGATCTTGTTTAGATGCAAAATCAAACAATCCACCTCCAAACACAACAAAAAGTAAAGCCAGACCGCCCGTAATGTAACCTGAATACAAAAGTGGTTTTATCAGAGATTTTTTGCTTACATCTGGTTTAAAAACTTCATTTAAGCCCAACATTGCCAGTATTGGAATTGTCAATTCGGCAATTACAAGAATTGATGAAACTGCTCTGAATTTGTTGTAAAGCGGGAAATAATTAAAAAAGAATCGTGAAAGCATTTCGAAATTTTCGCCCCAAGAGAGCATAAATGAGAGCATTGTACCTGCAAAGAGCACCCACTTTATTCTCCCTTTTACAACAAACATCGCAAACACGAAAAGAAACATTACCAGTGCACCTGCATATACCGGGCCAGATGTAAAGGGCTGAGGACCCCAATATGTTGGCATTTGTTTTATAATCTCTTTGGCATTGGGAACACCATTCTGTTTTAATACCTGATATGTTTCTGAAGATTCGCTTAATTTTCCATTTGAAGAACCTCCCTGAAACCCAGGAATAAAAAAGGTAAAGGTTTCTGCTTTTCCATAACTCCAGGCTGTTGCATAATCAAAATCCAGTCCTTTGGTTGCATTATTACTTTTTTGGGCTGTTAATTCTGATGCACCACGAATTGTATAAGGAGAATATTCATACGTTGTCCAAAGCAATGTAATGTTTGCGAGAACCCCAAAAGTAAGGGCAATTAAAAGTATTCCAGCTGATTTCAATAAATGCGAAATCTCTTTTTTGAATATAAGGTGAACAGTCTCAACAAGTCCAAAGATCAAGATAAAGATAAACAGATAATAAGACATCTGTAAATGATTCATCTTTACTTCAATTGCAAGAAAAAGAGCTGTCATTAAGCCGCCCCAAAGGTATTTCCGCTGAAATACAAGAAAAATTCCCGCAAGGACAAATGGCATGATTGAGATTGCATCTGCCTTTGTGTTATGCCCAGCCTCAATAATGATAAAAAAATAGGTTGAAAAACCGAAAGCAAAGGCTCCGGCTATACTTAGCCAGGGATTTACCTTCAATACCCTTAATAAAATAAAGAAACCCAGAAAGTAGAGAAAAATAACACCGGCAGGAGCAGGCAATCCTAACGTCAATATTTTCAGCACCCATGACAATCCGTCGGTTGAAGGAGTAAGCATAGAAATCTGATATGAAGGCATCCCTCCGAACATCGAATTTGTCCACAAGGGTTCTTCTCCCGGATTTGCTTTTCTAAAATCAATCGTTTCTTTGGCACTACCCAACCAGTTCATTGTGTCAGACTGTTTGAGCTGTTTTCCTTCCAATAGCGGACTTAGGTAAGAAATAGTAACAACCAGAAATAAAACAATTGCCACAATGTAAGGCAATAATGTTTTGAATGAGATACCTTTCATAAGATTTGATTTAAATTATTCTTTGGGTAATTCTTCAAAATCAACATATTCGCCACCATTTCCTGTATTTTGAGGATGTTTCTTTTCATGCTTATACTGAACATGAATACTACCTTCTTTTTCCATTGGTTCATTAACATCAGAATTTTGAGAAAAATATTTTTCCTGAAATCTCCTCACACCCCATTTTACCAAATATGGCAAAAGGAACCTGCTTATCAGCTTAAAAGCTAAATAAATGACTATAAGCCAACTAATAAACTCTAACATCTCTAAATGCGAATATTTTTACTATCATGCAAACATACAGAAAAAACGAATTGAATATATGTTTATTCTGTGACGATTACACTCAAACTTAAAAAAACAAAAAAGGAGGTAATTCCCCAAAGCGGAATTATCTCCTTCAATGAATCTATCTAAATGACAGATTATTGCGATTAAAATTCGTCAGAAACTGTTAATCTTTTTCTGCCTTTTGCTCTTCTGGAAGCCAGAACTTTACGTCCGTTGGCAGTGGACATCCTTTTACGGAAACCGTGTTTGTTTTTTCTTTTCCTAACGGAAGGTTGAAAAGTCCTTTTCATGGTAATTCTGTTTGAGGTGTGCAAAGTTACAAAAAATATATTTACAAACAACTTTCGGTTAATAAAAATCACCGAATTATTACTCTCTCTATTCGATAATGGATTTTACCCGCCAACAAATCACCTTGCAATCATCCTAATATCAAATAGATAAAATAAAAGAGGCCCAGAAAAATCTGAGCCTCTTTTATTTTATCCCAACAAAGGGTTATTTGGTAATGGTCATTTTCTTAACAAGTAACTGACCTTTGTATTCAATTGAATAATAATAAACTCCATTTGGCATATTTTTAACGTCCAAATTAAACTGATGGCATCCAGCTTCTTTCGAAATTTCTTCAGAATAGATTGTTTGACCAAGAGTATTCACAACATTAAATTTCACCTTTCCATATTTTGGAAGAGAATAACCAATAATTGTGCTTTCAGATGCAGGATTAGGAATGTTCTGACTTAATATCAAACCATCATCCGTCATTGCATCTTCAACGCCAATAATAATGTTTTTGGTTATTTTATCATTTGGAGCATAAACGTCTGCCACCAATGAAGTATAAGCAGATATATTAAATGAACTTCCAGATGGAACAGTAAATGGCTGTGTAAACTGGTATTCCGTTGAATCGCCATAAGCTAATGGAGATCCTGTCCAAGTTTCAACTACTGCCGTGGAGCTTCCACGTTTGTATGCAACCGGGATAGAAGACACCTGATTTGTACCAAAATTCTTAATTCTGATTTTTACAAAAACCTGAGTAAAGATTACTGCAGTATCACCTGGTACTAGAATTCTGATTACACCAACATCATTTGCAGCAGGAACTACATCCACATCTTTGCAAGTTTTATCATTACTTGTGTATATATCACTTGCAAGAGTTGTATAAGCACAGATGTTATAATCCTGTGTCTGTACTACAAACGGGCTAGCAAATGTATAATCTGTTGTCGCTCCGGGAACAAGATTACCAGTCCAGTTTTCAACCACTGGAGCTCCTCCATTGATTGAATACGCAACAGGAATTGATGTAAGAACATCTGTTCCAAAGTTTTTAATTGTCACCTTAGGAGTTACATTGTCACCTACATTATTTTGAGCACCTGGAGTCTGAATAGCAATAACACCTGCATCTTTTGGTATTGGAACCAACGAAACCTTAACGTCATCCAAAGCCCAACCATTTGATGTAGAAGCACCAGAACCTGAAGTAAAGATAAATCTGAACTGAGCGTAACCATTTAGATTTTGTAGATTTTTAATTACATACCATGATTGTTCCCATCCTGTACCATTTCCAGTCCATCCCAATGGATCGCTATACCAGTTGTATGCATTTGTATCAGCTATTGAGCTACCGAGTGTGATCCAGTTTCCAGCACTATTCAAATACTCAATTCTTGCTTTAGAAGAACCAAGCTGTCTCCAATGCCAGAATTTAAGGGTATCCGCAGTCATTACTGTAATGTTGAAAATAGGAGTATATAATACACTTGTATTGTTATCATCTACGTTTCCATTCAGAACCGTTTTCCAAACATTTGAAGGACTATGAGCAGCATTTATAACACTAGATGCAGGAACACCCTGTTGCCATAAATTATCAATATAGACTCCAAATGCAGTATCAATAGCATACCAATACTTATTCACTTCAAAATTATCAACATATTCAGGTGTTGTTAATACTTCCCTGAAACATTTTGCACTCATTGAGTCGTTGCTATAATTAATATCGCCAGCAAGTGAAGTTACAAACTGGAATTCATTCAACCCTTTATTAAGCGTAAGAGTTGGTAACGTTACCGTATCCGTGCTTAAGCTTGGAAGCGCAGGAGTCTTTGTCCAATTATAGCTATATACAATTCCATTAACAGTGTAGTTAATTACTACAGCAGCCATTGGGTTTGTTCCATAATTTGCGATAACAACTTTGGGTTGAACATTTGGAATTGCAGTATTTGGCATAAATTTCTCTGGTTTAATAACATCAGCAATACCCGCATCATTTGGAATTGGATTAACTGTTCTGATTAGGTAATCTTCTGTTTCACCGTATAGATAATTACCACAAGGTCCGGTATTTGATCTAACGCCATCCTGACGCAATACTACTCTCATTTTAAGCAAGCCTAACTGAGCTGATTGAGGTATTGTTACGGTTCCAAAAACAGTATTTTGTGATTTTGTTGAATCACCAAAAACTCTTTCCGTAATTGTATCAAATACACCATTTCTGTCAAGATCAACAAAAACATTAACCCAACAGTCATTTTGATTTAAACTTGAGCCAACTTTTGCTGACGAAATAGAGATTGGATAAGGAACGCCCATAATTAAGCTCGGAGGAGTAACTGCTGAGCTAAAATCAGTATATTTATTTCCTGTTGGGACAGAGAAATTATTTAATGATCCTATTTTTACTCTGGTCAAGTCTTCATTTGTTGTATTTGAAGCAGCAGAAGTACAGTATATTGGTAAGTAATTTGTTACATTTTTCCGAACAGTATCATTATACTGATTAACGTCTGCTAAAAGTGTTGGATAACATATCATCGAATACGTTTGTCCGGGAGAATTCAAATTCGCTTTTTGCGTAAACGTAAAGTTCTTTGTATCACCAGCATTAATTGTTGAATCCGGGAAATTTTCGGTTACCACTGGATTATTATCAAGTTGATAATTAAGTTTAATTCCTTGAATTGGAGCAGAACCATAATTTTTCACCTTAACAGTTACAGTTTCATTACTGCTTAAGTTACCACCAGATGCAGGAGCCGTAATTTGAGTACAACTTGCATCATTTAATGGCTGTGCAGTAATCGTCATTATCAAAGGAATTTTTGCACTTGTACATCCCGGGATATTTCCAATGATTTTAATATTGGGCCTTGATGTATTCAATGATAAAGTTCCGGATGGAGGAGTATTATCCTGATATTGATATTGGTGAGATCCGGATGCAGTTGTAGTCGTATATTGGAATACAGGAATAGGACTAGCTCCTCCTCCTCCAACATTCGCTTCACATAAAACCATCAGGTTTCCAGAAGTATAATTATATGGAGTTGTAAAAGTTACTGCAGTCCAACCAGTTGTTCCAAATGTTTTTATACCGTCATAAACCAATACTGCTCCACTCGTTAAATTCGCCCAAGTATCTGCAGTCATTGAAGACGCTGTAGTTGTTTTTAGGTAAATTTTAATTGGAACATTTAATGTAGATGATGTAGTCACATTCCACTGCAATTGATTAATTGCCCCGTTTGCACCTATTTCAGAAGCCGTGTATAAAGACGCACTTCTTGTATATCCCCAATTTGTATAAAATGGATAATTTTGAGTCGACGTCCCTGTACCTATTGTTGCGGCTAAGCTAGACCCTGTTTTCGATGCGATCCAAAATGTATCAGATACATATTGTATTGGCAGAACATAAGTAGAGCCAATATTAAAATGATTCGTAATTGTTGGAGTCATATACCAATAAACAGGAACATTATTCACAGGAGTTACGTTTAATGTAACCGGAGAAGCATAAGGATAAGTTACATTTGTCACAATAGGAGCAACAGGAGTTGACATTGATACTAAGCTATAAGACAAAGTATCATTTGTAATTGGCATGCTATCAAGTGCATGTTTTACAGATGCTTCTATTTTAATAAGCTTATCAAAACTTGTCGAATTTGATAAATCAATTAACGTATTGAATTTATATAATAAACTATCTCCAGCATTAATTGCATTCGGCACAACTTCCGAAATCAATGTATTTGTACCTGCAATTTTATACTTAGCTACTAAACCTCCATTCATTTGCTGAGTTCCAAGGTTCCTGATCATTATTTTCACGGTATCCATACCCAAAGAACAACCCGTCTGAATTGGATTAATTCTTGAAAGCATTGCATCATACATTGGGTTACCATAAAAATTCTTACAAGTTTGATCGTTTTGAGTATTATTATCACCTGCCAGTACCGTATATGCACAAATACTTGCGTTTGCTCTCGGAGCAATCATATTAGGCAAGATAACAGTATCCGAAGCCAGGAAAGGCAAAGTACCTGTATAATTATAAGATACAGGAGTTCCACCGTTAACAGCATAACGAACAACTAATCCGGTAACTGATTTAATAGTATCTGATCCAAAGTTCTTTATCACTACTTTTACCGGAATTGAAGCTCCTTCGTTTTCAATTGCAGAGGGTCTAACAATTGAAATAACGCCTGCATCTTTCGGAGCCGGAGGCATAATTCTAATTAAATAATCTTCTGTTTCACCATAAGAATAACTATTGCACGGTAAAATTGAAGATGGTGTGGTCGTTTCAACCAATACAACACGCATTACAGAGAAACCGGGCTGTATTCCCAATGGAGTAACAAAACTTCCACTTTCCGTATGAGCTCCTAATGTAGAAGCAGTTGAAACGTAAACTTGTTCTCCGGCATCTGCAAACGATCCATTTCTATTGAAATCGATATAAACTTTTACAGCACTTTGATTATTATTTGTATCGCAATTTGCAACATCAACACTCAACGAATAAGGCATCCCCTGATCAAGGTTAATCGGGGCAGAACCTAAATAACTACTGTATCTATTTAGCAATGAACCCTGTCCACCTGTTGTTGAACAAGTTGATGTATTAATCACACCACCAACATTTACACTAACTATATCCGTATGAATTGTATTTGTTGCGTATGATAAGCAATAACCCGGGAATCCATTCACAACTGTTTTTGAAGTTGTATCATTAAGTGCATTTGCATCTGTTGTTAAAGAAGTAAACGCCTTAACAGTATAGGCACCCATCGTACTTAAATCTGCTTTTTGAATAAATGTGTATGTTGCTACACTATCCGGTTTCAAAATACTTGTAAATGTTTCTGTAACTACAGTATTATTGTTTATTCTGTATTTTACAGGAAAGTTTGAAATATTGGTTGACCCAAAATTCTTAACAACAACTGTAATACTTTCCAATGTAGAAAGATAAGTCCCGGTGTTAGGATTATTAATAGCAATAACACCTGCATCCTTAGTTGGTTGGGCTCCAACATTCATAATAGCAAGCGATCTGTTACTTACGCATCCGTTATAAATATTTCCATTGGATGTCAATTGAGAATTCTTTTGCCCCAACGATTGAATTGCAGATGCACTCGATGTTACCCAATCAGTGCCACTATTTGAATCATAGATGGTTCTGATTACACCTGCAGCACCGCTTGCAGGAGAAATTGTTCCTGTCCAGTCAGAAGCTGTAACTCCGGTTGAAGCAGGAATCACAATACTATTTAATCCAACAACATCAACAACAACACCATTCGGGTTTTTCAAGATATAAGCCTGAGCTGTTGATATAGCTGGATTTCCTGTCATTGAACAAACAAAATATTTGTTTTGAGCATTATCCCCAATCGTACTCTTAATATCCAATACTACCGTTTGATTTGGCAGGACAATTGTGTTTGGCAAGAAAGTATATGTACCATTTACACCATTTGATAAATCAGTACTATAAAATTGCATTGTGTAGCCTGCCAAGTTTATCACATCAACTCCCAAATTTGTCAATTCTAAACCATCAAAATCTGAAGATTGATTTCCATTAATCCATGATGGATAAGGATTTGTAGAACCCGTTCCAAACTTATTCTGAATTACTTCTGTTATTTTGATTAATGCAGGAGTTGTATTTGCTTCTACAAAGAATGTATCAGATATATATTGAATCGGGAGAGTATAAGTATTCCCATTATAGATACTTGTACCACCAATAGGATTCTCAAACCAATACAAAGGAGTATTTGATACCGATGTAGCAACTAAAGTGGCTGGCGAAGCATATGCAATATTCACGGTTGAAGTTTGAGGAGCCAACGGTTGGAATTTTGAAATCAAGGAAATGTTTCCGGTGTCATTTACAGGAATGTAATCGCCAGGAAGAATTCCCCATGCCCTCAATTTATACGTAGAATCTTTTTGGTATGCCGAAACATTAAGATTCGCTTTTGTATTAAAGGAATAATGAATTGTATCATTGGGAGCTATATTTCTATTAATTACTTCAGGAGTAATAATATTTACCAACGAATTTGCTGAGTTTACAAATCCATATCCTACACTGCATGTTCCTGTAGTTATTGTATTTACACCTGTATTTTTCAATACTACTTTTACTGTTTCTTGTGTTAAACCACAGCCTGTAGTTGGTTGTAACATTGAAACAAAGGTGATATCATACGGAGGTAGGGGAAATTCATCAGCACCAATACAAGGAGGGTTACTACGAGGATCTCCGTCAATATCAATATCCACTATGCCAGCAAAAGGCTTGCCTACCCTATACAATACAGTATTATAAATATGAACATTATTGCTGCTCATAAAATATGGGTTTACAGCAAAAGAGTTTGAATCTTTCTGCGTTGCATTACGTAATGCTGTAAGGTTAGGATAATCTGTAGTATTCCATTTGGCAAAAGCGGTACCTGTAGCATAATAGTTATTATAATCACAGGCAGTTACAGATGTACCTTCTACATGTAAAGGATACCAGTTACTTTGAAGATTATTGTTGTACAACTGATTATTAGAGCTAGAACTAACAATATTAATTGCTCTTGTATCTGTAGTATTTGCTCCGTTTACGATAACCGTATTAAATAATACATTATGGTATGTTGATGTATTAACCCGAATACCATATGCATAATTTGTACCATTAAAAATAGTTACAAAATTGTTTGCACATAAATTTCGTTCTGCTGTAGTTGCGGTACAGTTTTCAAAAAGAATACCATACATATTTGTTCCTGCATTTACGTTTATGCTGTTTCTTGTTATAGAAACATGATCATTGGTGTATTGAACATAAATACCATATTTATCACTCGCTTGATAAGTTGAAGCTACAACATTTGAATCAATTGATATGTATTTTGAATACTGAGCATAGATACCATATTTAACCCATTGGTTGATAATATTATTTTTGAGAGTTATATTCGTTACCTTAGTAGAAGATGTTCCTTTGCAGAAAACTGCCGCATAACCACCTTCAAACCTATTTCCTTTAATAACATTATCAATGTTTGATGCATTATCAATTCTGATTCCAACCTGGCTTTCAGCACTTCCCAAGAATCCTTTAATAAAGTTCTCTTCAATAATGTTATTATTAGAATTTGCACCAAATACAATTGATGTTGAATTGATTGAATCCGAAGGTGCAAATTTTACTTTTCTGAATGTAATATAATCAGCACCATCAAATTTTAAAATAAAGTTAGAAGCCGTTGTTGAAGGCCTGTTGAATATAACACTGTTATAATCATTATTGGCAGATTGAAAAGTTATTGTATTCGTTGCAGATGTACCTGGTATTTCAGGCAAAATGATCTGATCCGAGTAAGTTCCAGGAAGAATATTAAATACAACTGGTCCGCCTAGACCACATTGCAGAATACCTGTGATAGCCTCTGTAATATTTGCATAATCACCACCTGCTCCAATTGTTTTTGTTCCGCTGATTGTTGAAACACATGCGGAAAATGCTAATACAGCAGTATCATTGATACTATTCTGATCAACACTGTCATTTGGCAATTCAGACCATATTTTCAAAGTATGAGGGCCAACTGCGAAAACCTGATTACCCAAAGATAATACTCCAGATTCAGTTCCATTAGCCAGAGCAGGGCCATTCCATGGCGTAGTAACCGGAGTTCCTCCATCAATCGAGTACAATATTTGAGCCTTTGTAAGTAAACTTGTTCCAAAGTTTTTAATTTTAGCCTGAATTGGAATCTGAGAACCAGCTTGTACTCCACCAATTGGATTCACAATTTGGCTAATCCCTGCATCCTGAGTTAGCGCTGAAGCACCTAAAATCGTAATCTTCATATTCGGTCTTTGGCTATACGTACCAGAAGATGTAGATGAAGGACAAGCTAATGTAGCAGCGTCAGTATGATAGTTATTAGTTGATACGTAAGCAGTTGTCGTTTGATTTAAAATTGCATTCGCTGAACTATAATCAGACCCTGAAACATATTTATCAAAGCAAACTTCAATAACCAAGTTACTTACTCCATCCCAATTGAAATTGCTTGCAAATGGATGATTATTCCAGCCTGCAATATTCACATAATCTGGATTCGTGTAAACCTGAGTAAGACCCGTAATCCATGATGCTGTTAATGCAGAACTTGCTGTAGTCCCTACTTTAATAGAAAAGTTCTGACAATATGTATTTGAAGGAACAGAACCTGAAGAAGAAGGGCCTGCAGGAGTAACTACATCAAAAGCGATATTTGAAATAGCACCACCAGATGCGCCTAAAGCTTGAAGTTCTGAGGCCCTGATTAAATACTGTTCTTTATTCCCTGTGTAATGTAAGCCATAAGTACTTGGATACCCTGTACTGCCATTTAGAGTTGTTCCTGTTCCAACAGTTATTAATCCACCGTTGGCGTATTTACAGAAAAACCAGAAATTTCCAACATTTGGTTTTGCTGTTGTGTTTTGAGCTGTAGTATTATCAACTGCATAAACCTTATATGTTACCAATTTACCCCAGCCTGTTATTGCAGGAATTGTTGCCTCATACAAACTATCTACAGATGCATTTTTAGTCATCCCTAAATGAACAAGAGGGCCGTTTCCAACTTTATACTGTAAATAAACGGTATCTATTCCTGACGCATCATTTGCATATGCTTTAACATTAAAGGGTCCTTGAGAATATACTGTATCCTGAGGATAAACACTCATATTCAATGTTGGAGGAATAAGTTCTGATGGGCTCATTATAACATTGACATCATCAATCAACCATCCATATCTTCCTTCCGCGCCAGGAGTACCTCCATCTTGAAGTTTAAAACGAATTGCAACCTGAGGTTTGTTCGCAATCAAAGAAGAAAGATCAAATTGTTCTGTTTTCCACCATGAATTGTCTGGTACAGCAGTAGGATTACTCGCTTGCCAATCGGTAGCATATGAATTTTCGCTAAATTTATTCAGAGCCATCTGTCCTGTGCCCAAATAATTTGCAGCAGTAACTAATACCCAGTTTGAACCACTCCAAACTTCAATCTGACCTCCATCTGTAATAAATTGCTTACAAATTTGTGCAAATTGAAGAATGACATAGCTATTCCCTATTGTGCTAAATGTATCTGTAGTCAGATAAACCGTTGAATTTGAAACAGCTTGAGTAAACATTGAACGGGTTCCGGAACTAGCTAAAGACGTTGAAATCGTCCATTGGTTTGCTCCTGAGGGAGTTGATGTTGATGTCACACTATCTCCGGGCGTGGGTTGCTCGAAGTTTTCATGAAACACAACCGTCTGTGCAGAGACCAAATACGAAATGATCAAAGCACAAAAAAGCAGTAATCCTCTTTTCATAATTAGGTTGGTTTAATTAAATAAGTATTTATAAATTAATGATTTACACTTTAATAAACAAGCAGATTAAACCCAGTTTAATCCCTACCTACAAAAGTACACAGAAATATGTTAAAAACAAATATTCCCCTTATTAATTTTATCGTTTTAGCCTTCTGGAAACCTGATATTTAAATTTTTTAACATTTAGATGACCTTCTAATTTGTTAATAGACATTAAATTGAAAATTTAAGCTTTGTACTCCTCCTTTAAAATTACCTTTTAAAATAATACTTTCTATCTGATTCCCTTTACGATTAGCTACATTAATAAATACCTGAAAATAACCACTTTCACCAACCAAATATGTATCTTTTACCATTTTAATTTGCAACAAATCATTTCCATCAACTTTTTCAATTTTCAAATCTTTATCTCCTCCATTTCTAAAACGAAAGATAAATGCCTTTTGCTCTCCTGACTTTATTTCCCCTAAATTAAGAGCCAATGGATCATAAACTAACTTTGGATAACCAATTGTATCTGTTACATTTATTGTTTCTTCTGCATTTTCAAAATAGAGAATCTCTATCCTTCTTTCTTTCGCAGCTGAAATACTATATATTGAATTACGTTGATCATTTGGATTATCACTAACATGCTGTTCTGAGTTCCCTTCTCCCAATGGCAATTCATTAAATGATAATTGTGCGCCATTGATTGATTGGTTTTTGATATACGGAATAAACTTACATGAATCAACTGTACGTAAATAATTTACAAAGCTTTGGATTCTTCTTTTTGACAAAATTTCATTATACTCATTACTATTCAATGGACTTGCATAGCCTCGTAACATTAGTGCAACTGACTCTCCCTTCCGGAGCTTGAAATACAGATAGTCCTTGATTTGATTAAGTTTATCAAAACCATTTTGAACTGAATCTTTAAAAAAAGATTTGATGGCATTTATTGCATCAATACTATCTTTTCCTTTCAATCCTAGTGAATAATTTTGTTCATATATTGCCTGCAATTTGCTATATTCAGTCAATGTCTCTATATATGTTTTGAAAGTTACAGGGCTTTTTGAACCGGGATCAGGCTCATCGTTGTGAAAAAACAATGAGAGCGGAAGTAACTTTCTGATTGAATCATCAATTTGAGCTGTAAAATTTTGCTTCATTAAAGTTGGTTTAAACCTCACTTCAAAAATATCATTACAGCAGGTTTCACCTTTAATGTAGTATGAACCAGGACTGTTGGAAGTAACGTAAGCCGTTGTTGCATCCTCATTTAAAGCATAATATAAATCATTGGAACTGCTATTTATAGGCAATCCGGTATTAACTGGTTTCTCCCAATAATTCCGTTCACCCTTCGATTTAAACACATCATATCCTCCGTATCCCATGTGCCAATCACTACTAAAGTAAAGCGTTTTCGTTGAATGGTGATAGAATGGTGTGATTTCGTTCCCAGGAGTATTTATGGGAAAACCCAAATTGATCGGAAATTGAGGTTCTCCATCCAAAATAACAGAATACCAAATATCAAGATTTCCAATACCTCCCGGACGATTGGAAACAAAAAACAATAAATCATACAAGCTATCATTTACGATCCAAGGCTGTGTAGAGGTAAATCCATTCACATTGATTTTATCATTTAGCAGGGTAGCTTTCGCCCACCTCCCATTTGCAAATCTGCTTTTATAAATCTGACAAACGAGCTCTCCTCCAATATCTTCACAACGTGTAAAATAAGCTACATTATTTTTACCATCATACGAAAAATTTGCGGTATGAATCTCTTCATCATTTACCCTTTTGTCCAGTATTTGCGTATTTTTATAACCGGAAGTGACAATTTGGGATTTATAAATATTTGAAAGATATGTTCCGGGTAAAAGATCTGTTAAATTATCTTCCGTTATTTTCCTCATCGCAGAAAAATACAAAACAGTATCACCAGAACTCCATGCTCCAAATTCTGAATAAGGTGTATTTACCTGCTTTCCAAGATGCAACACCTCTATTAATGAATCTGGATTCAGATTATTTAGTGCAAATTCACACGCAGCTATTGACTGTTTTGCTTTCTGCACGTAAAACTCATCGGGTGACTTTTGTAATAGATATTCCTGAAATATTGCTTTCGCATCTCTGTATTTCCCTTTACATCGAAACATTTCCGCCAAATAAAATCTCGCTAGCGGGTATTTAACACCACCACTCTCTTTTATAAGTTTTTGATATGCTGAAACTGCTTCTGTATAATTATTAAACAATCTATTCGATTCTGCATAATTCCATTGAATATCAACATCATTATATCCCAAGCTCATCAATTCACCAAATACAACTGACGCATTGTAATAGTCACCTGAAGTGAAATATTCTTTTGCCGTTTCAAGTAATTCATTTTTTTCCTGAGCGAATACAGTACTAAGGGAAATAGCAAACAGAATACCGAATGTTATTCTTAAACACAAAACCTTGCTTGTCATCTTCCTATTCTGCATACCTTATTCATTTTTAAAATATTGGACAAGGAACCTGACTCGCTTTCTTCTTCTTTTTCTTGTTTAGAATATATTGAACGCTGATTTCATAACCACCAAGATACCGACTCGAAGGATGTAAATCGGAGATATTAAAATCATAGCTAAATCCAAGATTCATACGTCCCAAATCCAAGCCAAGCATCACGATCATCGCATCCGATGCTCTCAAAAATACCCCAGCTCTAATTGCAGAATAAAAATAGGTATTATTATTCCGAATAAATCGAAATTGAGAACCAATCAGAAGCTCGTGATACGGTTTTTGATAGGAATATAAAACAGAAGGCATAAAGTCAACAGATTCAGAAATACTTTGAACTACTCCTCCCTGAATAGAAATGGAGGGAGATAGTGTTTCATCATTACTCAAAAAGCTGACATTTGGTTCATGAAAATGGCGAAAAGCAACACCTCCGTGAAATACTGTTTCGGTGTTGGGTTGTAGCAACCATTGTAAGCCCAACGCAAAATCAGGATAGAAAAAAGTAGTTCTTTCAAAAAATTCATTATCATCCAAATATGGGTTATAAGAGCCTCCACTATACTGATTTCCGAAGCGGGCATCATTCGGCTGAAACCCTTTTTGAGCAATTCCGGCTTCTGCTCCTAACGAAATGAAGTGATTGTTTTTTCTGTTTACAGATTTTATATAAGAAAATGCCACAGACATCTGCGTAGTACCAAATCCTAAATCTCCGGCACGGTCTGTAAATGCGATAACTCCAAATCCAAAAATGTCCCGTTTAAACTTTCTGATTTTAAGCTGAGTATCAAACCCTGCTGAAACTGAAATATAAGGAACCGTTACAGATGCCCACTGATTTCTATGTATGACCGAAAAACGATGTGTGCCGGAAAAAAAGCCAACATTTGCCGGATTATAAAAAACAGGCGTTGATTCAAACTGAGAATAATGCACATCCTGACCATTGAGAAACAATGGTACACCTGAAATCAAAGCAAAAAACAGGAGTGCAATTTTACTCATCGGATAAGTGTAATATTTCCTTTCGATTTAAAATACTTCTGATTTACACAACGAGCTTCTATCTGATAAACAAACACACCCGGATCAGACATTGTTCCTTTATATGTTCCGTCCCATCCTTTTTCAATATCAACAGTTTCAAATACCTTTTCGCCCCAACGGTTATAAATTGAGAATGTAAGGTTATCAACGATGGTACTTTCAACTTTCAAGATATCATTTTTACCATCTCCATTAGGTGTAAAAATATTGGGAACAAACACAAATGGATCTCCACAAAGTATATCAATTACATAAATTGTAACAGAATCGAGATACGTACAATTTCCTGATGGATCGGTTACGGTAAGGTAATAAGTCGTTGTTTGTACCGGAGATGCTATTGGATTATGGATGGTAAAATTATTTAAACCGGCCGAAGGCGTCCATGTATAAGAACAACCCGGAATATAGGTTGCAGTAATCTGTGTACTCAGGTCCTTGTATATCGTGTCTTTTGCAACCGTAATATCAAAATTCAAATAGATCGAATCAACTACAACCGAAGAATTTGCACTAGCCGGACAGTTTTTGGAATCAAGAACAAGTACAGAATAAGGCCCTGAACATAAATTAGTTGCAGGGTTCAACGAAAAAGTATTACTCCATAAATAAAAATACGGTGGAGTTCCTCCTGATACTTGTGCATTCAAAACCCCTATACACGCTGCTTCGCATGGAATACTATCGGGTAAAAGCAGGATTACTAATGGAGGCGGAGGAGTTAAGGCTACAAACATTGTTGATTTACAATGATCCGCATCTGTTACAGTTACGCTATAAGTTCCTCCACATAAACCAGAAATTGAACTTGTTTGTTGATTATTACTCCATTGATATATATAAGGAGGAGTTCCCCCAATAATATTTACCGATGCCTCACCATTGCAACTATCAGCACACGTCGGGTTTTGTGCAAAAATTGGCGTTGTTACAATTTTTGATGCAACATGAATACTATCAATACTTTCACACTCATTCAGCCTTATTTTTAAATAAAAGGTTTTAGGAGAAGTTATATAAACAAGCAAGGTACTGTCCTGCATCGAAGTATTCAATGTATCCGTAAAAAGTATACTTGTTGACCATTGCCATTTCACGCCGGGATAACCAGACCTTCCTTTAAGAATCAATGAATCGACACAGATAAGGGTATCATTTCCGGCATCAGGCACTAAATCAATAACATTCACTTTCTGAAAAAGCGTATCAGTACAAACCCCGTTCGAAACAATAAGTTTATATTGCATTGTAGATAAAGGAGATGCAAAAGGATTCGACACTGTTGAATCATTTAAATACAGAGCCGGCCTCCATCGATAGGTTACACTTGTATCACTATTTGGCTGAAGTCCAATTTGTTTAAAATCTCCTTTACACAGAGGAATATCAGGTAAATTATAACTTGTATCAGAAAGCACAACTACTTGCTTTACTATCGAGTCTATAACGGTACATCCGAACGGCAGAGATGCCCTTAATTTCACATGATAAACTCCCGAATGAGTATATATATGCGTAGGATTCTGCTGGGTTGAAAGCGGAGATCCATCTCCAAAATCCCATACAAACTGAGAACCAATGCTATTGTTCTGAAAATTAATTGTGGCAGGAGCACAGGAAATTGGTGGTGAAACAAAATCAGCCAGCGCAAAATCCTTGTGAATATTAAACTTAAACACTGCATTGTTGCAGTTCAGGGAGTTGTTGGTATTTGACCATGCTCCAGGATTGGGATAGGTTGGAAAAGCGTCGTTACCACCACAACTGGCACAAACAGACTGATACATATTTCCACGCTTATCAAAGCGACTGGTGCCTCCATCCACATGATCATTCCCATTATACAAAACACCTGTATGTTGTTCCCCGATAAATGTAGCATAATCCAATGCACTTGCATCATTTTTTAATACAAGTAAATAAAAATCCTGTCCATCTGTTGCTGTTTGATATGCATTCGTTGTCACATCCATATTTTTAGTGCCAAAAACTGTGCCCCAAACATATGTAGTTCCATTAATTGTATAACCACCCCAATATCTACCCCATCCAGCTAAATAAATCCTATTACAAACATCAACAGAAAATGCTGTAATTGAAATATTTGGGTTCCCATCACCTGTTCCAAAAACAGTTGACCAGATCAATGTATCTAAATTATGAGAAAAACGGGCTATAAACTGACCACTATTGGGTGTATTATATAATGCATTGTAAATCAATAAAGATCCAACAGCCTTTGTTTGACCAGTGATATAGACATTATTATCCGGGCTTACTCTTACAAAATATGCCTGATCATAATCAGGAGAGCCAAAGAACGTTGACGAAATCAATTGATTTCCATTTTGGCTAATCCTGCTAAGGAATGCATCTGTTGCGCCTCCCTGATAACTTGTTTTATACGCATTTGATGTTGATGGAAAATTCAAAGAGCTTGTCCCTCCTGAAACAAATAAATCATAATTTTCATCTGTTTCAATAGAATACACTGCATCATCGTTACTCCCTCCAATATAAGAGCTCCATACTAAATTGGAAAGGCTATAGTCTAATTTAAAAACAACACCTTCTTGTTTTCCTTGATTTGTTTGCTGAAAGCCATTTAAAGTTATCGGAAAATCTGTAGAGAAAGTACATGACCCTACATATACATTGTTTAAGTTGTCCGTTATAATTTCGCCTCGTGCACCATCTCCATAATTAAAATAAAGTGAATCATTGCCCATCATCATATTGGGTGAATATGATTCTCTGTAATTCAATCCATCATTAGAGGCTCCCCCTACAAAAGTAGAAGCCAGTAAACTTGTTCCATCAGGCTCAAATTTCGAAACAAATATATCTGAACCATTGGGATAAACCAACACATTATCATACGCTGCGGGTGTTCCTCCATTAAATGAGGTATCAAATGCATGAGGAGTTACCGGAAAATCAGAGGAGCCCGTTGTACCAAAGACAAGCAATTGATTAAATTCATTTACAATTAAACTATGAGGCATTTCACACTGAGAACCACCAAGGTATGTCGCCCATTTTCGTTGCGTTCCCGTGGAATCAAACTTCATAATTGCAATATCCCAAATACCCTTGTTCATGATCTGGAAAGCTCCGATTGTAACCGGATAGCTTCCAAAATCTTGTGTAATTCCTCCAGCATAAACATTTCCCAGATGGTCATAAGTTGCCGTAAATCCCCAGTTATCTGAAGTTGAGCCTGTGTACGTTGAAAAAACCAAAGCAGGATCTATTACCAACTCTTTTGTTCGGTCATAATCTCCAACATGAAAGCCCAATGTATTTCCATTCAGCAAATAATTGCATTCTATTTCTCGCTTTTCTCCATTAACAACCTGATAAGCAAATGGTTTCATTTCAACGAGACTGTTTACAGACGTTTCAAGAACAAGACTTCCATTCCTCATTTTCATATCATTTACCCCCCGATACTCTAACTGAATGTTTTGGCAATCCCCCCCTGGCCGGATAATCCAGTCATATTTAAATAATTTTGACTGACTATACAATTTCAGATCTATCGACGGATAAATATTTTGATAGGCTACAGCATTAAATTGCCTGACATTTGAAGCCCAGCAAGACTTGTCTTCACCTATGAAATAATTTAAGTAATCTGAAAGCAGTCCTTCTGATAAAAGCTTAACTTGTTTATTTGAGCCTTTAAAGTTTATTTTAAACGAATGGCCTCTAATGTTTCCCTCTTGTTTATCATGCTTAACGTCTCCGTTATGAGCATGCGAATGCCTGATATCCTCTGGATGAATCAGGCTAAATGTAAGACAATTTGATTCCAAATATACAACTGCCCCATCTATATCTGCACGATATTTGACGTTAGAAGGCCATTGATGCACATTCTCCACAAAACGCAAATCGGCTACACGCAATGTATCTTTTTCTTTTCCAAATACATATACATTAGAAAAAAGAAATACCAGATAAAAAATCGACCTTATGTAAATAACACATTTAGACATGGGATAAAAATATAAAATAAAAGAGCACCTATTTGAACTCATGACAACTTTTCAAAGAAAAAGTGTTTGCCTGAATAGCATTTTCAACTTATTATACTATACAGATCAATCTACTTATTAAAGGAGTTTTCGAAAGATGTTTAACTCCTTTGAATAAAAAATGGTATAAACACTTCAGTATATTCTAGCCAGACTTCTTGAGATTCATTCATCCTTAGCCAGCAATTTGTTACTTTTGTTTTTCCATACTTATTTATTGAATGGCAGAACAGTTTATCGATACCCCAATTGTCTATCTAAAAGGTGTAGGGCCTCAGCGAGCCGAGCTTTTACAAAAAGAGCTTCAAATATTCACATTTGGAGATTTACTGAATTACTTCCCGTTTCGATATGTTGACAAAGGTACGTATGTCAAAATCCGTGACATCAACAACGATACCACTTATATATTGCTAAAAGGCGTAATTCGTTCAATAGAACAGGTTGGAAAACTGCATGCGTCAAGGCTTGTTGCACGTTTTGAGGATGGCAGCGGAGAGATGGAACTCATTTGGTTTCAGGGCATCAAATGGGTTAAAGAAAAACTTGTAATCGGACAGACCTATGTTATTTTTGGTCGCCCAACACTTTTCAACAGTAAATATAATATTGCACACCCTGACTTTGAACCATTTACAGAAGAACATAATGTCGCATCCGGGACCTTGATACCTTTCTACAATACAACAGAAAAACTTAAAAACAAAGGACTTAATTCAAAAGTAATTGCCAAACTTACGCAAAATCTTATAAACCAGATTTTAGATAATATTTCCGAAACGCTTCCTGATTATCTCATTGATAAATTCAAACTCCTCGGGCGCGAAACGGCATTAAAGCAAATACATCTACCCGATAACCAGCAACTTTTAGCAAGAGCCCAAAGTCGACTAAAATTTGAAGAACTTTTCTTTCTTCAACTTAAATATCAATATCAAAAAAACAGCCGTAAAGAAAAGATAACAGGTTGCCTGTTTTCAAAAGTAGGGCATTATTTTAACACTTTTTATTTTGAAAAGCTACCGTTCCAGCTCACCGGAGCTCAACAGCGTGTAATGAAAGAAATCCGAAAAGACCTTGGTTCGGGCAAACAAATGAATCGTTTATTACAAGGTGATGTTGGCAGTGGGAAAACATTGGTCGGATTAATGTCGATGCTCCTCGCCATAGACAATGGCTATCAAGCCTGTATGATGGCTCCAACAGAAATTCTGGCTGCACAACATTACAAAAGTCTCACTAAAATTACGCACGGACTTGAAATCAATATCCGGCTTTTGATGGGCTCAACCCGTAAAGCGGAACGAACTAAAATCACCGAAGGATTACAAGATGGTAGCATTCATATTGTTGTGGGTACTCATGCTCTGATTGAAGATTATGTGCAATTTCAAAAACTTGGATTGGTAATTATTGATGAACAACATCGTTTTGGAGTTGCACAACGCGCAAAGCTTTGGGAAAAAGCAAATCCAATCCCTCACGTTTTGGTAATGACAGCCACACCTATTCCCAGAACTTTAGCCATGACTGTTTATGGAGATCTGGACACATCTGTTATCGATGAACTCCCTCCGGGCCGAAAACCAATCACGACCCTACATAAAACCGATTCGGCACGCTTATGGGTCTTTGGATTTATGCGTCAACAAATCAAAGCAGGGCGACAGGTTTACGTGGTTTACCCATTGATTCATGAATCGGAAACTCTTGATTTAAAACATCTGATGGATGGGTATGAAAGCATTTCACGTGATTTTCCGCTTCCCGAATACGCAATCAGTATTGTCCACGGAAAAATGAAAGCTGCAGACAAAGAATTTGAAATGCAGCGCTTTGTAAAAGGAGAAACTCAAATCATGGTTTCAACAACCGTAATTGAAGTTGGAGTTGATGTTCCCAACGCAAGTGTGATGGTTATTGAAAATGCTGAACGATTTGGCCTTGCACAATTGCACCAACTCAGGGGAAGAGTAGGGCGTGGCGCAGATCAATCTTATTGTATTTTGATTACAGGTTATAAACTCACCAATGATGCCCGTTTACGCATAGATACAATGGTTAGAACCAATGATGGTTTCGAAATTGCAGAAGCAGATTTAAAACTTCGTGGACCGGGCGATTTAGAAGGAACTCAGCAAAGTGGAATTCTTGATCTTAAAATTGCCGATTTAGTAAAAGATGAAAATATCATCCGCATTGCCCGTGATACGGCTGAAGCGATTTTAAACCAGGATGCATTACTACAAAAGAAGGAAAATATTCGACTATTTGTTTACATCCGAAAGAATGTTGATTCAACTTTAAACTGGGGTCAGATCAGTTGAGTTAAACTTATCTTATTAACATTTTTATGTTAGTCATTTACCCGGATTGAATGCTGTAAAAACTAACGAACCCTTATATTTGTATGTTTGCCTCAGATGTAAGCAATTCAAAATGGAAAGATTCTCAGTTCGGAATAAAAGAATTAAACAGAAGACCAATTCGTCCCTGAATTGGTGTATGTTATTCGTTCTTTTGTTAATTATCATTCTTGGGGATAGCCTGAAAAATTATGCATATTCACAAAGTTCATCAGACTCACTCTTTGTAATTGTTGTTGGAAATTATTCTGATTCGGCACAGGCTAATCAGGTTATCGCTTACCTTAAATCCAAAAACTACGATCCATTTTATGCTGGCTTAAGTGATAATAATATGCTTCCAATTGGTCTCGATTTGTTAAATAATCGCAAAAATGCAGAAGAAAAACTAAATCAATACCGTCTAGAACTAAAACCCGATCTGTGGATTGAGGTTATCCCTTCAACTCCATTTTTTGAAACATTCAGAATTTTACGCGAACAAAAAGCAGCACAATCCAATCAAAAAACTACAGCGTCAATAAAAACATCAAATCGTCCAAAATTCAACATCAAACAGATTGATTATTCAAAAACCGATATTACAAACCGTACTCAAATGATTGGCTACGCCCGAATGAAACTCGACAGTATTTACAATTCGGTTTTAAAAAACAGTCCGATTATCAATCTTGAAAATAATCAGGCTATTCTCAATCAACTTTTTTCGTCTCAATTCGATACAACTCCATTATTTAAGATTCAAAACAAGTGGCTGGATGAACGAGCAAAAGCTCTTCAAACAGACCTTGGACTGAAATTTTCGGCAAGTCTTTCCAGAAATTTATCCGATGCAAATAGTGAAGACGGAGACTACTACTACCGAGACAGAGCTTACTTTGAGCTCGGCATGGACTTGCTTCAAAACGGATTGTTTGCCAATCAGAATAAAGCCCGTCAAACGGAAATAGAGCAAGAAATCAACCGTATTGAAGGAAAGAGCTTATTGAAAAAAAGCAATTATCCATATCTGTACACCTATTTGATTTACATTTTTAACAAATGGAAAATCAACTATTTAGATAGCCACATACATTATCTTGAGCAACAAATTGATTTATGTAATTTATTGTATCACTTGCGATATAAAAGTTGGGAAGAGCTTTTGGGGCTAAAAAGTGAAAAAGCTGAAAAAGAAATACTTTTAAGTAATTATAAACGCTATAATGAAAATCTGAAACGGAACTACCCTGAAATAAAATTTCCGGATAGCACCATCTCTGATCGTCTTCCGTATCTGGACATCATTTTAGACAAAATAATCACCCCTAAAGCAGGAGCAACTCCAAATGATACTATTCTGCTTCTAAAACAGGAAAAATTACAATTACAGGAATCTGCAACTCATCAAATCAGTCTGAAACCCTATTTGCGCTATAATGTGTATAACTCCTATGCAAACAGCGATCGTAGATTTTCTTCTATTGGTTTAAACTTTTCTATTCCTATTCGCCCTTCAAACCGCAAGCAAATTATTACAAGCGGAAATGAATACCTTACCTCAGAACACAAAATAAATACAAACAGTTCTGATAATGAAATACTTAATTATTACTACGAATATCAATACACACTAAAGCAACTCTATCATTTCTATTTCAAATTATCCTTGCTTGAAGAACGGGTTCGAAAAGAAAACATCAAAAAAGCAATGGCTAACGACGATTTTAGCCCCATGCAAACCCTTTATCTGTTGGACGAAATCAAAGGTGTTCAGGCAGAAATTATTGATTTAAAGCAAATTCTCTATTTAAAACTCTTAAAAATATTTCAATATACTGAATCTGAAAACATTACTGACATCACTACAAACATGAACCCATTTCAGGTTTTAAGCAGATTCCCAGGTGAACGCAGCGTTTACTTGTGGTCAGACTATTTCAAGAAAACGCCCAACGAAATCTTGACGAATCAGTTGCAAATAAATGAATTCCGAAAAGTAATGTTTTCGCCAGGCACACAATTTAACGAAGAAAAACTTACTGATTTTCTTGACATCTGCTCAAAAAACAAAATTGAAGTCTATGCGATGGTTGGAAATAATGAATGGGCAAAAGATGCTGAAAACCCCAAAATATATCAGAAAATTGAGAGCTTACAAAAATATGCTTTCACAGGAATTCATCTTGATATCGAACCACATGTTCTTCCCGATTGGGAAAACAAACGAGACCAATATCTTTCCAATCTTATTGATATTTATGCCGGTGTGAAAAAACAATGTGAACTCAAAAACCAAAAGCTTGCAGTATCGATACCTCTCTCCTATCCACCCGAAGCATTAGAAGGCATTTATACTTTTGCTGACTATGTTTACCTAATGGCTTACGAGCATCCTGACATTGAGTACCTTGCCAGAAAATCAGAGGAAGAGAGGCATTTTGATCTGAGCAAGACTGTTTTCGCACTACGTGTTGAAGATTTTAAAAACAGATATGCACTGGAGGACTTTTTAGAAAAACTGCAAATTCAACTCTTAATTAACAATGTTGCAATTCATGATCTGGAAAGATTAAGCGAAATGGACAATGAACTAATTTACGATCACAAATGAGATCATTCCGGTATAATCCCAAAGTTTCGGTAGTTGCAGGTTATAGCGAACCTCAACGAGGGTCAAAAACCAATTGGGATCGGATTATTTATCTTGTGGTATTTTTTTTAATTTTATTTAGTCTGATATTCTATTTTATCAAACGCAGTTTTTTAATCCGTACTTCAGGACAAATTATTACCGAACGATTTATGGTTAGTTTTCCGGAAGACATTCAGGTTATAAAACTATTTCACAAAGAAGGTGATACCGTTAAAAAAGGTGATACCTTAATGTATATCCGAAAGAATTTGAACAGGGATAATTCATCAATTAATTTTAGTGCAGGAAGTACCGATAAACTTGACTGGGTATTACGTGAATGGTTGTCCACCCAAAAATCAATTGGTCAAAAACAGATTGATCTTAACTACACCCGTCAGGCAATAAAAAATTCCGAAGAGCAAATCAAACAAATCAAAACAAAAATATATCTTGATGCACTTCCTCCTTCCGAGCTTTATAAAGAAGAAAACAATCTCAACAATTTTATTGCTGAAAATAAAAAAGCGAACGTTGAACTCAGCTATTTATCACAATATCAGAAATATCTTGAAAACTTAAAAAGTCAGGCTACAGGAATTGCAAATTTTGCAACAACAAATCTACCTTCAGAATTTGAATATTACCGTTCTCCTGTTTCCGGAATTATCTCCGACAAATACCGATATGAAATGGAATACAACTATCGGCAGGACCCGGTAATGTATATTTCAAATTTAGAAAAAATCTATGTGAAAGCATTTGTTGCTTTTAAACACATCGATAAATTCAAACAGGGAGAAATCGTAAATCTGAACTTTCCGGATGGGACACACAGCAAGGGCGTTGTTACCGAATTTATGATGAATACCGAATTATTACCTCCTGAATTACAACTAACTGCATACGGAAATGAACGGGCAGTTATCATTAAAATAGCACCTGAAAACAAACATGAACTTGTGAAATGGCAGAAGTATCACAAGTACTTTGTTGAAATTACAAAACGAAGATTCTAAGATTCCAATTAGCGATTGATAAAATGATCAAAGAAATAAACGGAAAACGACTTGATAACGAACAGAATAAAGAAATATATCTGATTTCTGATTTTTCCGAACAGGATTTAAAGCACTTCGTTTTGCTCGATGCTTTGGTTTTGGATTATAACTATCCTCAGGCTTGTCTGGAATTTATCCGTAAGATAAGATCCTCTTTTATTGAATCTATCTATCTTCTCCCTGTTTATATTTTATCAATCAATAGCAAAGTCGATTCATATACACAATCATTATCTGATGGCATCATCAATTCTGTACAAGCAGAACCCATCGCTTTCTACACTGATAAGCTTCGGAAAAAACGTGACAACCTCGTTCCAATCTCGACCAATGATCCACGTCTGCGAATTTTAAATAAAGTTCTTCGTTTTCTTTACACGAGAGAATCAAATTTAACTCCGGTAGTTTATGCAGGATTTCCGCTTGGGTATATTTATCCTGTTCTTTCAGAGCATTTTCAGGGGAACGAAATCTTAAGTATGTTTGATTTACTGAAATTTGCCAGAGATAAAGATTATTTGCGTCAACGGTTTATTGACAAGCTCCATTTGTGTAATAACTGTTATTCTGCTTTTATTAATTACAGGGAAACCTGCCCAAAATGTGGTTCTTTTGATCTGTTTACACAAAACCTGATTCACCACTTTGTTTGTGCTTACATTGGTCCTGAATCAGACTTTATCCGGGAAGAAAATCTTGTTTGCCCAAAATGTAATAAAATCCTGCGTCATATCGGTGTTGACTATGACAAACCATCTATGGTTTATACATGTAACAATTGTCGAAACATCTTCCAGGAACCTCTGATGAATACATTTTGTTTTCATTGTACCAAAGAAGGCGTTGTTGAGCAATTAATTGATCAGGAAATTTACACGTATGAATTAACTGAAATCGGAAGAGATATTGCTCAGGGAGGAGTAAAACAGGAAGAACGATCCGAAATAGTAATGCCCGGGTTTGTAAGCTTTGCAACCTTTACCACGTTCCTGAAGTTTGAGGTAGAACGAAATAAAGCCTCCAACTCTATGTCAAGTATCGGAAGCATAATGTTAAACCTGACCTCTGCTGATCGCGATAAGCTGGGGAGCAAGATGAATCATCTGATCAGGGAAATCTCCGAGTTCTTACGTAAGAATACTTTATCAACTGAAATTCTTTCATTTACAACGAATAATTCCTTCCTGATTATTTCGCCTGATAATGAGCCGGCAACATTAGAGATAAATTTATCAAACTTATTGGTTTCTGTTCATAAGCTTTTAATTAGCAATCTACCCTATTCCGAAATTCAGCCAAGCTTAATCGTTCAGGCAATTGAAGGCAGAACATCACACATTGAATTGATTAACATGATGCTCAGTAAATAAGCAATTATGAATGTTTCTTTCTGGGATTGGTTTTTCTGGTATATCGACACGGGTGGTTTTTCGAAGATCATAAATTTATTCTGGTACTTCTTTTATTTAGAACTTCCCAGATTTATGCTCCTGGATGTCGTTGTTTTGGTCATTTTGAAAATCAAAAATGTATTAGGACATAAAAAATACGAGATCGCACGACAACGACTTTTTATCGAGAAGCCATTTATATCAATTATTGTACCGGGAAAAAATGAAGGACGGCATATTTATAAGTTAACCAAAGCACTTCGTGAGCAAACATATAAAAACTTTGAATTGATTGTAATTGACGATGGTTCAACGGATGACACTCATACTATTGGATTGAGCCTTTTAAAAAGCGGGCTGATTGACAAATTTCTGCGTAACGACGAGAGGGGTGGAAAAGCCAGTGCGGCAAATCTTGGATTACGTTTCTCAAGCGGAAAGTATATTGTTCATCTTGACGCTGACACTTCCTTTGACCGCGATGCTATTGAACGTATTCTTATTCCATTTTATCTGGATGAAAAAATTGCCGGTATTGGAGGAAACATCAAGGTTTTAAACCGAAAAGCAAGTCTTTGTGCAGGAATTCAATCATTTGAGTATCTCCAAACGCTAACAGTCGGACGTATGGTTACCTCATTTTTTGGGATTTACCGTATTATATCCGGAGCATTTGGAGCCTTTAAAAAAGATGCACTAATGCAAATTGGGGGATGGGATATTGGACCCGGACTAGATGGCGACATTACCGTTAAGCTTCGGAAAATCGGATATAAAGTAGTTTTTGAACACCGGGCAATCGCATTAACCAATGCTCCAGAAAAATTTAGAGCACTTACAAAACAGCGTCTAAGATGGTCCAAGTCAATGATTCGATTCCGGGTTAGAAAACACAAAGACGTTTTTGTGCCCAATCAAAACTTTAACTTATTGAACTTCATTGCTTTTTTTGACAATATTTTCTTTAATCTGATACTGGACTTCTTATGGTTTTATTACATTATCCAGATCATAATATACAACTTTGAATTTTTAGGATTTATTATTCCTCTGAAGTTTATTATCTATACAATCGCAATATTTGCTCAATACCTGGTAATCATGGCTGTTTCTGAAAGAAGAAAGCAGGAATATCAACTCGCGATTTATATTCCTGCAATGATGCTTTACGCGGGGTATTATATGAGAATTGTCCGCACTATTGCGTATGTACAGGAGCTATTCTTTTTTAAATCATATAAAGATCCCTGGAATCCAAAGAAAACTTCGGATCAGGCTTTAGAGCACGGACTATAACTAATGAGTTGCCGGCAGGCTGACTTTAACCGTTGTACCCATCCCTTGTTTACTGTTCAGCGTTATTGATCCATTAAAAAGGTCAACAATCCTGCGGGCAATGGTCAATCCTAAACCTATACCGTCCTGTTGTTGTGAATTTTTATCAAACTGCATAAAAGCGCCAATTTTTGCAATCTGATTTTCGCTCATTCCAATTCCCTCATCCGAAATTGTAATAACATATTTCTGATCTTCAACCCCGGAAACAACCTTCACAAGAGTATGTTTCGGGGAGAACCCAAGCGCGTTATCTACAATTTCGGTTAGCATATCAACAAAAAACTGCTTGGGCATCATAAGGGTTGCGTCCTGAATCATTAATACCAAATCATCCGCTCTGCCAGCTTTCATGGCTAATTCACGAACGGATTCTTCTGCAACTTTTTTCACATTTTCGGTACGTTCCTGCCTCAAGGTATGCATATTATCCAACTGAACAAGCAATGCTTCCAATCGGTAATAAAGCATCGTTTTCAACACAATTTTATTCAACTTAAGACCTGAGCTATGAATAAGAGCGACAAACTCCGTTATTTCTGACTTTTCCATCTGCATTGATTCGGTTAAAATCATTTGCGAAAAGCCAATAATTGCTTTCAGAGGTTCATTAATCTCCTTTGTGATAGGAGCTCCAATGTTTAATCTCAATTCTGTAAGAATTGCATCGCTCTTTTCCTGAAATTCACGAATACGTTCGAGACGAGCCTGAACGGCTTCAAGAAGTTCTTCAATGGTAAAAGGTTTTGAAATATAATCATCCGCACCCATTTGCATCCCTCTGCGAAGATCTTCACGCGTATTTTTTGCAGTAAGAAAAATAAACGGGATTGTTGATGTAAGGATATTTTTCCTGAGTTGAGACAAAACTTCAAAACCATCAATGCCGGGCATCATCACATCACATATAATCAGCTCAGGCTGAACACGTTTTGCAACTTCAATTCCGATGGTACCATTTTCAGCCTGGTGCATTTCAAAGCCTTCATTTTCGAGAATTTCTACAATATTCTCCCGAACTTGCTGATTGTCTTCAATTACTAGTATCTTTTTTGCCATAACTGTGCATCTATTTTCTGAAACATCAAATATATGAATTATTTTTGATGTTTGCCAATTGGAAATAAAATTAATACGAAATTGCCTAATGTCCTACAGAATTTTAATAACTGAAGATGAGCCGCTAGTAGCTAAATTAATGGAAAAAACATTAAAAGCACTCGGCTATGACCCTGTTGGAATAGCAGGCTCGGGAAGTGATGCTATTGAGATGGCACATCAACTGTTACCAGATCTGGTTGTAATGGATATAAATTTACCCGGAAAAGTTGATGGTATTGAAGCCACTCGTATCATAAAAGGAAAACTCAGTATTCCCGTGATTTATGTCACAGGGGCTGCTGATTCTGACACACTGGAACGTGCATTAACGACTGACCCGAATGGCTATCTGCTAAAACCATTTTCGCATCAGAGCCTCTATGCAATTATAGAAATGGCCCTTTATCGTAATAAACTGGAGCGAGATTTGAATGAAAACCGTCAATTACTTTCTCAAACTTTTTTAAATATTGCAGACGGGGTTGTTTCAATTGACTGTATGGGAAAGGTATTGCTAATCAACCGTTCGGCAGAAAAAATACTCAATTCTTCTGAATCCGACACAATTGGTATGTCTCTTACGGATTTGGTGCATTTTAAAGATTCAGAAACTGATTCAACAGCAACCACTTTCGAAGAGTTTCTATCACTGTTTTTTCCTGAAGATCCCGATGCTGAGTTTGAAATTGTTCTTTCAGACAGCCAATCCATCCCTGTGCAGGCAAATGTATCGCGTTTAATTAACGAGTTTGGAACAATTACGGGTTATATCCTCACATTCAGAGATATTACACTTCAGAAAAACGCCGACAAAGCACTTCGGCAAATAAACGAAGAGCTCGAACGCCGAGTAGAGGAGCGCACTTTACAGCTTCAGCAAAATAATATGCAATTGGAAGATGAAATACGAAAACGTATGGTTTTTGAGCACAATCTGAAGCTCGCTCTGGAAAAGGAAAAAGAACTTAACGAATTAAAATCGAGGGTTGTTGCCACCATTTCCCATGAATTCAAAACACCCCTAACTTCAATTTCCACATCTGCTCAATTACTTGAAAAGTATGTTGATATTCCAAATTCGCGGGAAAAGATGTTCCGGCATTTTAAAAGCATTAAAAATTCAGCGCTTTCGCTTGCAGATATGGTTACGGATGTTCTTCTCCTTGAAAAATTTGATGCAAATAAATATATGTATGATTCAGAGGAGTTCTGTGTGATTGATTTTGTAAAAAGCCTGATCGAAGAATTTCAGATGACAATCGGAAAGAATCACAATTTCAGCATTATCCATAGTGAATTTCCAAATTTCATTCAATATGATAAGCGTCTATTTACCCGCATATTAAACAATCTGATTTCAAACGCAATAAAATACTCACCTCCGGGAAGCAATATCAGGGTGGAACTCACAAAAATAGCAGATGGGTTTTATTTTTGCATAGAAGATCAGGGGATTGGAATTCCGCCGGAAGATCAAAAACATCTCTTTGAACTTTTCCACAGAGGGGTAAATACCTCCAGTTATGAAGGATCGGGCTTAGGTTTATCTATTACCAAGAAATCTATTGATTTTCTGGGTGGATCAATTACATTTAAAAGTAAACTTAATGAAGGCACACGGTTTGAGGTTTTTTTCCCGGATACTCCGGCAAATCATGATAATTGAGGATATTCTACACGTACATGATAAATACTTAAAAGTTTCTTTTTCAGGATACGTTTAATTTTATCAATATCACGAAATGTAACATCGGCATTTGAAAACTGACCCGATTCTATCTGATGATCAATAACATTGTCCACCAGGCGGTTCAAGGCATCTACTGACGGCAGTTTCAAACTTCTCGAAGCAGCCTCTACTGAATCAACCATCATTAAAACAGCGGTTTCTTTCGAAAACGGGATAGGTCCGTTGTATCTGAACTTTGATTCTTCCACTTCCAGTTCCGGAAAATCTTTCATGTGTTTTGAATAGAAAAAATCGGTACGGCGAGTACCATGGTGTGTCCGGATGAAATCGATAATCTGATCAGGAATTTTATGCTTACGTGCAACTTCTATTCCTTTAATCACATGACTGATAATGACAGTAGCACTCTCTTCGGGACTTAAATCATCGTGTGGATTTATTCCTGTTACCTGATTTTCGATAAAGAAAAGCGGCATATCACTTTTACCGATATCATGATACATTGCACCGGCTCTTACCAGCAAGGCGTCGCCTCCAATTTCGCGAACCACCTCTTCGGCAATATTGGCAACCTGAATTGAATGCTGGAATGTTCCGGGAGCTTTTGAAGCAAGTTCTCTCAACAATTTTGAATTGGAATCGGTAAGTTCCATCAAAGAAATATCGGTTACAAGCCCGAAGAGCTTTTCGAACACAAAAATTAACGGATAGGCAAACAATGTCATCATTGCACTCCCCCCATATAAAGCGATACGGGTGAAATCAATCTCTACAAGATTTCCATCCTGAATCAGCGTCATTCCTATGTATAAAATAGTGTATGCCAAAAAAATCAGGAGCGAAGTGAGAAAAAACTGTGCCCGTTTTTGTAATTTGGCAACACTGATGATTGTCAAAATCCCGGCAATAAGCTGAAGAAAGACAAATTCGAAACTGTTCGGAACCAGAAAACCAATGATGATAATGGTCACCAAATGCACAAAAAGAGCCAATCGGGTATCAAAAAATACCCGGATAATCAAAGGAACCAAACATAAAGGAACCAGATAAATCAGATTTACAAAATTATGAACCACCAAACTGGTTACCAAGACCATCAGTAATACAACCAAAAGAATAAAGACAATTTTCTTATTGTTTATCAGAATATCCCTACGGAAAGAATTCAGGAATAAGAAAAGAACGATCATTGCCGATGCCAATAAAAGCAATTGGCCTATAACTACCGCATAATAACGGGTATTTGATCCTAACTGAAGTTCATATTCTTTCTTTAACGACTCCAGAACCTGGTACTTATCGGCCGTAATTAGTTCTCCTTTGGCAATTATACTTTGACCTGTTTCGAGCATTCCTTTGGTTAAAGAAACACTTCCTAAGATGTTCTTCCGGTCTTTTTCGGTAGTAACGGCATCATATCTCAGATTCTGAGCCAATGATTCTTCGAGTAATCGCACCGAAGTTTGATAATCTGTCAATGTTCCCTGCGACAGTTTATTCCGGATAAACTGATCGGCACTTGCAATGGTAAACAATAAACCTAACTCTTTTTCATAGGCGATATTGTCTTTCAGAACCATGATCCCAAAGTCAGGAGATTTGTTTTCGATAGCTGTAACAGACTCTATTATCCCGGCCTTAAACAGGGAATCGAGTACATTTAGACAGATTCTAAAATCAATTTTCCATTTTGTTTCATCGCCACTATACACGGTAGATTTAAGTGCTTCATATCGGGAAATGAATTCTTTCTTTTTTACATCAGCAATTCCCGCATCGAAGGTAAAAAAGGGTTTATGTACGCTTAAAAGTGTATCCTTTTCGGTTTTTAACTCCTGTTCGGTTTTCAGAATTGCAAAATCAAACGGGGCTACCAAATCTTCGTGCATCCAGTATTTTCCTTTTCGAAACTCATATTTAAACGTAGCTTCTTTCGGAAACATCAGAATGAGCAATGCTGCAGCCAATGCAAACAACAATACGCGATAGACTTCGGCATAATGATTGCGGAGATACGTCCAGGTTACTTTCAGGGTGTTCATTCTGTAAAATTTTAAGCGAAGTTAAGGATTTTTGATAGAATTGACGGAAAGAGAAGACAGAAGTTCGAAGGCAGGGACTAATTTCTGTCTCCCGACTTCTCTTCATCCCGCAGGAATAACGTTGATTGCTGTTCTTCGCAAAAGCGGATAAGTTGCGGAAAGTAGAGATCAAATTCCTGTTGAAACAACTCGTAATTCTTTTGCAGACTCTCCACCGCAACTTCCATCCCTGATTCGAACTGCGACCGTCGCGACATGTTTTCGAAAATACGTTGCAACCGAACCAGATCTGCATAGCCTGTAAGCCAGTTCTGCATCATCAAAAAAGGAATAATCCGTTGCGAACGGGCAGGCAATATCAGGTAATTACGTAATACCACCCGGTAAACATTTCGGGCATATTCGGGCAGCATAACAGAGCTGTAATTCGCAAAATCTTTGGCCAGAAAATGATCGTAGAGAATATCCACAATTACGCCGGCAAACTTATGATGACGAGCATACAAACGCTCTTTGCTCTGCAATACCACCGGATGTTTGTCGGTAAACTCATCAATAAGACGATGTAAACGAATGCCTTGCTGTATTCCGGACGAATATTTCTCTATCTGTTTTCCCTTCACCGTATCGGCAATAAAATTACCCAGCATCAAAGGTTCATTATCTCCCGAAAGATAGATATGTGCTAAAAAATTCATCGGATGCAAAGCTAAGAAATTACGTAGTTATCATGCATAAAAAAGGGATTGAAAAAGATTGAAAAGGATTGAGAAAGATTGAAAGGCACTTGTCAAGCCTCTTCTTCAGTCTTTTCAATCTCATCAGTCCCTTCAGTCTTGATTGAGGGGATTAAAATTTTGACCTTCACCCCCAACGGGTCTTCGACCTCTTCGGGGGTGCTTCTGTATTCTAACTCCTAAATTCTAAATTCTTTTTCACCTCCCCCCAGCGTCCCAACTTCCTTGTTGGTTGTATTGGGTACTAAAATAAGCGGGCAGATGCTACGGGGGGCTTTCTTTAAAGGAATGCACAGGGTGTTTTCACCTGAAAGCCAGGGATAAGTTGCCTAAATATATAGCACAACAACAACCTTTTGAGCTTGCCGGAGTATATTCTCGCTGGGTGCTGCGCACCGCTCATATTCCTATTTATTATGCATTGGTTTTCTCTTTTCCAAGGTACATTATCGCAAAAATCACAATCCCAAGCAATGGAAAAAACAATGCGCTAATACATGATATTACTACATTCTTTAGATCGTATTTCTTAAAGTCAATTATGAGTAAAATTATTACAATTATCCGGATTAAGTAGCCAACGATAGTAGGAATTGAATCTAAAAATGATCCTGGAGGGTATAATTCATAAAGCAGGGAACGAATATGAAACCATGGAATTCCGAATATTGAAACAACAATGAGAAGAATGGCATATTTGTTTATAGTTTTGATAAATTCATTCATGGCTATGTATTTGTTTAGAATTCAACTTATTATTTACTATTACCAGAAAGAAAAAAATAACTCCAACCAGGCTCGAAAAAAAAGTCATAATTAGAATTGGGATTGATCTAAAATTCTCTTTCTTCATGTCTTTTGAAAGCAGGAACATAATAATGATGTTTATCAAATAACTAATTCCACTTTCCAGATTTCCTTTCCCAAGTTTCCTGGAGACTCCCTCTGAAATATTAATGGTCAGTAAGTCTGGACAAATTATCAGGATTGTAGCCGTCAAAAGTTGGAGAACAACTATCGAAGAAACTACCAAAACAGAATATTTAATTATTAATCTTGTCATATTTGAGTGTTTTTTTAAGCTAATGTATAACGGACGGCAGTTTAAAGAGCCACCGATGTTCAATCACAAATGTATCAAAAATATTTGAATTAAAAGAACGTGCGTTCCTATCAACGGAGGTAGAAACCAGTGGTTCTTTAAACCGCGTGTTAGGCACTGGGCTTATTCGTCCTGTCATTAAGTTTTTTCTTATTTACAACGTATGTTCCTGAAAACCTGTCATGCAAAAACCTGTCAATCCACCAAGGAAATGGAAGAATTCGGCAAACTGTCCTAATAATTACTTTCAAAACAGAAGGTTTATTAAAATCAGCATCAATAACTCTACTGCCTGTAATTAGTTTACCGAGCGTCAAACCTCCAAAGGATTCTAATGGCAAATAATAAACTAACAATATTAAAATAAAAATCAAAATATCAAGAAAAAAAGGTAGATCTAGAACAGTATGAGTGAAATAAAATATTAAAAACATCAATGGAAATACAACTAAATTATCAATTACATGACCAATGTATCTAGAAGTTTTACATGTTTCATAATATTTAATTCCGGAATACTCTACCTTAACTTTCTCAAAATATTCGGTAATCTCAGAATCTTCAACACCTTTCTTTTGAAGTAAATCTCTAACTTCTGTCTCAGATTTAGTTTTAAATATCAATTGCTTTACTGCAAAATTATAATCTTCAATTTCATCAAGTAAACTTCTGTTTCCCATTTTGTAATAAGTTTAAAATGTTCGCTAATTGCCTTGTGCTTAACGCTTCGTATAAGAATAGTAGCCGAAAGCGGACGATTCTCTTGTCGAAACATTACAAATTTGAAGCGGACTACTGCCGTTCAAAAACCTACAAAACCGATTATTATTTTTACACATTGTTGGTGTTTCGTTGTTTCTTTTTTTTAATCACTAGTCTGAGCCCATTTGTATTTCTTTCCGTCCCAATAAATTAATCCACTTGAGCTTTCACTCTTTTTAATATCTAAACATGGATATTTAATGTTTATATATTTACTATCGAGCTCTTGAGTAGTGTCATTATAAATCAACTCTTCTACATTTTGTTCCCAACTGATTTTCCATATATCCATCCAATTCAAATCGTCGCTGTCATTTATAAATTTTGTGCCTGCTCCGATGATAAAATATTCACTTTTGCTATGGTGAATTATTAGTATTCCTTTCTTTTCTGAGTCTTTTTGGATTATGGCAACAGCAACATCAGGTTTATTGTCACCATTAAAATCCTGTTCTAAGTAAAATGGGTTAATGAAGTCCGAGATTAAATATTTGTCGCCAAGACTTAATTCCTCAAACTTTTTAACTGACCAATCAGGTAACTTTTGTTGCAATATCCAATATTTATATTCAACGTCTTGCCCACTTAAAGTCAATGTTGAAAAAATCAATAAAATCGTGAATATTTTCATTTAGTTAATAGTTTAATTAATGGTTCTTACAATGACCGCTAACGGAAAAAGCTACACGCAGGGGCGGATTGCGGGCGATTTCCTGTCAATCCGAAAAACTGGCTGAGCGGAAAGATACCCACCGAAAAACACTGCTGCCGCACTTGACGGGTAGCTGATGTGTATGCCCTGCATAAGCAGCAGCGCACACTTGTTGTAAGCTGTTGAAAAAGTTCAAATATACAAATAAACTTTAGTAAGCATAAAAACAACAAGTGTAATTTTCCCAGAGGGTGTAAATTCCTTATACGCGGAGTCGTGTCCGAAGTATTAGCAAATGACAAGCTGGTTTTCCGTGAGGGATGCAGTGAAGGAAGTCAAACGGCAAAATCCGGTACTGACGAACAGAAACGGCATATGAGGCTACGGAACAAAGAGGAGCCAGCTTGCAGGGGAGCAGCGCGAAAGCGGAAAAACCTGATAAGGCTTGGAGTAGATTTGGATCATGCCTATCAATGGAGCCGAAGCAGGA
>Ga0074193_1001023_pt1 | contig 38718 bp, 36 predicted proteins | sample EPASupsiteHSE605_FD_64523 | JGI IMG/M metagenome (GOLD analysis project Ga0074193, IMG submission 64523) | Bioremediated contaminated groundwater from EPA Superfund site, New Mexico - Sample HSE6-05 | ecosystem: Environmental > Aquatic > Deep subsurface > Groundwater > Contaminated ... | reverse complement strand
ACAGTCGATATCATGTGTATACCTTCTTTTGTTCTTAATATATATTTTTTTCCTTTTTCTGACAATATACGGTTCCAATCGCAATAATCACCACTTAATCGGTTTAAATGATTAAGTGATGGCTAAAGTAATAAACTGGATAGGTGTATTATCTTTTTAACGATAAATAAGCTTTACTAATTTATTATTTGATGATGCTTGTAACGTTGCAACCCATGGAGTTAGTTACTGTAACTAATGGATAAAAATAAAAATGAATGGAGTTCTAATGGGGGTAAATGAATCAAAGAGGTAATAAATTACCTTCTGAGTCTCACTTAGGTCACATTCAGCCACAGGTGCAGGGATCGGTAAGCTGTCTCATTATCCGGTAACTTGTAAAGCAGGAACTCCAGTTTCTTCTGGCCGGTGGATCCGGCGGTGAAAGTGTATGGTATCTCCACCTTCTGCCCATTGGTTAAGGTCATGGTCTCATTTTTAAGTATGGTATCATTCATCTTCACCACCAGTTGATAATCCGTGGTGGTGTATTCATGGTTCACCACTCCAATGATCATGGAGCCGTTTTGGCCGGTGGTGAGATTGGTGGGATAGTTACTGGCCTTACCATCCGGTCCTAAGATGTAGAATTCAGTGAATTTCTCACCCTCTTTGGGTTTGACTATGATGTAAACCGTGGTGGAAATGGCCAGGAGAATAGTGATGATTAGAATTATGGACAGTATCCTCTCTGTTCTTGACTCTCCCTTGAATGATCCTCTGATATTCTTGGTAAACTGACCGAAGGGAACAAAGAACCGTTCCTCTTCGGGTAGTTTCCTCCGTCTTAGGAAGGCAATGAGGCACATGGCCAGGGTGAAGATGGTGAGACTGATTAGTATGGGATCCAGACGGATGCCCCAGGGTGTGTAGTTTAAGGCCAGGCCAATGAGGGGAGTTACGGCAATACTCAAACCAAAACTTAAAGCCGCCCTTTCAATACCATCCAGATCACCCCACTTTGGGAAAAGAGCTGCAATTAGAGAATAACCTGGGATGAATAAAACCAGTACGATTCCCAGGATGGTTCTGATGAAGGTTTTATTCAGTGGTGGTATGAGTACGAAGGCCACGGTGAGGAGGGTGATAGCCGCCACCAGTATGATGTCCAGATGATAATTACGAGGCTTAAAAGATGGGGGGGTCTTTTTAATGTCACGTCTAGCAATAATTCCACTTTTATCGTCCGTAACAATTCCAGTTTTATCTGTTTGCATTGGTGTGCTAATGGCCTGTAATTTTCTCAGGGTCTCTTCCTTTGCGGTCTGGGAAGGAGTTAACTCTGTTTCATCCACTTCTTTTTCAGGGGGTTCTTCTGGTTTTTCAACTTCAGCGAGGTCTTCTGGTTTTTCCAGTTCTTCTGGTTTTTCCCCTGGTTCAACTTCTTCTGGTTCTTTGAAGGTTTCCTCATGATCCGGGGAAATTTCTTCATGGTCTTCGGCTGGAACGGTGTCATGTATTGAGCGCCATTTTCTGATGAATGCTCCGGCTGAGAGTATCACCGATGCCACGAACATTATCTGCACCAGGTATTTGGGCATGGATGGTAATAGATGGGTGGTCCAGGCCAGGAAAGATAGGATGAAGAGGATAATGGCAATAATCATGCTGGCTATGATTAGATTCCTTGAACTGGTCTTTGATTTATCAGGGAATATGATGGTTAGCCCTGCGTAGCCTAAGATAAAGAGGAGTAAAATAAAGAATATGATGGATGTGGTGGTGGTTTTCAGGGGATTGAAATAGAGGAACAGGAGTGAAATCCCACTTAAAAAGAGGATCATCACCAGATCCCAGTTTTTAAAACCTGGTTTCTTCTCGGATGGTTCTTCAGTCCACACTGGTTTATCCATTTCCGCCTCGTAGTCAGTGGTGGATGTTTTAACCTGTTTTTCCACCCTGAGGGGAACACCCTGGGGATGATCATCTTCATCTGGGGAATGTTCATCCTCTTCCAGGATGTACTTATTCTCACTAGGGGGGTGTTCATCTTCATCGTATGGATATTTATCTTTAAGTCTCTCATACTGCAGGGGTTTTTCCTCTTTCAAATCCTGATATTTTTGAGGTTCTTTATCTATCTCATGCTCTTTTTTTTCAGGTTCTTCAGTTTTTTCCACTAAATCTTCTTCAGGATAGTATTCTGCAGTGTCTTCTTTATCTTCAGGATAGTGCTCATCTTCAGTTTCGTAGTGATCCTCATATTCATCTGGTTCTGCCTCTGCCTTCTGCCTCATTAATGCTGCACGCTGGATGGACTCCTCTAGAGTGAGTTGTCCATCTTTACGGGTAGGTTCTCCCTCTCCTGATGGCTCTTTCCGCCGGGCCATGGCTACCAGGGAGAACACGATGGCCAGGATGAGGAGTATTTGATTGAGGTTCCCCGTGAAGGAGCTCCATTTAAGACTGCTGAATATGAGTGGTAAAAAGAGGATGAAAAAGACTCCCAGAACCAATCCTAGACCTGCACGGGGAGTCCAGCCCATTTTCTCATCACTGGGCCAGATGGCAGTTATCAGTGCGTATCCTGGTAGAATTAAGATTAAAATAGATGGTAAAAATGATAATGGATATCCTTTAAGCAGCTTAAGCCAGCTCATTATTAGAACTGCTCCACTGAGGATGATAATCAGTAAAAGGTCTTTCTGTAATGAGAGTTTCATAAACTGTTGTTGGGATGAAGAGGTATAAAATACTTAGTAATGATAAGGGGCCTTATTAATCTAACTAAACACTTCTTCTTGTAAAGTAAAAATCTTGTATAGTAAAAAAATAGATTTTATTTTCTATTTAGAAAATCTTCAACTTGTTGGATAAAATCCGGGAAGTCTTCCAGGTGTTCCTGGAGAGTTTGAAAGGCAAGTTTATCATCAATATTCCCATAACGGTGTACTAATATGTTACGGAAACCTTTCATGAGTTTAAGCTTTTCTCCCAGGCCTTTGTCAAGTATTCCGGTATTTATTAGATTATCCAGAATGCTTCTTCATCATGAGGCATTCCATTGGATAGGTCGGAGTTTATTATGGAACATTATATCCCAAATATTTTCTATGGAATATTCTACCCTTTTGTAGATACCATTTTTAACCAATCCCAGTTCAAGAAAATCATCAAAATCATGAGGAAGGTTATTCCCGACTAGATCTATGCTCTCCTGGATTTTTCCTTCATTTTGTTATGGATGATGTCGGGTCTCATGTGATCATTTCCTCTCCAATATAATCGTAGTAATATTTCTTAAAATCTTCGAATTCCTTAATGGTCTGATAGGCCACATCATGCAGAAAATGATTATCCCGGGAGTAGAATAGTTTGCCCTTCAAAACATCATTTCGTATGTACTGTGTAAATAGGAGAGTATAATATTGTTTACGCACGGTTTAAGTCACGCATCGGTTAAGATGAATTTTGAACTATTCTTCGAAGTGTCTTTAAATGATTAAATCTTAAAAAAGGAGTGGAACTTCAATAGTGTTCTGGGATGATTATGAATGAGTTTTAATGCAAGTGTCTATTATAATGCAAGTGTCTATTATAATGCAAGTGTCTATTATAATGCAAGTGTCTATTATAATGCAAGTGTCTATTATAATGCAAGTGTCTATTTCCCAATAGAACCTAGATATAACTCATATTTTGGGCGGTACAGTTCAAATTCCTTGGCAGTTTTAATGGCAATTTCATAAAGCAGATCTTCATCCTTCACATGAAGCACTATACCCTCCTTGATAACCCGGGGCCTTATATACAGGGGCAGATCCTGGAAAACCTGCACATCAACCTGTTCATGGTAGGAGTATTCTATCCTTTTGTCCAGGCTGTTTTTAAGTTTATCTGGGAATAAAACCAGGCACAGATCCACATCCCGAGCTTCCTCTCCCCGGGCATAGCTACCGTAGAGTATAACTGCAAGTATATCCGGATCTTTTTCCATCTTTGTTTCCAGTTGGTTCAGGATGGTTTCTATCCCCTTATCAATCATCTGATTTCCTCCAGAAATTTAATTATCGCCTGTTTAAACTCACTTATATCCCCCAGGTCACGTGTGAATATTTCATAAACCCTTTGATTATCAATTTGAGAATATCCATGCACCAGTACATTGCGAAAACCTTTCATTTTCCTGAGTTTCATGACCAGATCTGGGTTTAAAACAGTTCCACTCATCTTATCCAGGAAATCTTCTTCCTGGTAGGGTAGACCCAGCTTCATCTCCTTCACCATAATGGCTGAAATATCCATAACCGCGTCAATGGTTATTTGAAGTAATCTTTCCAAGGCCCTTCTTTTTACTAAACTCTGAGCATATTCCATGGAAGAAGAAGGCATTATTTCATCAATCTCCTGGAGGTACTGATCCAACTCATCTATTTTGATGTAGATTCTCTCTTTATCCATGAAACAATTCTCCTGAAAACTTACTACATTTATATATAATTTTTCAAGTATTATACATTATTTAGTATAATCTAAAATTAGGTAAATATACGGGGTTTTTAAAAAAGCAAATCTGCTATACTGAACCAGTCATCATAATCAAGTTTGAAATAACAAATGGTTAAACCTGAGATATGGATGGGTTTAACTCATACTGAAACTAGTAACGTGAATACTGAATTAGTACCAAAAAAAATGGGAGTTAAAATTTTTACCAATTTTTTATAATGTCTATTTTTCTAAAAGGAAATTATAATAAATGGTAAATATGATGATGATTATATAATCCTATTATATGCATGCTAAAATGATGAAAAATGTGGATGAGAATGGGCGTCTAGTTTTACCCAAGAAATGGAGGGATGAATATCTGGAAGGCCACTCTGTCATCATGGAAATTGTTGATGATGAAATCAGGATAAAAACCTACAAACCACCTAACATTCTAAAACTTCTTAATTCCATTGATGTGGATGTTAAATCTGATTTAAGTGATTGGAAATCTGTTAAGAGGGAGTTAATTGAAAAACAGGTTCGTTGATACTAATGTTTTTATTCATGGATTGTTGAACCTGGATAGGGAACTGAGCGAAACTGAAATCAGGATTAAAGAGAACTCTGCCAGAATTATTGAAAGAATATATAATGGTGAGCGTGTTGGTATAAGTATGGCTCAGGTATCTGAGGTTGCCAATATATTAGAAGCCTATACACCAGAACATTCTCTAATTATGGAAGATTTCCTTATCAACATGCCCAGTATAACTGTTTTTGGTGTAAATCGAGAAATAGCACAAAAAGCTTACAATGTGATGGAGAAATACCAAACAAATAAAATAGGGCTAAATGACTCTATTGCTTATATCATAATGATGGAACATGGGTATAGTGAGATTTATTCCTTTGACAAAGATTTTGATACTTTAAGTGGTGTTAAGCGCATCCAAGAATAGAATTATTTTTTCTCTATTGATTAGTTTCTTTTGACTTTAGACCTATGATAAGAAGCATAATTGGAAAAGAATAGTATATGTTGGAATATAAATATCTTGAAATATAACTTAGCTGTCAAATTTTCAATCCAGGAGAAAAATAAAAAATGTACCACTATAAAGCGTTCGGACTGGAAATCTCATCGGAAATCGAGTTACCGGGAATGATTGAAGGTAACGAACTTATGGAAGGTTCAGATAATCCCGATGTGAAGATCACCCTGGGAAATGTAGACCCTTCCCAGGTAACCCCGGCAGAGGTGGAAGGACCCAACTACCGGGTTACCGGTGGTGATGTGTACTTATGGTGGGATGATATTGGAAAGATTCGAATCAGTGACGGGAAACAGGTGACTGTGGAGTCGGAAAGAGATCTGGAAAGCTCTGATGAACTAAATATCATACCATTTCTACTGGGACCGGTGATGGCCCTTTTACTACACCAGCGGGGATTCCTGGTCCTGCACGGCAGTGCGGTGAATATGTGTCGTGGTAAGGTTGCTCCAAGGGTAGCCCGGGATAATATGGTCTCCAGTGAATTGGTCTCCAGTGAATTAATCCATGATAATGTGTCTTCGGCTGCAGTGGCCTTCTTAGGGCACCGTGGTAATGGCAAATCCACCACTGCCATCCACCTATACGTGGAAGGCTATCCACTGGTGGCAGATGACATTCTGGCCATAAAATTCGATAATAAAGGATCGCCAGTGGTTTATCCGGGTTATCCTCATGTGCGTTTATCAGAGGAAGCTTATAACCAGGTTAAGGAGCACACTGATATTCTAACCCCCATAAGGACCCTGGCTGGTAAGGTGTTCTGTGATGCCTCCCACCAGTTTTCACCTGAACCAGTGAACCTGGAGAGGATCTACGTTATTGAGAAAGTTTTAGGGGATGATCAGGATAATAATCCTGAAATCCGGGATGAAAATAAGACTGGGAAAATGGATAAGGGTATCCTGGTTGAAGATGCCAAGTCAAATAAAACTAGAAGTAGAATATCAGTTTTAAAGTCCCAGGAAAACCTCATTGACTTAATCCGTCACTCGGTTGCCAACCGTATCTTCCAGCAAACCACTCAGAAGGAGAATTTAATTCTTTGCGCCCAGCTTTTGAATAATGTTACTGTGAAAAAGTTGGTGCTGGTTCATTCCTTTGATAGTATTCAGGACATGGTCCGGGTTGTTGAAGAGGATGTTGGTATAACACCTTAACTTATTGATGTGGATTTAAAAAATCAGTATTGGCGATTGGAAAGCAAGTTAAAGATGATTTACTTGAAATAAAGATGATTTACTTGAAAAATATTAAATGTATTTAAGTTTTTTATCTATCATGCACATTGCATTGTCCCTTAAAATAATCCTCTGGGCTTTATGCCTCCCCGATTTAACAATTACCTGAATATCTGATATTTTCCGGGCTTCTCCTATGATTCGGTCCCCTTTTATGATATCTCCCTGGTTAGTATTAATCATTCAAATCCCCTTCAAACGCCCTTCATGTTTTAATTCTTCAGTTATCTGGTTTACCAGTTCCAGGTCCAGTTCCAGGTCTGCGGATACTTCAGAGATATAGGCTTCATCATAGCTACGATAATAACCTAAAACTTCTTTTTTAGCAGTTTCATAATCAATGTCTCTGATTTTAATTACTCTGATGCTTTTGAGTTTGTCTCTTATGGATTCTCTTACAAAATCGGAGGCACTTAAATATATTCCTGCATCGACCAGGCCGGATATTTCTTCATATTCCCTGGGGGTTAATTTTGTACCTATGGTTTTGGATTGTTTTGTTTCCTTTTGGTTTACATAAGTCATTGTTAGTTGTATATGGTTAACGATATATAAAATTAATACATTCTTTGGTTATTAAATATTTTATAAATTGTAATATATATTCCTAGTAATATAAAATGAGAGTGTAAAGTTATTGGTGTTTGATGTTTTGTTCAGGGGTTTCCTGCCTATGTTCTTCATTTTTTGGTAGATATTTTCCCTTTTTGAATGAATATAGATATTCTTAATCTTAGGATTCAAGACCTTATTCACAACCAGCATAATTAAATCTTATTGTGGTCAATATTTTCTTAGATAAAATTTAAATTAAATAATCATTTCTTTATAAAAAAATAATTGGGGAATTTAAAAATGACAGCATTATCCAGATCATCAAAAATCGTGGTTAGTAAAGAAGTGGTGTCCTGTGACCTTGGTGGGGAAACCGCCATGCTGGACATGAAAGAAGGAATTTATTATGGTCTCAATGAGATAGGAACCATAATCTGGGAACTCATTCAAAAGCCTATAACCATTCAGGAAATCGTTGACAAGATCTTAGAGGAATACGATGTAGATGAAGATACTTGTTATTCTGATGTCTCTGAATTATTGGAACAAATGTTAGAAAATGGGCTGGTAGAAATCAAATGACTGTTTTATATGATTTTAAAAAACTTTTCAGGATATGAAATTTAGTTTTAAAAACATTTTTTTTAAATTATTATGTGTTAATCATTTGGGTATTCCCTTTTCCCGAAAGTGGGCAAAATAACCAGAGATATTGGAAAAAGACAAAATTATGATAAAAATGATGTTTATAGATTAATTCTGGGCTGTAAATATAACCAGTCGTTTTGTTTTTATTCAACATGCCTTACTAATGCTCTAACCGGGCAAATACTTTTAAAACAACAGGATTATAAAACCCGACTTCTCATTGGTGTGATAAATGATGGGGAGTTTTGAAGCACATGCATGGCTAGAATATGATAAAGAAGTTTTATTCGGCAAATCAGAGAAAGAATTCATGCCATTAGTTGATATTTAGTAATTTAAACTGCTTAATAAAATAACCAAAATAACTATTTTTTTATCTGTAAATTAAAAAAAATTAGAAAAATACCCTGAATAATCAGGGTTATATAATTGATGTTTTCTAGCTTCGAATTACAACATTACCTGAGTTGTTAGTTGTCACCGGGTCGTACTCTGTTTCGGCTGTTTTTTGAGCAGTCACAGTTTTACTTCCTAACCAAAAGGTTCTTTCAACACGTAATGCTAGTCTTACAGTTTGACCTGGAGCTAAAGTTCCGATAGTCCATTTTCCTGTGCTTGAGTTGTAAGATGTTCCCTGTGGAATATTACTTACAGAGACGAAACTTATTCCACTTGGTAATGAAGTAGTTACTTCCACTCCATTTGCGGTGTCAGGGCCATTATTAACGACATCGATGTATATGTAAAAGTTTGAATACAATCCCGGTTGTGTAGTACTGGCACTGACAGTTACACCTATATCCGCAGCTTTTGGAACAGTTAGGGTTAATGTTTTCTTATCGTAACCTGTGGGGTCGTACTGGTTTTGTGCGGTGGTGTTGGCATAGGTGGTTATGGTTCCGGTTTGTGCTACTTTGGCAGTTATTGTTAGGGTAGCACTGGCACCATTATTTAGTGTTCCAATGTTCCATATTCCACTATTGCTGTTGTAATTAGAGCTACTGCTGGATACATATGTTAATCCAGATGGCAGTTTTGATGTTAAGTTTATTCCTGTAGCTGTGCTGGGGCCGTTGTTAGTGGCAGTGATTGTGTACACTACGTTACCCTGGTAGTTTGGGGTGCTGCTGTTCACAGTGTAGGTCACGGCTATGTGTGCAGCGTTTGGTACGGTTAAGGTTAATGTTTTTGTATCGTAAGGATTAGTTTCGTACTGGTCCTGTGCAGTGGTGTTTGCGTAACTGATAATTGATCCAACCTTGTTAACATAGGCAGTTAGGGTTAAGATTAAACTTTCACCAGGTGCTAATGTTCCAATATTCCAGATTCCAGTGGCACTGTCATAAGCTGTGCTACTGCTGGACACATAATTTAATCCGGAAGGGAGTAATGCCTTAACTTTTACCCCAGTAGCATTAATAGTTCCGGTGTTTGTGGCAACAATAGTGTAAATCACATTATCGTGGTAGTTAGGAGTGCTATTGTTCACTGTATAGGTTAAGCCAATATGTGGTGATATAATATTCCCATTACTATCAAACCAGATGGTTTTGTTGGCTATAACACTAAGAGCTTGGGCACCAGTCCAGAAGTTCTTGTAGGTTGCTCCGTTGTCTCCTTTACTTATCCTTGCATAGGATGGATATGAATCATTGGGGTCGTTTTTCCAATCTAAATCACCATATATAAATGCGTAGGTGCTTTGATTGGTTATTATAAGAGTTACTGTGTTAACCCGGTTAGTGTTGGTGTTTTCAGAGTGGCATGGCACCTGGTACCAGGTTATGTTCACCTGATTGTTAGTGATGAGGTAGGTGATGCTACCAATGTTGGCAACATCAAAGTCAGCCCAGAATGGGGCTATGTAGGCCACGTATCTGTTTAACGTGTTTGATTCCGGGAGTTGGTAGTAGTATGGTCCCTGGATTGGAGCTCCTAATCCAATGGCTCCATTAACAGTGATGTAAATAGTGTTGTAGGTTTGCCCGTAGAGGGTTATGTTAAATGGTAGTGTAATGGCGGTGGTTGTTCCGTCATCTGTGTTAATAGTTCCGCTTTGAGTTCCTTCATCTGTGAATATATCATCCGGTATTGTTCCAGTAACTGCTAAGCTAACATTCTGAGCGTTGTTGGTGCTATTCCAGTCATACTGAGTTTCAGCAGTTTTGGTTGCGTTATTGGTGAAGTTACCCATTTGTGTTGCATTGGCAGTGATGTTGAGTATGGCTTTAACTCCGTTAGCTAGGGCTCCAATGGTCCACAGTCCTGTGGTTGGGTTGTATGAACTGTCGTTGTTAATCCAGTTTAAACCTCCGTTCCATGAAACTTTCCAACCGGATACTGTAAATCCAGTTGGTAATTTACTGGTTACCTGAACACCTGAAGCGTTATCTGGGCCGTTATTTGTGGTGTTGATGATGAAGTTCACGTTACTATTGGCAGTGGGTGTGCTGTTGCTGACTGTTTGAGTGACTTTAATGTCAGCTGATAGTGGTATGTTTAGAAGGATTTGTTGTGAGTTATCAGTAGGATTCCAATCATGCAATTGTTGGATACTAGGTGCTGTTTTTTTGGCTTCGTTTATTATACTGATAGCCGTGGAATTAATTGTTATATTGAAAGTTAGTATGGCACTTGCTCCGTTATTTAATGTTCCAACATCCCAAACCCCTGTGAGGGGGTCGTAAGTCCCCTGTGAGACGTTAATGGAGTTAATTATTATTCCTGATGGTAAAATGTCTGTTACTTTAATGCCTGAAGCTTGGTCAGGCCCATTATTTTTGGCTGTAACAGTGAGTATAACATTTTCTAAGTACTGGGGGGACTGATTGCTGGTGTTTTGAGTTACTTCTATGTCTGCAGAAGTAGGTACAGTTATATTTATTGAACTATTTTTATTAGAATTAGTTGCATTAACGGTGTTGGTTATCGTGCCGGTTCCAGTTACTCTGGTGAATATGTCAAGTGCACTAGATCCAGAGTAGGGTAAGAATGGCAGGGTCCATGTGAGTGTTCTGGTTGCGCTATCATAATTGACTGTCCCTGCACTTCGCACATTATATCCCAAGTATTCCAAACCTTCAGGCAATACATATCTAACTATAACATTTGTAGCATCATTAGGACCACTATTTGATGCAACAATTATAAATTTAGGTGATGTTGCATATCTCCAAGTGGTGATAGCATCACTTGTACTTATACTAACTACAACATTTGTTTGAGGTGTGTATTGGGTAGGGCTGATAATAACTTGTTGTGCATTATTGGTTGGATTCCAGTCGTGTAACTGTTGTATTGTGGGTGATGTCTTTTTAGCGTTGTTGAATAAAGTGTTAGTAGTATTAAGAGTAGTGTTTAGAATTAAGGTTACATATTGTCCGTTATTAAGAGTTCCTATATTCCATACTCCTGTGAGAGGATTGTAATTTCCTTGTGATGCAATAACAGAGTTTAATATTAATCCTGAAGGTAATAAATCGGTTATTTGTACTTCTGTGGCGTTATCAGGTCCGTTATTACGTGTTGTAAGTGTTAAAATTATTTCAGAACCAACGGTTGGTGATGGGTTGTTGGTAGTTTGAGTTACTTCTATATCTGCTGATGTTGGCACGTATGTGACAACACTACTTTCGTTATTGGTATTGTTAGGATCTATTTGGTCTAAGCTAATTAATTTGGCTGTATTATTGGTTATGATACCGGTTCCAGTTACTCTGGTGAATATGTCAAGTGCGCTAGATCCTTTATTTGGTATCAATCCTATAGTCCATGTCAATGTTCTAGTTGCGTTATTATATGTGACTGTTCCTTCGCTTCTTGCATTGTATCCGAGATATTCCAGTCCTTCTGGTATTTTATCTTGAATTACGACATTTGTGGCATCGTTAGGCCCGTTATTCGTTGCAACAACAATATATTTTGGTGAAGTTGCCTCTCTCCATGTGCTAATGGAATCACTAGTACTTTTAGTCACTGCAATATCTGCTTGAGGGGTTGTATAATTAGTGTCTGTGGAGTTTGTCGCAGATACCGCTCCTGATATAATAATTGCAAAAGTTAAGGTAAGCACCAATAAAATGAGACTTTTCTTCAATTTTCCATATTCCATTTTTCTTCACCCAACCTTATTCTATATTTTTTTGTGATAATTGTAACATTTATAAAAGCATTTTATCTTTTGTTGTGATGATTAGCACAGATATTTATATCATAATATATAATTAATGTGAAAATTGCTTATAAACGTTTCGCTTTATCGAATAATATTGACATCAGTGAACAACAAATACTCCTGTCAAATTATATTTTTTTTGTGAAAAACATCACAAATGTCTATATTTTTGTGAATAATGTCACAGGAATATAGCTTCATTACTTATCTTGGTGAATTTGGGATATATATTTTTGTATTTGAGAGTGAAAATTGTTAGATATGAACAACAATCTTTGACAATAACAAAAAAATATCAATTAGTTGAATTATAATTTAGTATAATAAAATTTGAGTAAATGGATATAACTAAATCAATTTTTACAATAGTGTTTAAAACTAATAGTTAATCGTATGTGAATTTTAGAGGAAACTAGATGAGCGGTATTACAGGTATATTTTTTAGAGATGGTAAATTCATCAAAAATAAGCAAATTAAAGATATGAATGAATGCTTATCTCATCGTGGCCCTGATGGCAATGGAATTTGGGTTGAAGAGTCTGTTGGAATGGGTCATCAGATGCTTCACACTACCCTTGAATCTATAAATGAAAAACTTCCATTTAATGATGATGTTAACAACATGACTATAACTGCTGATGCTCGAATAGACAATCGGGATGAGCTCTCATCATTATTGGATGTGGAAAACTGTGAAGATGTACCTGATAGCTCATACATTCTTAAGGCATATCAGAAATGGGGTGAAAAATGTACTGAAAAACTTTTAGGCGATTTTTCTTTTGCAATATGGGATAATAACAGAAAAATAATATTTTGTGCTAGAGATCATATTGGTATTAAACCATTTTACTATTATCTTTCCGAAGAAATCTTTATTTTTGCGTCAGAAATAAAAGCTATTCTTGATGTATGGGATGATTTATATCAGGTTAATGAATCAAAAATCGCTGATTATTTGGTACCAATTGGTGAAGATACAGAAAATACATTTTATAAGGATATTCTACGTTTACCTCCAGCTCATTCTATTTCCGTAAGTCAAAAAAATCGAAAATTACAATGTTATTGGATGCTGAATCCGGATAAAAAAATAATTTTTGATTCAGATGAGGATTATTTTAGAAACTTTCACGATATTTTTAATGAAGCAGTTAAATGTAGATTACGAAGTGTTAATCCCGTAGGTTGTCGTTTGAGTGGAGGATTAGATTCTTCTTCTGTTGCTTCGGTGGCTAGAGTTCATCTTCAAAATGAGGGTAAACCTAATCTTAGAACTTTTTCGGCAGTATTTGATGATTTACCAGAATGTGATGAGCAGTACTATATCAAAAAAATAGTTGAGGAGGGTGGCATTGAACCATTTTTCATAAGTGTTCATAATTTAAGTCCGCTATCATCTATTCTAAGGGCCATGGATTTTTTAGACGAGCCCTATTATGCTCCAAACTATTATATTAACCATAAAATATTTTCTGAAGTCCAAAATCAATCTATCAGGGTTTTACTTGATGGTGTTGATGGTGATAGAATAGTATCTCATGGTAACGGTTATTTGATAGATCTTGCCTATGAAATCCAACTCTTTAAGCTTTTTAAAGAAATGAAATGTATTTCAAATAGATTGGATAGGAGTATGTTTAAGATTTTTATATTTAATGTTATATTTCCATTACTACCTTTAAATGTCAAAATGGTAATAATGAAACTTCTTGGTATGGATGGTGTTCGTAATTTAGATTATTTAAACGTAGATCTTGCCCAGCGCACTGGAATTAAGGAAATCTTCTATGAATCATATATAAAACCAACCCTGAAAAATACAAGATCAAGGGAAATCCATTATCAACTTATCACTACAGGTGTTGTACAACACTTTTTGGAGTTAGCAGATCATCGAGCGGCTCAGTTCTCGGTCGAAGCTAGGCATCCTTTTTATGATAAAAGGTTGATTGATTTCTGTCTTGCCGTACCAAATAATCTAAAAACTCGATTTGGTTGGGATCGTTATATCATGCGAAAGGCTATGCAAGGCATATTACCATCAGAAATACAATGGAGAGCTCAGAAAACTAATCTTGGAAAAAACTTCACAAGGAATGTTATGAGATTTGATCTACATGATATTGATGAGATAATCCAAAATAATAAGTTTATTGAAGATTATGTTGATTTAACTAATTTAAAAGAAAGTTATAATAAATTAAACGAAGGAAATGGCTCAGAACTCTTCAAATTATGGAAAGTAATAACCTTAAACCTTTGGTTGTTAAGTATAATCAAAATTGATAATTGTGATAAATAATCATATCATAATTTATATATAATTGAATATAAAAAAAGAAAAATGATTATCATGAAAACTGAAGCAAATAAAAAATTTTATAATAAGCCTGAATTAGAAATTCATGGGGATTTAAAGAAGATAACCAAATTTGGGGATTTTAGTGGCGGTGATGATGATGGTGGTAGTTCGCACCAAATATAATTTCATAACTAATAGTTATAGTGAGTTATAGGGATTAAATGATTTTCAGGGCATATGGTTTGAATATTAATTCTGATATTCACATACCCGAATTTCAACAAATTTCTGTAAATAATCCTGATGTTGATGTTACAATAAGGATAAAAAAAATTCAACTACCTAAAAAAGCAGAAATAGAAGGAGATAGTTTTAAAGTTCATATGGGGGTAATATTTAGGTTTTGGGGCCATATAGGGATATTTGAGTTGCACAATGGTAAAAAAATATATGTTGATCCAGCATTTGATGTTGACCCTAATTTATTAAGACGTTTTTTAGTAGGGACTGTTTTTGCTGTTCTTTTATACCAAAGAGGGTTATTTATTCTTCATGCAAGTACCGTTAAGATTGAAAATTCTGCAATTGCTTTTTTGGGTAATTTTGGACTTGGAAAATCCACAACTGCCATGGCATTTTATCAAGCAGGGCATCCGATAGTAACTGATGATTATGTGGCCCTTAATTTTGATGATAATGAGTTTCCTCTTGTTGAACCTGGATTTCCTAGATTAAAATTGTCGTATGATTTTTTATCAAATAATAATCCAAATGATAAAACATTTCATTCAAATTATTCTAAAAATTTTATAAATGTAGACAATGGATTTCCTAAAAATCCTATAAAACTAAATAGATTATTTGTTCTTGAAAGGGGAAACGATTTATTGATAGAACCTATTAAACGTCAAGAAGCATTCAAAGTATTATTATCAAATACATTTGTCAATAAATTACTCAATAATTCAGAAAAAAGAAAAAATTTGTTATATTATTCTCGTATTATACAAAACATTCCAATAAAACGTTTAGTAATACCCAAATCTTTAAATGTCTTAGTTGATGTGGTTAAATTAGTCGAAAATGATATTTTTGGTCGTTATTAATAATAGGTTAATTATGTGCTTTCTTATTGCTATTTTTCTATTTTTAACTTTCATTTTTCCTTATTTTTATTCTCATCACCTACAAATGTTAATTTGTGCGGGCAAGCGGCAAGCTATATATGTTGTTAACTCATGATTCGAAAATTGACAATAATTACTTGGATGAATAACAATTTCCAGATAATACAATTTTCACAATTAATACTCTCATTAATATGTGTAAATACAACTAAGCGCGCAAAAACTGGCTATAAGACCATATAATATTCTTTTAAATAACATTTTTTTTTATTTAGCCATGGCTGTTTGGAAATTAGAAATTGATTATAAATTAATATCTCATTATCTAAAGAATTTAAGCATGATTAATGGGCTTTCTCATAATTAAAGTTATAATTTGCATTGTGAAGAGTTTATTATAGTGCAAAGTCTTTAAAATTAAATAATAAGTACGTATAACTCGAATACCTAATTTTTTTGTGACAATAGTCACAAAGATTTTTTTTTATTATAACAGTTTGTGAATCATTATGATGTATTAGAAAAATTGTTCACGTTAAATAACATATGAAAATCTTTCATATTTATATGATGTGGGGTGAAAAGGATGGGCAAAAAACTGTGTATGAAAAACTTACCTCTTGCGTTTTTTGTATTTGTATTTGTAATGGCTGCTAGTGGAACAGCTACTGCTGCTGTGAATCATAATACCCAACAACCAGATGCATATGTGGTGGAAAGTGGAAAAATGTTCACAGGCCCTACTGCCATACAGGATTCAATTGACAGCTCTTATACTCAAGATTGCTACAATGTGTATGTAAAACCTGGAAACTACTCCCAGCAACTTACTGTGAGCAAAAGTATAACCCTTAAAGGTATGGGGACCAATCCTGAAGCTACAACAATTGAAATCAACACAGATGGGAATGTAATAATAGTCCCTGATGATGTAACTGTGACCCTGAAAAACTTGGCCATCATCAATACTGGTACTGGAACCGCTCTATCTGATACGGGTATGATTAACCTTATAAATTGAGTAATCATCGAAAATTATGTGGAACCTGTCGTTGAAGAACCTCTAGTTGAAAACGCCACAGAAATGGATACTCTTAATAACAGTGAATCAATCATTAATAATTTTGTAGTTGAGAATCAAAATAATATCACTACTCTTGAGCCTCAAAGTAATGATATCCCAATTCAAAGCATTGATCTCACTGCCGACACTGGCCTTATTACAACAGAAAATCCAACAACTACAATTACTGAATTGGTTACTCCTACAAGCACAGAAGAATCAACCACTCCCATCATTGATGAAACCCCTACTACTGATACGAACGAAAGCTCAACACCATTAGAAGATGGTCGTATATCATTAACTACCATGGCTTATGGGATGTTAATGGTGGTAGGTGGAGTCGTCTTACCCCGTAAAAATCAATAATTTTTAATATTCTTTTTTTACTTTTATAATCTAATTTAATTCAGATTTTTGATCCAAAAATTTCCTTTTATCTTGAAATTCTCCTTTATTGCCCCATATGCGGCGTATGTTAATCCATTTTTTATTCAATAAGTATTATGAGAATATTTCGTTAAGTTAAAGTAGATTTGTAAGATTAATCTATTAAAAAACTTAAATAGATTTTTTAAGAAGAATAAATCATATCTTGGAAAAACCAAAAAACTTTAACATCCATTTTAATAATCGTTATTAAATAAAAATATAGGTTAAATTGTGGTCAAGATGTCAGTAATTGTAAGTTTCTTTAAATTACCTGTCAAAGATAAAATAGTTATCTTGGAAGCTCTATTCTGGCTAATTTTAATAAGACTCATGATCTGGATATTCCCATTTGATTTAGTTCAAAAAAGAGTACAGAAAATTACCAGTCACTATACTTCAGACAATAAACACATAGTTTCATTGCCTCGGCTCAGACTTATAATGGGGATGGCTGCCAGATATGTACCTCGAGCTACCTGCTTAGTCCAGGCACTTGCGGGATATATCTTATTCTCAAGGTACGGTCATATTATATTCATCAAAATTGGGGTTTCAAACGAAAATGGGGAGTTTGAGGCACATGCATGGTTAGAAAAAGATGGAAATGTTGTTTTAGGAGAATCAAAGAAGAATTTCAAGACAATACTGGACATTGATTGACAACATTGGACTTATTGAAGAATATAAATCATGGGAAGAGAATTAATAATGGTAATGTCATGGTAGATCTACAATATTATAAAGACAGTCTCCTGGGCCAGTTCACCAAAAACTTAACCCAGTTAATGCCTAAGAAAATTATCTTTACCTTAACTTTAATGGTTATTTTAACCATCACCGAAGCAATTAGTCTACTTATACTAGTTCCATTACTTGGGTTAGTGGGTTTGGATGTGGGTCAGGGATCACTAGGTCAGATTGACGGATTACTCTCAACCTTTTTCACATCCTTGGGGTTGCAGCCAACATTGGCCTTAATCTTGGTTGTCTACGTGGTTGTGATAAGTGTTAGTGGCTTTTTAGCCCGATATCAGACGCTCCAGACATCCCAAATCCAGTATCAATTTGGTTCTCACCTCAGAAAACGTCTCTATAGTGCCATTACTAAGTCTAACTGGTTGTTTTTTTCTAGGATGAAATCATCCACCTTATCGCATGCACTAACCAATGAGATTGACCGGATAATCACGGGAACTGGTCAATTTTTAACTTTCATAGCCAGTATACTGATTTTAATAGTTTATATTATTTTTGCCCTAGAACTGTCTGGTCTCATCACGGGTGTGATATTTATAGTGGGAGTGGTAATTCTCCTAATTCTTAGGAGAAGAGCCAGCCGTTCACGGTCCAGTGGTGATGAGATTACTACCAACACTCGGGATCTATACTATTTAATCATGCAGCACCTAGACGGTATGAAGACCATCAAAAGCTTTGGAATGCAGGATGGAAACATAAAAGTCTTCTCCGAACAATCTGACCATGTTGTTAATAACTATTTGGAAGCTATCCGGAGTTATGCTGATGTGAAATTGTTGTTTGATGTGGGAACTGTAATGGTTCTTTCAATTATGGTATTCATTCTTATCGAGGTGGTTAAATTACCCAATGCAAGTCTCTTTTTACTGATCTATTTATTTGTAAGGATGATTCCACAGTTTTCAACCATTCAAAGGGCTTACCAGTACTTCATAAACATGTTGCCTGCCTTTGGGAACGTGATAGATCTTGAAGAGCGGTATTTAGAAAACAGTGAAACCAACGGGTCAAATGAAAGGTTAATTTTTTTGAAAGAGGCAATAAACTTTGAAAATGTCACATTTTCATACTATGATCAAAATCAATTCACATTGGAGGGTATAAACCTCAATATACTTGCAGGCAAGACCACGGCCATTGCAGGACCATCTGGGGCAGGTAAAAGCACAGTGGCTGATCTGATTATGGGACTCATAAATCCAGATAAAGGAAAGGTAACTGTAGATGGAACACCAGTTTCAGATTGGTTACTCAATTCATGGAGAAATAGGATCGGATACGTTGCCCAAGATACTTTTCTTTTCAATGAAACCATACGGTTTAACTTACAGATGGCTAGTCAAAGTATAAGTGAAAAGGAACTTAAAGACTCCTTGAAACTGGCTGCTGCAGACCATTTTGTCGATAAACTCCCTAAAGGGCTGGACACGATAATAGGTGATAGGGGTGTCAGATTATCAGGTGGAGAACGGCAACGATTGGCACTGGCTAGGGCTTTGGTACGGAAACCTTCACTTCTGATCATGGATGAGGCCACTAGTAACCTCGATTCAGAAAATGAGAAGAAGATTTTGAAGGCCATTGATAATCTTCATGGGGAAATAACTATACTTATAATAGCCCATAGACGGTCTACCATAAAGAATGCGGATTATATTTATTTGATTGATGAGGGGAAAATATTGGAAGATGGCGCTTGGGATGAGTTAAAAAAATGAAAGGGTTGGTTTTGGGATCTTTGTGAGACATAAGAGAGCTTGATAATGAGAAGGTTAGGTCCCGTATTCTGCTTTTGCATCTAATATTTTAACTTCATATTTGGCTATTTTTTTATCTGGGTCTGAAAAACGAGCATACATATAAGATTCACTATTAGCCGGTATATTTTTAGGGTCTAAATATGGAGTATCATTAACAGCAAATACAGTCCCATTTGAATAGAATGTTGTGACTGTTATTTTAACTTTAAATGCTTCATGAGGATTATTATTATTTATGTATCCCGACACATAATAAATAGAATCATTTCGTTCGCTGCGGTTCCCTGTCGTATTATTTGATACTTTAATAGCATCAAGAGAAATTTTTTTCTCTCCCCATGTACTATTGGCCTTTGTATTTTCAATACAACCAGAAATACTGATTATTCCAACTATTAATACTATTAAAACGGCAATCACGATTTTTTGCATAGAGATCCCTTTTTAGATATGCAAAATATTATTATAAGTTATATTATAAAGTTTCTGCTAAGAAACTTAGCAAGTGATTACATGGATTCGACCTTTAAACACACTCCCGAAGATGAATTGATCTTATACTGTGCCCGGACTCAGTTGAATGAGGATTTTAAGGAGAAGATCAGATCTATTGTATTTTCTGTTTTGGATTGGGAGTATATCATTGAACTGGCCAGTTACCATAGATTAAATCATTTTTTATATTTTCACTTAAATAGTATCTGTCCTGAAAAAGTTCCTGACGAAGTTATGCTTCTTTTAAAGAATTATTTCGATTTAAATCTACTAAGAAACCTTTTTATGTTTGGCAAATTAATTGAAATTTTAGATGTTTTAAGATTAAATGAGATTGATTCTTTGCCTTATAAAGGGCCAATTTTAGCCTTTTCTGCCTATAATAATTTGGCTTTAAGAGAATTTGCCGATCTTGATATTTTTGTTCATAAAAAGGATGTTTCCAAAATTAGGAAGATTTTAATGTCCATTGGTTATAATCCTACAATAGAACTGAGTCAAAAAGAAGAGAAAAAATTTATCAGGACCATGCGCGATTATATTTTTTACAATGATGAAAACAGGATCACTCTTGAAATTCACTGGAGATTTCCTTCAATTTTTTTTTCACTCCCAAATACTATTGAATTATTTAATTGGGAGGACTGTAAGACGATTGATCTCCAATCTAATCAGATTTTGACAGCATTACCTGAAGACATGCTCCTTATATTGTGCATACATAATGCTGAGCATAGATGGAAACGTATATCTCTACTTTGTGATTTAAAAGAGTTTTTAAACGCGAATGAAATAGATTGGCCAATAATAATTGATAAATCTAAAAAATTAGGTGTTAAAAGGATATTGGGAATAAATATTCACCTTACCAACGAGTTATTGGGCCTAACTATACCAGATCACATATTTGAAGAACTAATTTCAGATAAAAATATAAGGAAAATATCATTAAATATAATTTCACAAATGTTTTTAGGGAATAAGAACTCTATCTATCTATTTGAAGAAACACTATTAAGTTATAAATTAAGGGAAAATAAAGTTTTAGGGATTAAAGATGTTATCAGGGGAGCAACCTTCCCTGGGATATTGGAGTGGAAAAATATTCGGCTACCCGTCGTTTTGTTTCCACTTTACTATTTATTAAGGCCATTTTTACTCTTAAAAAGGCATCTGCTATAAACAGGTTATAATAAATCTTCTACATCAAAATATTAAACAATTTAGGTTGAAATATGAAAATATTAATGACATCAATTGTTGACTTAAAGAAATCACAACACAACCGTCCTCATCAGTTTGTTAAATACTTATCCAAAAATCATGAAATAACAATATTGAGTATTAACGACTGGTGGAAAGGAGATCAAGGCGATTTAGAATCATATTCTTCCTTTTTCAATGATTTTTTAGATAATGTTGATTATTTTTATTTGACGGATAGAAAAATATCACCTATTTTACAGGAGGTTCTGTTCACAAAAAAAATTAAAGAACTTTCAAAAGAAGATTTTGATGTTCATTTAAATTATAATTCTTTAATATCCGGTTACAGACTTTCGAAATGTTTTAACACGATTTTAGATCTAGCTGATGATCTAACTGAGATGATTAGGCAGTCTCCTCAAATACCCGGATTCCTCAGACCTATAGGCGGTTTAATGGGAGATTATTATATTAAAAAAGACATTGATCATGCGAAATATGTAACTTTAACGACTTCAGAAATAGGTGAAAATTATCATATACCATTAAAAAAGGCGGAAATAATTCCAAACGGAGTTGACACACAAAAATTCACATATTATGTTAATTCAAAGGAAGAATTGGGTTTAAATGGGTTTATAGTTGGGTATGTTGGTGTTTTAAGAGAATGGGTTGATTTAGAACCAGTATTCAAGGCACTAACTGATTTAAATCATGAAATTAAATTATTAATTGTTGGTAGTGAAGGTAGATTAAAGGAAAATAAGAAATTAGCAAAAAAATGGGGAGTATCAGATAGAGTGATCTTTACAGGAATGGTTCCTTATTCTGAAGTTCCTAAATATGTTTCTGCAATGGATGTTGGGTTAATTCCTTTTAACCTAAGTAAAGTTTCGCATAATGCATTGCCCCTCAAATTGTTTGAATACATGGCTTGTGAAAAACCTGTGATCTCAACTGAAATTGATTCTCTCAAAGCTAAATTTCCTAAGGAAATCTTATATACTAAAAATAATGACGATTATGTAAATAAAATCAAAATGATATATGAAGATCACTTGTTGAGTAAAAAACTTGGTCAGGGCGGAAGGAAAATAGCAGAAAAACATAATTGGGAACATATAACTACCAAGTTAGAAGATGTATTATTAAAGGCAGTTTCGGTGTAAAAATGAAAGTTTATTTATTAAATGCCCCGTTTATAAAAAATTTTGTTCGTTGTGGCAGATGGCAGGGAGTTTCAGCCCGAGGAAAAACTCTTTATTATCCTATATGGTTAACTTATGCCACAGGATATTTAGAAAAAAAAGGTCATGATGTAAGATTAGTGGATGCAATTGCCTTTGAATGGGATCTTCAGAGAGTTTTGGAAGATGTTTCAGAATTTAATCCGGATTTAGTTGTAGTTGATAGTAATTTTTCCAGTCTTAAAAACGATATTAATATTGCAAATCAAATAAAGGAAAAAACAGGCGCAGTAAATGTTATTGTGGGCCCTCCTGCATCTCAATTTCCCAATAAAATAATAGAAGATGGAATTGATATTGTAGCTCGATTTGAATTCGAAGAAAGTCTAAATGAAATAGCCATTTCTCTAGAAAGCGGAGGAGATATTGAAGAAGTCAAAGGCATAACTTTCAGAAAGGATAATGAAATAATAACTAACCCTGATCGAGATTTTACTACATCTAAATTCCTTGATGAATTACCATTTATTTCTGAGGTCTACAAAAAGCACCTTAATATAAAAAATTATTTCTTAAGTCACTCCCTTTATCCCGTTGTTCAAATATTCACTGGTAGAGGGTGTCCTAATTATTGCACATTCTGTTCGTGGCCCGAGACTCTTATGGGTAGAAAATACCGTGTTCGAAGTGTAAAAAATGTGGTAGATGAATTTGAATACATTAAAAATGAACTACCTGAAGTTAAAGAGGTATTCATTGAAGATGATTCGTTTACTATCGATAAAAATCGTATTGTAAAATTCTGCGATGAATTAATAGATAGGGATATAAATATAGTTTGGAGTTGTCAGAGTAGGGCTGATTTAGATTATCCTACCATGAATAAAATGAAAGAAGCGGGATGTCGCTTACTGGATGTAGGTTATGAATCTGGAAACAATGAAATTCTTGTTAATATAAAAAAAGGAACAACTATTGAACAATTAATGGAATTTACTATCAATGCTAAAAAAGCTCGTTTGAAAATATTAGCTGATTTTGTCATTGGATTTCCTGGAGAAACTAAAGAAACAGCTCAAGAAACGGCTAAATTCATTAAGGAAGTTAAGCCAGATCTGTTGCAAGTAGCAGTGGCTACTCCAATGCCCGGTACAGAGTTTTATAAATATTGTGCTAATAATGATTTCATTTTAAATAAAGACATGGGGAAATCTATTGATTCACGCGGATTTCAAAGGTGTGTTATCTCGTATCCCTCTTTGAATAATGATGAGATATCTTTCTATGTTGATAAGGTTCTTAAAGAGTATTATATTAGTTTTGCCTATGCTAAGGTAGCATTTGGAAATATTACTGGTAAAAATGGATTATATGAGTTTAAAAGTTTAATAACCTCTGCAAAAATGTATTTAAAATATATGGGGAACAATAAGAATGATATTGGATAAAATATCGCGATATTTGGCTTTAGCCATATACTATGGGTTAGGGAGGTACATTCCCAATTACCCATTTTCATTCGGGGGCAGAATAAGAAGATTTTTGTGTAAGACCATTTTTAAAAGATGCGGAGAAAATATTAATGTAGAAAAATGGGCTTATTTTGGTTCGGGAGAAGATATTGAAATTGGGGTTAATTCAGGCATCGGAATTAGATCCAATATTTATGGAATTGGTGGTGGGGGAAAATTATCTATAGGTGAAAACGTAATGATGGCTCCGGATGTTACAATATTAACTCTTAAACATTGCTATGGTGATATTTCAGTACCTTTTATTGAACAAAAAATATATTCAACTGAAGTAATAATTGAGGATGATGTATGGATTGGGATTAGATCAATTATATTACCTGGTGTAACTATTGGTAAAGGATCTATTGTGGCTGCGGGGGCTGTTGTTACTAAAGATGTACCTAATTATTCCGTAGTGGGTGGAGTTCCTGCAAAAATAATCAAAAAGCGAGATTCTACTAAAAATTAAAAGGTACTTCCATGAAGATTGGATTTTTTTCCTCAAGATTCCCTTATAATCAAACATTTAAGGAATATTCGTTTGGTGGTTCGGTAATATCCACTTTTAATTTAATTCAAAATTTATTGATGAGGGCGCATGAGTTCAAAGTTTTCACTTCTTCCCGAAACTTTTGGGATTCTTATGAGAAACATAAAAATATTGAAATCTTTCGATATGGGTCATTTAAATTTTCGTCCACAAATATAGCTTTAGGACTATTTCACAAGCCATTTGCTCATAAATTTGACATTGCTCATGTAAGTTTTGATATTCCACCGTCTCCCTGGTCTGCTTTAAGATATGTCAATAAGAATAAGGTACCGTTAGTATTAACGTATCATGGAGATTTAATTGAGGGTTATGGTGGAGTTCTTCGTAGGATCGGTGTTAGAGGGTTTAATAAGTGTATTACTAAAAAGTTACTATCCCAAGCTGACGTAATAATTTCTCCCTCAAAGAATAATATTCAAGAATCGAAATTTCTCTGCGATTTCACTGAAAAAATCCATATATTGCCAAATGGAATTAATATCAATGATTTTCATACAGTCCATTCTAAGGTATATTGCCGGAATAAACTCGGTATTCCACATGAAAGGAAAATAATTTTATTTGTAGGTTATTTATCTCCACATAAAGGACCTGAAATACTATTAAATTCAATGCCACTAATATTAAAAGAAATATCTGATGCAGAATTGATTTTTGTAGGTGATGGAGTTCTAAAAAATTATCTTGAAAAAAAAACTAAAAAATTAGGAATAAACAATAATGTAAGGTTTGTCGGTGGCGTTTGGGATGATTCAGTTAAATCAATTTATTATAAATCCGCTGATTTGTTAGCAGTTCCTTCTTTATCGGAAAGTTTTGGAATAGTTAATTTGGAGGCAATGGCATCGGGAATACCAATTATTGCATCTAATGTTGGAGGAATTCCCGATTTAGTGACAAATGGAAAAAACGGATTTTTAGTACCTCCTAATGACATCAATATGATGGCAGATACTATTATCTATCTATTAAATAATGATCATGAGCGAAAGAAATTAGGAAATGCTGGTACTGAAATAGTTAAGGATTATTCATGGGAAAAAATTGCTGAAGAAACAGAAAAAATTTATATAGATCTATTTAACAGGTGATTTAATGGATGAGTTGATACAAGTGGTATATTGTCCTAAATGTTCTTCTAATTTGGAATTACTTGATCAATTAGTTTGTTGTGAATGTTCTTCTAAATATCAAATAATTAACGGTGTTGTAGTTTTAGCGGACGAATCACGCGGTCAAGGCCATTTATATGATAATATCTATGAAGATATAATTCATGAATTTGATATTGAAAAGTCTTCTATTTTAGTTAATGAGAATTATGTTAATGACATAAAAAAATTAAATCTTGATAATAAAGTTGTTTTTGACATGGGTGGTGGATTAGGTCTTATTTCACAGGAATTAAGTGAATCTAAACTAGTTATTGTGGTAGATTTGAGCTTATCTGCTTTGGTTGATTTAAATAATAGAAAAAACGAAAATATGATACTTGTTTGTGGAGATATAGAAAAAGATTTCTTGAAATTGAAAGCGGACATCATTATTTGTGTGGCTGTTCTTGAACATTTGAAAAATCCAGATATAGTGCTTAAGAGATTCAATTCTATGTTGAATGATGGGGGTATGCTCTATCTTCAAGTTCCAGTATGCAATCTTCCATTTTCAAATTTTTTCATCAATGTTTTTCGAAAAATAAAAGGTATAGACTCAGAAACTGCCAATGATGTCCATTTAACCTCATACTCGACAAATGGAATATTAAAGTCATTAAAAGAATCAAACTTTAATATTGAAAGCGTAAAATATTCATCAGTTTTAAGAGAATTTAATTTACCATATTCATTAAAACTTTTTGATAAAAAACTAGCTGCGGGCTGTGTGATTGTTGCAAAAAAATCTTCAGGTATCTAAAAATGAAAATATGTCTTGAATGTGCTGATGGAGGTCATTTAGAAGAAATGATGTCTGTTTTGGATGCCTTTGAAAGTCATGATGTATTCTTTGTGACATTTAAAAGGTTGACTACAACCAATTTGACAAAGAAAAATCGTGTCATATTTATTAAGAATTTTAAAGGTAAGATAGATCCAGCTAAATTGCCCACAATATTGTTTTGGTTATACCTTTTCCTCTATTCTATTAGTATGATCTTCCCTGCTTTCAAAATAATAACTAAAGAGAATCCTGATGTCATATTTAGTACTGGTGGGGGTATTTCAATTCCTTTGTGCTATATTGGAAAAATAATGGGTATTAAAATAGTATACATGGAAAGTATAACTCGGTATGATGATTTATCATTAACAGGAAAGTTTATTTATCCCATTTCTAATATTTTTTTGGTTCAATGGGATCACATTATCGAAAGATATAAAAAATCAAGATATTGGGGAAAAATTATATGATTTTTGTTACCGTTGGGACTAGTTCTTGGGATTTTAAGAGACTAATAATCAATATGGACTCGATAGCTAGAGATATAAATGATGAAGTTACCATGCAGATAGGTTACTCCTCTTATGAACCAAAAAACGCCAAATTTTTCAGATTGGCTGAAAAAGAAGTAATTGAAGAATATTATAAAAATTCAAATTTAATAGTGACTCATGGTGGAATTGGTTCCATAATTAATGCTCTTACAAATGATAAAAAAATCATTGTAATGCCTCGTAAAAGGAAATATGGTGAAATTATTGATGATCATCAGGAACAATTATGCTTAAGATTGGAAAAAGAAAATAAAATAGTTGTAGCATGGGAATCAACTGATTTAAAGCTTTTAATCAATTTTTCTGCAAATAAACCTAACTATATCAAAGATATGGCATTAATTAATCATATAAAGAATTATTTGGGGGAATTGGAAAATGAGTTATATGATTATAACGCCCGTTAGAAATGAAGAAAAAAGTTTACCTTCTCTCATAAATAGTGTGTTAAATCAAACATTTCTTCCATTCATTTGGGTTTTAGTCGATAATGGTAGCAGTGATTTGACTCCAGAAATTCTAAAAAATCTTGAAAATGATCATGAATTTGTGCATATAATTAAAAATGAATATTTAAATGATGCTAAAGGACACTTTAACTTTTCTAAATCGGTGATGAAAGGTTATGAACATGGATTATTAATAGCTAATTCTAATGATTATAATTTAGAATATATAGCTAAAATAGATGCAGACATATTTTTACCTCGAAATTATTTCGAAAAACTAATTAAAGAGTGTAATAATAATCCAAAGATAGGTATTGCAAGTGGAAAGATGTATAATTTGGAATATGAAAAATTTAATGGTTTAAAAGAGGATGAAAGGTTTGTTTTGGCAGATGAAATACCAGCTTATTATGGTGATGAAATACCTGACGAACGCATTTATCGGCAGAACTTTTTAAATGAAGTAGGAGGATTTCCTATTTCATTATACAGTCCAGATACAATTTTGTTGGCAAAAGCCAGAATAAATGGATGGATAATAAAAGATTTTGAAGAACTAATTTTCTATCATATCATAGAGAGTACAGAAGTCAGAAAGTTGTGGGAAAAATCTGAAATAACAGGTGAAAGTAAATATTATTTAAATTATCATCCCTTACTTTTGATAGGCAGTGCATTATATATGTTGCCAAAAAAACCTTTTTATCCTGCTATAGCGATGATTTATGGCTATATCAAGTCTCATATCACCAAAAAAGCAAAAATAAGTGATCCTCGTTTAAGAGAATATTACTGGAAAACACGTATGAAAGAAGTTCTTTCGATATTTTAAACTGAGGGAGACTATGAAAATTAATTATAAAAATAAGTTTTTTAGCATAATTAAAAATTTAGATGGGATATTTGCTATAATTGGCCTTATTCTAGCCATAGTCCTAATTATTTATCTTTTTTCTTCTAAATATTATCTGAATATTAGTAGATTCCTATATATGTCCCCTGCAATAATTATAATTCTTTCTTGTGTTTCTTGGTTGATTATAAGGCGAAAAAAATCTGTTAATCTCTCATTAATGTATTCTGAGAATTCCATCTATCTAATTGCTAGTTCGCTGTTTTTCCTATTTTTAACTTTATCTTCATTATCTATCTATTTAAGCCCTGATTTGTATATCCGACCAATAGTTTTTTTCATTTTTATTTCCATTATGGCTGGTTTGATAACATTAGAAATATTTTTTCTTCCGTTAGATAAAAAATACAGTTATTTCACTTTATTCCAAATCGTAATAATAGGTTTAACTTTAGTCATCTCACAGTTAATGATATTTCCAAATGTTGTAGGTGTAGATCCATGGTGGCATCAAATGTTAACATCAAAAATCTTGGTTTTGGGACATATTCCTCAAGATTATTCTTACTCAAAAATACCAGCTTTCCATTTATTTATAGCATTTGTTTCAATAGTTACTGGCCTTAATTATAAGCTCTCTATGATTTCATCTGTGTGTTTTTTACAAGTTTTAATTGATTCTTTAATTATTTTTATTCTTGGAAGGCGCCTTTTTGATAATAAGGTTGGATTATATGCTGCACTACTCTTATCAACAGCCAATATAAACTTAAACTTTGGTTTTTGGACCATACCCAACACTCTTGGAGGTGTTTTAACCTTATTACTAATTTTTATAATTGTGAGGTATGAAAATGATTTTCGATCATCATTAATGGTAATCATTTTATCATTTGCATTAATTATTACTCATGCCTTAGCATCTATGAACTTAGCTATAATCCTTTTTGCAATGTTTTTTATCTATATTTTTTACAATCAATTTTATAAAAATGTGAAAATTCCTTTATCTTTAACAATAGCAGTTCTATTTTCAGTGATGATGTTCACGTGGTGGGTTTATGTGTCTAATAATATTCAGAACTTAGCTGATCTTCTTAGTATGGGATTTACTATTGAAAATTCAGTTCCACGCATACCTGCGGAGGTTTCAGGATATTTACTTAGATTACCTATACTGGAACAAATTTTGAATAGCCTTGGTCTTTTTTTATTTTTTGGGTTAGCAATATGTGGCTTCTTTTACATGATCTCTCAAAAATATAGTAATAAAAACATGTACGTTTTAGCCTTCGTGGGGATATTAACGTTAACTATAGGATATTTACCTTATATAAGTGGATTTTCGTTGTTAGAGAATCGTTGGTGGTACATAGCACAAATATTATTGTCTATACCGCTTGCTGTAACTATTTTCTTATTCACTGATTTTTTTCGAAAAAAATGGTATAAATCAATTTTTATAACACTTTTCACCATATTATTTTGTTTCCTTATGATAACGAGCGTGATGGCTAATTTAGATAATCATTTTCTCTCACCTAACTCAGCAGGAAGATCTGCATTTACAACGTCCGAAATTAGCTCAATGGGAACATTATCTGAGGTTTATCCTGGGTTAATAAGTGCAGATTGGGCTTCACACAGCCCTATTGAGTTTTACTATGAACATAAGTTTAAATCTATTGATAAATCTATTATTACTGGAAATTATTCCGGAGAACATGGGTTAATATTAATACGTCAACAAATAATAAAAAGTCCATTTTCCTCCACATATGGAACTATGAAATTAGAAAATAATCCACTAAAAATATTAACTGAAAAAGGATTTTCGAAAATTTATTCAAGTGGGTCTGTTGATGGTTTTTATCAAAGGTGAATAAATGAATTTAAAAATTAATCTTTTAATGATTATAAGTTTTAGATATTATGAAGATACATTAGTATATGCACCACCAACAACGAATATTGTGAAAAATATTGTTAGAAAGAATCAAAAAGTTGATTGTCTATACATTTCAAAAAAATTAGATCATTTAAAGATAATAGAGGGCTATACCACTAATTACATCTTGCCATGTAAAAACTTTTTTAAAAGTCTCAATAATCTAAATATCCCGGGGTTATTCTGTTACATTAGAAGAATTTTTTTTATACATAAAAAGATTCATCAAAATCAATATAATTTCATATATGTTAGAAATGAGATATTTAATGGTTTATTATCTCTCTATTTTAGAAGAAAATATGGATATATTTTCTTATTTGAAATTGAGAATCCATTAGAGCAAGATTGGTATTTTCGCAAAATTTATTATCCTAATTTACAAATATTTTTTTATATAATCTCTTTTATTGAAAAGACATTGCGAATGTATTTGCTCAAAAAGGCTGATTTAGTTCTCCCAATAAGTGAAGAATTGGGGAAATATTATATTAAAAAAGGAATAAAAAGATCCAAAATGTATGTTTTAGATGAAGGTGTTGATTTAGAACGATTTTCAAATATTGAAAGTAATATAATTTCTAATAAATATGCATTAAATAATTATAAGGTTTTTATCTATTTAGGTGCTTTAGACAATGCTCGGGGGTTAAATATGATAATTAAGGCGTTTTCTGAGGTCAGAACTATTTCCAAATCTAAGTTATTGATTGTGGGTGATGGTCCTGATAGATTAAACCTACAAAAACTTTCTGAAAATCTTGAAATTTCTGATGATGTAATTTTTACAGGGTTTGTCGATCATGATAAAATCCCTAATTACATAGGGAGTTCTGATTTTGGCATTTCACTTATACAGCCACTAGAAATATACAAGGTAAGCGGGCCGATAAAAATTATTGAGTATATGGCAATGAGAAAACCAGTAATTGCTAATAAAGAAATTGTAGAACAAAATAAAATAGTTAAAGAAAGCAAAGGAGGAATTCTTATAAACTATAATAAAGATGAATTGGTTTATGCAATGATGGAAATGGTTAATAATCCTGAAAGTACTGATGAGATGGGCAAGAATGCATACGATTGGATAGTTAAAAACAGGTCTTATGATGTTTTATCATCAGCGTTTGCCAATAGAATTTATAAAATGATTTCTAATTAGATAAACAGAGGAGGAGTATGATGGAATTATATCAGGGGGCTATTAATGGAGTTCATGATGCTGTATTAAACGTTATGAAACATCAAGACATTGGTCTTGTTTTGGACATAGCATCTGGAAAAGGTAACATAAGCTATAATCTTAAAAAAATGGGTTTTGATGTTGTAGCGGCAGATATTGCTTCTGAAGAGTTTGAACTTCAAGATATTCAATTTTATGAGTTAGATGCTAATAAAAAACTTCCATTCACTTCAAGTAGTTTTGATTATGTGGTATCCGTAGAAACTATTGAACATCTAAAAAATCCATGGTATTTCATAGGAGAAGTTCATAGAATATTAAAAGAAAATGGAAAGTTTATATTAACAACACCTAATGTTGAATCTTTACAAGGTAGATTAATATTCTTATTTTCAGGAAAATTAAAATGGTTTCTTCATGAGGATATAGAAAAATCAGGCCATATTTATCCAATTTTTAGCTGGATGATTCCAAAAATGATTGAAAATAAATTTAAAATAATTGGATTAACATTTAATGATGGGGAACAAATGGGGATATTACCCCGATTTGGGATTAATTTCCGACCAATACGAGTTAAAAATCGTCTATTTGGCGAAATTATTATCTTAGAGATGCAAAAACTCGATTAATTAAATCTGCATACAATGATTTTTGAAAAAATAGATAAATATCGTAAAAATCCTTTATATAAAAATTCATTTTATTTAATGTTAAATAACATTTTAAATTCAATAATAGGATTTTTTTTCTGGATAATTGTAGCAAGGCTTTATAATATCACTGATTTTGGTTTAGTTGTAGCAATCATTTCTTTTTCAAGTATAATATCAATATTATCGTTGATGGGTGTTGATTATTCTATTGTAAGGTTTTTAGCTACTGAAAAAAATAGAAATAGTTTTATAAACACTTGTATAACGTCTGTTTTAATCATTACATTGCTTCTTTCAGTAGTTTCTCTATTAATTATGAATATAATTGATCCAAAATTGGAAATAATAAATTCGTCATTTGTTTTACTTTTATTATTTATTAGTTATAATGTTTTAACAAATCTATTCACAGTTATAACATACATATTTATTGCCTTAAGAGATACAAAATACTGCTTAGCCAGTACTTTATCCTCATCATTGATTAAATTTCCGATAGTAATAGTTCTGGTGCCTTTTGCAGAATTAGGTATATTTGGATCCTGCACATTTTCTTTGATATTTGCATGTGTTGTCGGATTTATATTCATAAAAAAGGTTTGTAATCATTATGTTCCAAATGTGGCTTTAGATAGGGATATAATTTCAAGAATTTTTAATTTCTCTATTGGGAACTACATAGTAGGAATTTTAATTTCAATTCCACCTTCAATTATTCCTTTGATTATTTTAAACCAATTGGGGCCTGCTGAAAATGCTTATTATTATGTTGCATTTTCAATTGCTAGTGTACTCTTCATGGTATCCATGTCTACTTCAGCATCTTTTTTAGCAGAAGGGTCATTTAATGAGAAAAACATTTTAGAAAATCTAAAAAAGACCATTAAAACCTCTTATTCAATATTACTTCCATCTGTAATATTATTAATTCTTTTTGGTAATGACGTGCTAGAACTATTTGGTAAGGGGTATATGTCAAATTCTAGTAATCTTTTAACGATTTTAGCACTTTCTAGTTTATTGATTGCAATATATCACATTTATACCACATTTTTAAGAATAATGCTAAGAATTAAAGAATTAGTTATTATCGTAGCTATAAATTCAATGGCATTAATCTTACTTTCAGCTTCATTAATCCAAAACTTTGATATAATGGGCGTAGGGATCGCTTATCTTGTTGTATATGGTATGTTGGATGTTTATATCCTATTGAGATTTTATATTTTAAAATGAATCAATTTTTCTGGCAATAATTGTTTGATAAAGTGCAAGATTAGAGAAATGATTTTTTTCTTCAATATATTCTGAAAAACGTCTCCAAATATCAATGGGTCTTTTTAACTTATTTTCTAATAATGAAATTGAATATAATTGAAAAATTAAGCCTCTTGAATCAATTATTTCAAAATTGGTTTCTTCTAATAGTTCTAATAAATCTTTATTTTTAATCTGATTTTCTATTATTTGGTTTGAACCAAATCCCCTCTTATTAAACTTGTCAATCAACTTAGGTAGTATGTAGTATATTGAATTTGGGTTGGGGGTAGTTAGAATAAGGTAACCTCCTGTTTTTAAAGCATTGTTTATTTCATTTAGAGCTTTGGGTTGATTTTTAATGTGTTCTAATACTTCTGAAAAGATGACTAGATCATATTTGGAGTTAAGATTTAGATCAGTACAATCACCAACAAAAAAAGAAAATTTTGGATTTTCTACATTTTTTTCGGCAATTTTCACTCCTTCAATTGAAATGTCCGTTCCGGTATATGATTTTAAATCTTCATTACTTTTTGATAATTTTAAGGCCAAATCACCTTTGCCAATTCCAATTTCAAGAATATTCTGTGGTTTTATGGTATTTAAACTGCAAAGTATAAAAGAATCAATGCGAGTTTTTTCATATTTCCAACCTATGTCCATTTCATGTTTGTTTTTATGTTCTGTAATCCACTTTTCATCATAAAAATTTTTTATTTTTTTATTATCCATAACAATCTCCACTGATGAAGCACTAAAATTTATTAAATAAATTTGTTTTATTAGAAATTTGTAATTTAATGATAATTAATAATTTTAGATATATATAGAGATTTAGTATAAACTTTTTGTTTTATAGGGCTGTTAAATTGTTCTGAGTTGACGTTTATCTGTTTATTTGAATCCCCTTCTTATTTTTTCTTGAGATGACAAGTAATTTAAATATATTCGGATCATATCCTGTTTGGACGTCTGGAGTTTTACAAAATGATCTATTTTTCCCGATAAAATATCCTTTGGATAGTTTTTAATAAATCAATAAATACTAAGAGTTTTAATTATGTTTTAAATGTTATATATCCGTTAAAGTCAAATTGTTCCGTTATGTTTTTTTAATCTCATGAGAAAAAAAATTAACACAAAGTTCTGGTTAACATTAGTGACGATATCGTAAAAATCTTGAAAAATTGATCAAAAATCTTTATATTGTTATTATTAGATATTTTCATTACAAGACTAACTTTAAAAGGTGCAAAAGTGTATCAAAAATTACTGCAAAATATTAAAAATAAAGAATCAACCATTTGTATAGTTGGATTAGGATATGTGGGGCTTCCAACAGCCATATTCTTCGCTGAAAATGGATTTCGGGTAATTGGTGTTGGCATTCATAGAAAGAAGCTGGAACTTATTAACCATGGAATTTCACCTCTGGGGGAGCTTGGTTTAGATGAAAGACTCCTAAAAGTTGTTCAGGATAAAAAACTGGTGGCTACTTTAGACCTTCCTGAAGCAACCCGACAATCTGATATTATTTTACTTATTGTTCCCACACCCGTAACCAAATCCAAAGACCCTGACTTGTCTCACATCATATCCGCCGGTGAAAATGTAGCCCATGGAATGGGTAAAGGAAAACTGGTGGTACTGGAGTCTACTGTGTATCCTGGTGTGACTGAAGAAACCCTGCAACCTATCTTAGAATCATCTGGCCTTAAAGCTGGTGAGGACTTTGGACTGGCCTACTGCCCTGAAAGATATAACCCCGGGGATGATGCCCACTCTATTGAAAAAGTAGCACGTGTTGTGGGTGGAATAACACCAGAATGGGCAGAGATAACCCGTGAACTTTACCAGTTCATCATTGAAGAAGATATCAATGTTTTAAGGAATATAAAAACTGCTGAGGCAGCTAAAGTTATTGAAAACACCCAGCGTGATTTGAATATTGCCCTGGTTAATGAACTGGCCATGATCTTTGAGAAAATCGGTATTGATGTTATGGAAGTCATTGAGGGTGCCAGTACTAAATGGAACTTCAACACCTACTATCCGGGTGGAGGTGTGGGTGGACACTGCCTGCCAGTAGATCCATATTATTTGGTGAAAAAGGCCAAAGAACTGGGATACCATTCCAAAGTTATAGCTGCTGGCCGTACCATTAATGATTACATGCCTAAACACGTTTTCGGTCTTCTCACCGATGCCCTTAACGACAATGAGAAACCAGTTAAAAATTCGAAAATCGTTGTTTTAGGTTTATCTTACAAGGAAAACGTGGGAGACGACCGGGAATCACCATCTGAAGAACTCATAGGTGAACTGGAACACAACCAGGCACTGGTTACCATAGTGGACCCTTACATTGAAGAAACCGAAGTCTACGGCACACTGAAAAGTGATGTGTACACTGCACTGGAAGGTGCAGATGCCATGGTCCTCATGACGGCCCACAATGAATTCAGGGAACTGGACTTTGAAAAAGTAAAAGAATTAATGAAAATTCCTATTGTCGTGGATGCCCGGCGCATATACGACCCTGAACAACTAAGGGAAATGGGATTCCATTACAGTGGAGTGGGAGCAGTAAACAACTCCTATTAACTCTATTTTTAATATTTTCTTAAATTTTTATAATCCTTTTTATATTGATAAACTTTTGAAGGTTTTTTTAAGTTATTTTAAGAAGATTATATTACAAAAAAAGGAAGAAAGTATAGGAAACTCATTTCTCAGCAAAAAATTCAACAACCTTCTCCAAGTCCTTTTTGAAATCCGTACTGGGTCTGTATCCGTGTGCATTGATTTTATCAATGTCAGCTAAAGAGTGTTTAATATCCCCTGCCCGTGGATCAGTGTATTCTGGGTTAACATTGACATCTAAGATTTCACCCATCATATCTACCAGTTCATTGAGGGTGGTTCTCCTGCCACAGGCTATATTGTAAACACCCTGCATGGAAGTCTCACATGCCAGGATATTGGCTTGAATCACGTTTTTTACGAAGGTGAAGTCTCTACTCTGTTCACCATCACCAAATATAACCGGAGATTCCCCATTCATAATAGCAGTTATGAATTTAGGGATGACTGCTGCGTACTGGGAGTTAGGATCCTGCCTGGGTCCGAATACATTGAAGTAACGCAGACAGACAGTGGATAAACCATAAATATCAGTAAAATTCTGACAGTACAACTCACCAGTAGCTTTGGTGGTGGCATAGGGAGATTTAGGATTCAGAGGCATGGTTTCCACCTTGGGCAGAACTGGTGTGTCACCATACACAGATGAAGAGGATGCGCAAACCACCTTCTTCACATCACAATCACGGCTAGCTATAAGAACCTTCAAAGTCCCGGTAACGTTTGCTTCATTGGACCTTAATGGATCCTTCACACTCCTGGGAACACTGGGCAATGCTGCCTGGTGTAACACGTAATCTGCACCCTCAAAGATTTCATGGAGATCAATGGTGGTTATATCTCCCATTATCAGGCTTATATGGTCAAGATCGAAGTTTTCAATATTTTCATGTTTACCCGTGGCCTCGTCATCCACTATGAAAACCTGGTTATCCGGGTATAATTCTTCCACTATGTGGGATCCTATAAATCCAAGTCCTCCAGTTACTACCACTTTTTTGTTTTTAATAATACCTATCTCCAGATGGCTAATTATTGTTAAATTCATTGAATTTATCTAAAAATTTATAATTGTAACTGGTATTTATTTTTAATAATTTATATTTGAATCTAAAATAAATAAAAGGTGAAAAAACTGACTTTTTTATTATTCTATTGATTCCCACGGGTTCCCAAGTCCTTCTTTAATTCCAGTTATTTTAATAGTTACATTTCATCCAAAAGTTTAGAAAACCCATTCATTGTTCAAATGATCTACCTGTACTAAAGTATAAACATTTTAACCTTATTTTAAAGTAATGGTAGAATTTTTATTTGAAAAAGATAGGGGAATTAATATTTATATTTAAAAAAATTTTTAAATTAACTCTTTTTTTATGAATTACAATACTCCCCCTACATTTAACCGTTAAAAACCTTTATATACAACTTATTAGTTAAAAAAATAGGTTAATAATAATTTTATCAGAAATCACGGAGTGATGAACATTTCCAAACAAAAATCACATGTTAAATCCAGGGTATCATATTACACTAAAATAACCCTATTGGGAGTAATTATTCTATTAATCGGGATCTTAGGATTTATCCTATTAATTGGGATATTGGAATTACCCCAATTATCCCTGTTTGCCTTACTAATCATTGTAGGACTAATTATATCTAAATATGGATGGTCTAAACGCAGAATATGGAGTAAAGGGGCTAAGGGTGAGAAAATAGTGGCCAAAAAACTGGATAAGTTACCTAAAAAATACACTGCTATTCGGGATGTTAAAATACCAAACCTGGGTGGTGATATTGACCATGTAGTGGTGGGACCAACTGGAATCTTCGTTATTGAAACTAAAAATTATAAACCAACCTATATCCCTGATGAGGACTGCTGGTACCATACATCTGGCAGAGTATCCGGGTTAAACCCAGCAAAACAGGTGAAATTACAATCATCAAAATTGAATAATTTTCTAAAACCTAAACTGGGAAAAAAATTATATAAAAAGGCGATTTTCCCAGTAATATCTCCAATAAACCATAACTTAATCTTTAAAAATGATATAAAGACTTATGAAATTGTTTACCCTGAAGATCTCGTTCATTACATATCCCATCAAAGGAAAATTCTCAATTCTAATGAAGTTAAGGACATAATCAATATCTTAACTAGGTATGGTTGTATAAACTAGGATCTGATGAGTATATCCTAAGTAAAAATGGAAATTAGTGTTATATTCATTAATCAAATGGATTCGCACCTATTTTCTGGATTTCCTGGTTATCATAGTAGTAGTATCTCCTATAGTCGGAATCTATCCGGGTTGGAACTCAAATGGTTATGGGTTTGGTGTGTGGTCGTGGTGACTTTGATTCCTTGAGGGATGGTGTATAATTCTCTCATTCCATCTTTTGGATCATGAAGATCCAAAAATGATCCAAGAATAATTTATATCAAAACATAAATAACACTTAATTCTGATTAATTAATAATAAAATATTAGTATAACTCATGACCATATATACAATTATGTCTACAAAATCTGTATACAGTATTCGTTTACCAGAACAGTTCCGGAAGATGATGGATGAAATGGATGATGTGAACTGGCAGGAAGAAATACGGCAGTTAACCATCAGATTAGTCCAGGAAGAAAGTAAAAAAAGGCTCCTAAAGGATGCTGAAAGTATCAGG
>Ga0074193_1001022_pt1 | contig 38731 bp, 44 predicted proteins | sample EPASupsiteHSE605_FD_64523 | JGI IMG/M metagenome (GOLD analysis project Ga0074193, IMG submission 64523) | Bioremediated contaminated groundwater from EPA Superfund site, New Mexico - Sample HSE6-05 | ecosystem: Environmental > Aquatic > Deep subsurface > Groundwater > Contaminated ... | reverse complement strand
TGCATATTGAGCAGCCTGAGTAGGTGTAGCTGCCCTGAGATCTGCTGCCAGATCGCAAAGACTAAAATCAACCTCGTGTCCTACCGCCGAAATAATCGGTATATAAGAATTATAAATCGCATACACCAATTCCTCACTGTTGAAGGCCATTAAGTCCTCCAGTGAACCTCCGCCACGTCCCACAATAATGACATCTACGTCACCATATTCATTTAGGCTCTGTACCCCCTGGGCAAGTTCCCGTGGAGCCTCAGTTCCCTGTACGGAGCTGTGGGCAATTACTACTTCTACCCCAGGATGACGTTGTTTTATAACCCTTAATATATCCCTCAGCGCAGCCCCATCTTGAGAAGTAACAACCCCCACCCGGTTGACTATCCGAGGTATGTCTTTTTTCCTCTCCAGTGCGAAGTATCCTTCTTCCGCAAGCCGCGTCTTCAGTTTCTCCAAGTACAGGAATAATCCGCCCATCCCGTAAGGCTGCATTTCTTGCACGTAGACCTGATATTTACCCTGCCGTCCAAAGACTGAAACATAACCTCGCAAAAGGACTTCCATGCCATCTTCAGGCCTAAACTTAAGATTCTGACCCTTACTCTTGAACATAACACAGCTTACTGATGATTCCTTATCTTTCAATGTGAAATACATATGTCCAGACTGCTGGTACAATCTGAAGCCGGAGATTTCGCCTTTCAGCCAGAAATCTTGCAGCTTGGAATCGTGGTCCAGCAAGCGAGTAATGTATGAGTTTAACATTCCTACAGTTATGTAATCTTGCACAATTGCCCCTTCTATCCCTTGTGGGCAGCCTTGGTTAGGTTCTCCATAAGCTCAGCTATCAGAAGGGGCCCCATTCCGCCTGGAACTGGCAGAAGATACCCGTCCACCCCGGACACCGCATCCCGATCAACATTTCCGCACACGCGTTCCTGATGCCAGTGAAAGCCAGCATCTATAAGCAGAGCTCCCTTTTTTATACCTTCCTGCTTAACCACCATAGGAGATCCCTTTTCAACTATAGCAATATCTATATCTTCTATGTCCTCAAAATGGTACTCGGGAATGACTGAAACATTGCACGCTTCTTTTATGAACATCAACGCCAAGGGTTGAATTACATCAAAAGAGTCACCTACTAGCAGGATTTTCTTCCCGGTAAGGGGACTCATAAATCTGCGGCTTATATCCATGCATGCCAGAGCCGCACAGCTGATAAAGTCAGGATCAGCACCCATCAATAAGCCACGGTTGCGAGGGCAGAACCCATCTACGTCCTTATTTGGTGCTATGGCCTCCAGGAAGTCTTCACGATATGGTTCCAAAGATTCGGGAATCGGCAGTTGCAGTAATATTCCATGCACTTCCACATCCCGGTTCAGGTCCTTAATTTTTTCTAACACTTCATCCCTGGATGCGTCCCCGTTAATGTTTATAACGCGAGTAGTGCCGCCAATTTCATCAACCGCTTTTTTCTTCAAGCCTATGTACAGTGTATTCTCCTTATTTTCGCCTACGTCCATAACTGCCAGGCATGGTGAAATTCCCGCCCTTATGTTAGATTCCTTTAATCTGGCTTTTATCTCATCTGCAATCTCTTTGCCACTAATAATCTCCATTCATGCACACCTCTCATTTTTCATCGATCAAACTGACTATAATCAATCCTTTAAATAAAAAAGGAAGGCTTTACCTTCAAATATCAGAGGACTATTTTGATTCCCACATCACTGTTTTTCTCCCCGAATCTTGTCTAAGATAGCATTTATGAAACCTACCGAAGCAGGTTCACTGTAACGCTTGGAAATTTCAATAGCCTCATCTATGGCAACAACCGGCTGAGCCCCCTCCATGTAGAGTATTTCATAGCTGGCCAGGCGCAAAAGATTTCGGTCAACTGAAGACATTCTCTGTACAGTCCAATCCTTTGAAAAGCTGGCCAGAGTATTATCTAAAGCATCCACTTTATCAACTACACCCTCTATTAAAAGCCAGGCAAATTCGCTGTCTTTCTCTGGTATATGAGCTTCCTCCAGTAGGTAATTGAAAGCTTTACGGGGTTCAGCATTAACCTGATCCACTTGAAACAGGACTTTAAAGGCAAGTTCCCGCGCTTTTCGTCTGCTCAAATTTATCTCCCTTCCTAAACCTTAACTATTTTTAGATTTAAACAGATTTTTCATCCAGATCTCCAAATCGGCATTTTCATCAAGTTTTTTACCAATCTGGTATCCTATAAATATACAAAAAACTATAAAAGCTGACCGCCAGAATCCATAATTGATAAACAGAATACTTGCTGCCAATCCTAAAAAAATACCAACAGCTTTACCACGATGTTCAGTAATCACATATAATATAATTTTCTCTAACATAATGCCCTCCTTACTTGCTGCCCGCATTAAAGTCGTCTATTAATACCTTAATTTCAGCAACCTGAAGACCTCCGACTTTCTCTAGATTATCTTTAACCACAGCCTGAAGGGATTGGGCAATTTCTGGCACACTTTGTTCGGGATTAATCATAGTATGAAGCTTTACTACCAGTCCAGCCGGAGTCTGCCCTACTATAGGCCTTAAATCTTTTACTCCTTCTACTTGCTTGACAGCTTTCATAATAATAACCTTTGTTGCAGCTATACTTATTGATACCTCTCCGGCAAGGCCTTTGTCCACAATTACAGCATCCGTACCAGCAGGATTTTTTAATCCCCATACCAGCATAACCAGAATTAGGACTACCATTATTATGCCAACTATACCCAATATAATTCTATTTTCCGGGGTGGATACTGCCAAATCTAAATAGGCCAGGGGATCGTTCCACCCTAGGGATATAGCAATCACCGCCCCAGCGATGACCAGCATAATCAGGTTATATATAAATAGAACCATACGACCTATTACTGGCATTATTACCTCTCCTTTCCATTCGCAGATAATACAGATAACCCCCTGTGGCTACAGGGGGTTATCAAAATAGAATACCGAGTTAATTGGGGTCAATCATTCCCTCATTTGCCTCGGCGGCAGCTTTTTTGGTCATCACTGAAACCACATGAACATTAACAGCAGCTACAGTTAATCCAGTCATGGTTTCAACTGCCAGCTTAACTTCTCTCTGTACATTTTCGGCTACCTTAGGAATAGCGTATCCAAATTCAATAACAATAAATATATCAATAATAGTCTGTTCACCAGTGGCATCTACTTTTATACCCTTGCCCAGATTTCTCTTACCTAATTTTTCGACAAGGTCTGTACCCCAGCCCCCACTCATAGTGGCAACACCCTCGACCTCTACCGCGGCTAGGCCGGCGACCGTAGAAACCACCTCGTCAGCGATACGAATAACACCTAAATCATTGGGGATTTCCGGCTTATTATTTTCCATTTATTCCACCTCCGATATATATTATGCTGTTATTTTACCAGACAGGAATGGTTTTTATCAATCTTTCTATACGAACACAGTTTTTAAACTAAACATTGTTCATGCGCCTTTGTATAAAGTTGGTATAAACCTCTCCTTTTTGGAAAAAGGCATTATCCAATACCTTTAAGTGAAAAGGTATAGTGGTAGCCACATTTTTAATTGTAAATTCATTCAATGCTCTCTTCATACGCGCTATAGCTTCTTCTCGGTCTCGGCCCCATACTATTAGTTTGGCCACCATCGAATCATAATAGGGTGGTATTGTATAGCCGGTATATACGGAGGAATCAACTCTAATTCCAGGCCCACCCGGGGGCAAATATTGGGTAACCAGCCCTGGAGAAGGCCGAAAATCATTATCTGGATCTTCCGCATTGATTCTGCATTCAATAGCCCAGCCGTTTAATTGTATATCGTCCTGAATATATTTTAATTTCTCACCGGCAGCAATTAGAAGCTGCTCTTTTATAATATCGATGCCAGTAACCATTTCAGTAATCGGATGCTCTACTTGAACCCTGGTATTCATCTCGATAAAATAAAAGTTTTTATTTTTATCAACCAGAAACTCTACCGTTCCCGCACTTGAATAATTGGCAGCCCTTGCAGCCTTAATCGCAACCGCTCCCATTTCAGCTCTCAGTTCTTTATCTACTAACGTAGAAGGTGATTCTTCCAGAAGTTTCTGGTGACGGCGCTGCAGTGAACAATCTCTTTCACCTAAATGAACAATGTTACCGTGCTCATCGCCTAAAATTTGTATTTCTATATGTCTGGGTTCCTCAATATATTTTTCAATGTACACTTCATCGTTCCCAAAGGCCGCACCTGCCTCCATTCTGGCCATCCCCAGGGCTTCCTTTAAGGCTGCTTTGCTGTGTGCCAGGCGCATTCCACGCCCGCCCCCACCGGCAGATGCTTTAATCATTACCGGATAGCCGATAGCCTCAGCTAATTCTACAGCTTCTTCATAACTTCCCGCAGCTCCATCACTACCTGGCACAACCGGTACGCCAACCTTTTTAACTAGTTCTTTTGCCTTAACTTTGTCCCCCAGCAGATCTATCACCTGAGATTTAGGGCCGATAAATTTTATATTGTTCGTCTCACATAACTCGGCAAAATATGCGTTCTCGGCTAGAAAACCGTATCCGGGATGTATGGCCTGAACCCCTTTGTTTATGGCTGCAGCAAGAATATTAGAAATATGCAGATAACTCTGATTGGCAGGAGCACCACCAATACATACCGCTTCATCTGCCATCCGAACATGTAAATTGTCTTTGTCAGCCTGGGAGTATACTGCTACGGTAGCTATATTTAACTCCTGGCAGGCTCTTATAATCCGCAGGGCAATTTCGCCCCGGTTTGCAATTAAGACCTTGGCAAACAAATAACCACCCCTAGTCTTTTTCTATCAGGAACAACACTTGGTCATATTCAACCGGCTCGGCGTTCTCAACAGCTACTTCCACTACGGTTCCATCAAAATCCGCCTTAATTTCGTTCATTAATTTCATAGCTTCGACTATACACAGAGTCTGGCCTTTGCTGATGTGATCCCCAACGTTTACAAAAGGCTGGGCATCGGGTGAGGAAGATGCGTAAAAGGTTCCCACCATCGGAGCATTTACAGCAGCTAAATTTTCATTATAAGTTTCCTCAGGCTTCTTCTCGATAACGGGACCTGCCTTGGCAGAACTTATCGCAGCACTGTTATTAGCTTCTGGTTTATCGTTATGATTCGTATTTTTGCGCAGGCTTATCCTGAAATCGTCTTTTTGTACCTCCAACTCAGAAATGGTAGTCTGGTCAAGCAGCAACATCAACTCGCGTATTTCTTCTAAATTCATCTCTTCATCTCCCCTGATACTAGGTATCTTTCTTAGTCTTGAAATAGGTTTTCGAATGATCTCTTCCTTAGTGTCTATTATATCCTGACCCACTTCATCGCCAGGCAGGATTTGTGGAACGTCTTCATCGGCCCGTGTTCTCTGATATTCAAAGAATTTCAAGGCGATCTGCGGAAACAGCAAATAGGTTAGAATATCCTCTTCTTTATCAGAAACATTCAGCATATCCTGCTTCCCTTTTTCCCATGCTGGCTTGATCAAATCTGCAGGTCGGACAGTTATAATCTCATCATGTCCGATTATCTTTTCTATGATGTTTTTATCAATTGGCGCTGGAGGTTTTCCATATAAGCCTCGTACATAGTCTTTTACTTCACCCGGGCATAACTTATAGCGTTCATTCATCAAAACGTTCAATACGGCCTGAGTGCCTATAATTTGACTGGTAGGAGTAACCAGCGGTGGATAACCCATATCCTTTCTAACTCGAGGTATTTCTTCCAAAACCTCATCCAGACGATCAGAAGCTTTCTGCTCTTCCAACTGAGAAACGAAGTTGGAAATCATGCCGCCAGGAACCTGGTGCTCGAAAACTTTCATATCTGATATCTTGGTAACCCCTCTTTCGAAGCCCTTATGTTTACGAATCTGCTCAAAATATGTAGCGATTTCAAATAAATCATGCAGATTTAAACCAGTATCCCATTGTGAACCCTGCAGTGCTCTGACAATGGTTTCTACGGGAGGCTGCGAAGATCCAAAGGCCATAGGTACGCTGGCAGTATCAATAATATCTACGCCGGCCTCAGCTGCCTTAATACAGGACACGACTGCTAACCCGCCTATGTAATGAGTGTGCAGTTGAATAGGAAGTTCGACTTTCTGTTTTAGTAACTTAACCAGCTCATAAGAAATATAGGGTGATAATAATCCAGCCATATCCTTTATGCAGATGGAGTCTGCCCCCATATCCTTAAGTGCAAGGGCAGTTTCTACAAAATGATTCAGCGAATGAACCGGGCTGGTCGTATATACCAAACAGGCCTGCACATGTTGTCCGGTTTTTTTAGCAGCACGCATACAGGTTTCCAGATTGCGTATATCATTTAGCGCATCAAAAACCCGAAAAATATCAATCCCATTCTCTGCGGCCTTCTGTACAAATTTCTCAACCACATCGTCCGAATAATGAGCATAGCCTACCAGGGATTGACCTCGCAGTAACATTTGCAGTTTAGTCTTGCGGATATGTTTGCGAATGAACTTCAGTCTCTCCCACGGATCTTCATTTAGATAGCGAATACATACATCAAAGGTGGCTCCTCCCCATACCTCCAGCGAGTGATATCCGATATTATCTAACTTATCCAAAACCGGACTCATATCATCAGTCGTCATTCTAGTTGCCCAGAGGCTTTGATGCCCATCTCGCAGGCTGGTATCGGTAATTTTAATTTTACTCATCTTGCACCCCCAGTAGTTCCAGGCAAATATTATTATACCTTAACTTACCTATATACAAAACATACTCAGGCCGATGACCTGAGTATGTCAATACTCCGACATTTTAATTATATGAATAAAAACTTTTAATTTCAATCGTAAATAGGAATGTATACAGATCCCTTATTTCTGGTAATGCTGTAGATTTACCACCGAGATAGTCTTATCCATTGATCCAGTGGCAATGCTTACTGCTTTTCTTATTTCCTCTTGATCTGCTGTTCCCGGGCTGTCACCCTCAAGCATAACGGTAGTGTTCTTCGGTGTTATTACAACTGCACAGTCCTGAAAGCCCTGAGATCTAACCATGGCTTCAGCTTGCATTTCCTTCTCCTCTCTGTCAGCAAGATCTACTAATTTTATATAAGCAGCTTCACGAGCTTTCTGAACGCTGGCCGGATTATTGACAATTTCCCTTAACATCACGATTTCTTTACTCCTTACCCTTTCTCTTTCCATACGATATTCCGAAAAGAAGTCATCCTCCAGCTGCAGCGATTTATCCTGGACAGCTCTCTTTTCGTCCTCCGACTCAACTACAGTCTTGTCTACCGGCTGGGATTTTAAACCTGCGTCTCTTTTAAAAACAGTAATACATAACAGGGGAATTAGAATTACCGCTGTAATAATTGCATAAATCTTTAGCCTATTTTGAATGACAATCATTGACTACCTCCTTTCCCTGCTACAACCCGGACCTGATGCGGTGAAATATTCAAAAGGGTTACGGCCGCATCAGTAAGTTTTTCCTTGATCAATCCATCCTGAGCTCCTTCGGCAACAACCAGCACCCCCACTACTTCCGGAGCCTTATCTTCAACTAATAGAGCAGCGCCCCCCGATACGGCTATATCACTTGTCTGATTTTCCTCCTTAATGTTCCTATCGCCGCCGCTGTTATCCAGTTCTTCTGTCTCCCTGTGCTCATTTTTGGTGTTCCGAGCATAGTCCTTTAAGCCGTCCGAACTCAAAGTTATACTCACCTGCACCTTCCCTGCACCTTCCACCTGAGACAATATATCCTCTAATTCCCCTGCAAGCTTATCTTTGGCCTGTGCTACCCCATCACTCTGCTCCGCAGGGCTGGCAGTCGTCTTGTTGGGCGCACTGTTGCCCGGCGGCCAGATAAGGGCCAAAAGGCCCAGACAAATCGCTGCCGCAACCAGATACTTACCCTTTTGCCCCCAGTTAATCAAGCCGTTTTTGTCATCTTTACCCGTAATTTTTCTTATCCATTCCTCCAACACCTGTTAACCCCCCTCAAATTCAACTTGTATATTTTCAGGCTTTAAGCCATACAGGTTGTTCATGACCTGTTTGATCTTCTCTTGGATCTTATCTTGTTCCGTATAACCTTTTTCCTGTGAGGATCCAAGAACATTGACGGGTTCAACTTCATCCACTGTCGTTTTCCTTCCAGGTCTTACTATAAGCTGTAATTTTAGGGGTGACCCGTCCTCCCCGACCGTAACCTCGGTATGTACATCATCAACGCCCGGTACCAGGATCGCAACAGCCGATATTTGCCCTTCCAGCTTTTTCCTCATAAGATCGTTGCTCTGGCCATTTATTTGCTGTTGTATCTTTTGGCTGCCGCTTTCAATATCCTTCGAGACTTGCTCATCTAATCGGTCATCCCAGACCGAAATCTGGAAATCCCTATCGTCATAGATAAAAGCCAGACTCGGACTTAAAACTGCAATTAGGATAAACAAGCCGATAGCAAAACGTACAAAGGGCTTGATATTTCCGTCAGGCAGCATGATTTCCAAGAAACTGGATATGATTATAATTACCAGGAGGTTCGTTACTATTTCCCTTATTACATCCATTAAACCCCTCCCCTCAGCGCAGCATGGTGAGATTATTTGACATTCCAGCCATAATAGCGATCATTATAAAAAACATAAAGCCTACTGAAGCAGTAGCCGCCATGAGCATCATCAAATGTGTACTCATAATCTCCAAAACAGCTGCTGTTCTTGCGTCACCCATCGGTTCTATAACTGCTCCGACTAATTTATAAATCAAAGCCAGTGCTGCAATTTTTAACAAGGGAAAAAGCACTATACCACTGATGATAAGCACCCCGAAGATGCCTAAGGCATCCTTCAGCATCACGACATACCCGGCTGCTACTTCTATGGTATCTCCTACCATTTTACCCACGATAGGAATGGCGTTATCGGTTACAAACCGGGTTGTGCGCAAGGCTACCTTATCAAGTACCGATCCATATAACGCCCTAAGGGTAACAATCCCCACAAAGATGGTCAGAAAAAAACCCATCGATATTTGCGCAATCTGGGTGCAAAATTTAGCCATTCTCTCTACCTTTACGGTTTCCGAAATATGATTAGCCAAATTTAGCAGTGCCGACATTATGATAAGAGGAAAGACAATGAGTTTAATGCCGTTTGCAAAAGCAGTAGCGGCTGTCATAAGAATAGGAAAAAGCATAACCGAAGTATTAATGTTTCCCAACCCGGCTACCAACACCATCATTGGCGGCAGCATGCTGACCATAAAATCGACCATATTGTCTATAGTCTGGTGTCCAATCCCTAACGCAACCTTAAAAGTACCCAATGCCAGTGCACACAAAGCAAGAAAACATGCCATATAAGATATTTTACCTATCCCGGAAGCGAAGGATGTCTGTAGGTTAATCAACAACGCCGCCAGTACCGAAAGAATTAGGAGCTTGGATAAAAGGCTTGAATTGGCAACTATTTCTTTAAACAAGAATCGAACTATGTCTTCTGGTACCTGTTTAAAATCAAACTCCCAGTCACCCTTAACGAAATCAACCAGCCATTCCTTTACTGGTTTACTCTGCAGGAAGGGATTCATTTCTCCATCTATACGACTTTTAAATTCCTCCAAAGATTGTATATCGAGGTTCTTTAAAGTATCCTGCAAAGAAAATACCGCTTCGCTCTCCTCTGCTGGAGCAGCTGCAGCAGATAATGGAACCATAAGAAAACCAATGAGCAGGATAAAAACAATTATTATTTTCTTCAACCGCAAACAACTCGCTTAATTTTTTTAGCCTGGCATAAGATCCATTAGAGATTCCAAAATAGCCACCATGATTGGCAAGGTTAAAACAGCTATTATGATCTTGGCAGCAAACTCCACCTTCTTGGCTACTGCCTGTTCCCCTGCATCCTGGCAGATAACAGCCGCAAACTCGCCTAGATAAGCCACTCCCATAATCTTCAAGATAGTAGCCAGGAAAAAATGGTTTATCCCTGCACGCCTGGTCAATTCCTCAATAACATCAATTATGGAAGCCAGCTTACCCATCATAGATGTAAAGATAATAATACTGAAAACCAGACTGAGCAGGATCGCCATAACCGGTTTATCCTGCCGGAGAATAAGAAGAAATATAGTAGTAACTAAAGCTAGTCCTATAATTTGAGCAATCTCCACATCTATCTATCCCCCTTCCATGATGACGGTCATTTTATAAATTAAATACCGACCGCACCGTGGTAAAGAGCTGATTCATCAACTGCACCACCATGATAAGCACAATGACAACTCCGGCGAGGGTTAACATCTCAGCCTGTTCCTGCTTTTGTGCCTGCTTCAAAACAATACACAGTACGGATATCAGAATTCCTATGCCTGCTATACGAAAAAGTACATCAATATTCATCCCGCTCCCCCTCACTTTTACTGTTCTAACAATCAATAGAAAACGAATAGACGCTGATATCTCGGATGTTATGATCATTTGTTCCATTTCAGATAAGCAGGAGCACTACTGTGGCTCCAAGTATAAACCCCCCATAGGATCTGATTTTGCGTCCTGATTCCAATTCACAACGGGCCTTTTCTTCCTGAATCTTTAACTGCTCTTGTATCAGGCCAAACAGTTTTTTTTGCTCTTCTGCACCGGACATCCCCATTTGGCATGATAACGACTGCAGCAATTGCAAATCCTGATCAGTCAGGTCAGAATTATAACGCAGCTTTTCCAGGCTCTGCATCCATGCTTCTGTAATCGTTATGCCCTGCCTGTCCTGCAGGCTTAGGCTGCAATTCGAAAAAAGTCTCCTGGCTGGTGCTGGTACGCTTTGAGCTGCACGGTATAGTGCCGTCGGTAAAGGTGTATGCAGATAAGTAATCTCTTTCTCTAAAAACCCCATGGCTAACCTAACATTCCTGATTTGCTCTACCCTTTTTTCTATACTTCGGGCACCCATCAAACCATAACTGCCAAATCCAGAAACAACTAAAACTATACCCATTGTTTTTAGCCACAGCATAATACATCCCGCCTAACTACCTGCTCGATTGTACCTGGCCCGCAGCGCCGTGATAAAACAACCAGATTTTCAAATGCACCAGTCGCGAGAATTTCCCGCATAAGAGGGCGCTTCTGAGCCTCTTCTATATTCCGGGCATGTATGCTGGTAATTACGGCTACTCCAGCATTTACGCATTCCTGAATTGCCTCTATATCTTCGCGCCTACCTATCTCATCAGTTATCAGTACATGCGGCGAGAGGGAACGAATTGCCATAATCATCCCTCTGGCTTTAGGGCATGAATCTAAAACATCGGTACGTGGTCCCATATCCATCTGTGCCCTGCCCTGATAAGATCCGGCCAGTTCAGAGCGTTCATCAATAACTGCTACATTACAGCCTCTGCCCCGACTGGTTCCCAGTGAGAGACTGCGCGCCACATCTCGAAGAATGGTAGTTTTTCCACAACGGGGTGCAGAAATAAATAGAGTATTAACGGGCTCCAGGTCCCGCGGGTAAACATATGGAAGAACACCTTTGGCGCAATCCTTAATCTCTCTGGCAACTCTAAAGGCGATACTGGAAAAATCTTTCATCGTCCTTACCTCCGTACCGCTAAGTACCACCTGTCCGGCGAGCCCTACCCTGTGTCCGCCGGGAATAGTAATAAATCCCCGACCTATTTCTTCCTCGAAGGCATATAAAGAATTGTCGCTAATCGAGGCAATGCTGCGATAGATATCTTCTGCACTTACTACAAACCCTCGCCTCATGCTTTCATCCAAATCCCCCTCCCTATCGAGGGCATAATCTTTATCACCGATCTTCAGCAATAGAGGCTGACCGCAGCGTAAGCGAATTTCTTCCATGCCATTAAAACATTCAGGTCTTAAGTTCATGATTATTTTCTTTATATTCAATGATAAAAAAGGTATAATATCTTTTTTTATGATGTCTTCATCATTCCTATTCACAATTTCACCACCTTTGTTATAAGGGATCCTAAAACTAGTTCCCATAATCCGGGGTCCTATCATTTCGTGATCCCTTAATAAATATTGGACTTTACAGAAAAATATGCCAATAATTACTGACTCTCCCCCTGGAAATTGCCATGAAAAAAGGGAAGTTCCTTATATAGAACTTCCCTCAGACCGTCAAAAAAGCCCAATAGCTTCGTTATTAACAAAAGCCCGCTCAATCGACGTACTTCATACGGGGACATTCCCCCTAAGGGGGTGTGTCGCCATACCTTATACCGCCTCAATCACAAGCTTTTATTAATGCCTTGCTCTTGAACTTTTTTGCTCGGCCTGAATTTTTATATTTGGATTTCTAATTTAATTGGGATGGGATTCCCCAACTTCAAATTCTTCGTCTACAGGTAAATGCTGGTGGTCAAACGAACCGTCATTAACAAAAATCACATCGTTACAACGGGGACAGATGACTTCAATAACATCTTCATCATCGAGAATATCTGACTCAATATAGAGCTGTTCACTGCAACCCTGACATTCCAATTCCAAAAATCCTTCATCCGTCACACTTTCTTCCAAATCAAATAAATCATCATCAACACTTTCAATATACTCTTGCATGTCTTCGAAATCTTTCTGAATTCCATTGATTTCGTCTGCCATCTCATTCAAGACGTTCAATATCCCAGAAATGATTTTGCCCTGAGGGCTCCCCTCCGTTATATTCAACCCCTCGCTCAAGCCTTGCAGATAGCTGACCTTCTCTGAAATATCCTGCAAAGTAAAATCCTCCTTTTCTTATACCAAAAATGTTTTAAACACTATTAGTATTTGTACAAAAAGGAGGAAATAAACTTAATAGATAAATGATTTTTTATAAATTTTTAATTATGCTCTTTCCATATATTCACCGGTACGAGTATCAATACGCAGGCGATCTCCGGTATTAATAAAGAGAGGAACCTGAACACTGGCTCCGCTTTCTAATTTAGCAGCTTTGGAAGCACCGGTAGCCGTATCCCCTTTTACTCCCGGTTCAGTATCAACAACCACTAATTCAACAAAATTAGGTAATTCTACTCCCATTATTTCACTCTGATACATCAGAATTTGTATAGTCATGTTTTCCATTAGCCACTTTACACCATCCCCTATATCACTGCGGCTAACCGTAATCTGTTCATAATTATCATTATCCATGAATACATAGTCAGCACCATCCATGTAAAGGTATTGCATGCCTCGTTTATCGAGGTGCGCTCTATGTAATTTTTCGCCGCCCCGGAAGGTTTTTTCTACAACGCCCCCGGATTTGACGTTTTTAAGTTTTGCTCTAACAAATGCTGCGCCTTTACCAGGTTTCACATGTTGAAATTCTACCACCTGGTAAACCTGTCCCTCCAACTCAACTGTTACACCGGTCTTAAAGTCGTTAACTGAGATCATTCTATCCCTCCATCATATAATTAATAAACTTTTATCCGAACAGGTGATAACTTCACAGCCACCGTTCTTAACAATTACCGTATCCTCTATACGGATACCGCCCCAGCCCGGGATATAAACGCCCGGCTCAACCGTAACGACCATGTTTTCTTCCAGTGCAGCATCACTCCGGGCAGATAAGCTTGGCATCTCATGAATCTCCAAGCCTACGCCGTGTCCTGTACCATGCTGAAAATAAACATCTAATTCGTATTTTCCAAGACCTTCCCGTACTTCCCGGTCAATTTCCCGGCTGCTAAATCCTGCTTGAACTAAAGAAACTCCTAGTTGTTGAACCTCCAGTACCCGTTGATATACATCTCTCAGTTTCGGGGAAGCCTCACCCAGTACCACCGTCCGAGTCATATCCCCGGCATAACCTTTATAAAAGCCCCCGAAATCCAGTGTAAGCATATCCCCCCGTTGTAAGAGCCTGTCTCCTGGCTGTCCGTGGGGAAGGGCAGCATTTTCTCCTGCGACCGCAATTGTTGGAAAAGACTCCTGGCTGCAGCCTTCCTCCTTTAGGAAGTAGGCAATTCGATTGGCAAGATATCTTTCACTTACTCCTACCCGTATTTCTGAACAAATACGGGTAAATACTTTATCCCCTATCTGAGCAGCATTACGGAGCAAAGCCAGTTCTGATGGATCTTTTACCGATCTGAATTTCTCAATGGTGTTAGCCATGGGAACCAGCCTTGATTTTAATTTTTCTCCCAACTGCTGAAACAGATCATAGGTCAGGTAGTTGCTTTCTACCACAAGACTACTATATTTATCGCAAATACCAGCTAAACTGTCAAGTCTTCCCCCGCTCTCATTAACCAGTTCCCAATTTGGACATTCCCTATTTACTTGTTCAATATATCGTCCATCAGTCAAGATATACTGATTATCTGCGCTAATCAACAGTCTGCCGTCACTGCCTCCGCTAAAGGCTGACAGATATCGAATATTCTCTGGTTTGGTTACCAGGAATGCATCCAGCTGATTATTTTCCATAAAGCTGCGGATCTTTTTGATTCGTTCGACTATTCCCATTCACCTGCCTTCTTCATATTATTCCTTTTCTAATAACTGACAGGCTGCTTCAAGAGCTAAATTGTATCCTATGGGGCCTAACCCAAAAATACCCCCAACAGCCAGGGGAGAGATGAGCGATTTATTTCTGAAACTTTCCCGAGCATATATGTTTGATAGATGAATTTCGATAACCGGAACCTGAAGTAATTTTAGAGCATCGTAGAGAGCTATACTGTAATGTGTTAATGCTCCGGGGTTTATTATTATGCAGTCAACCTTCCCATAACCCTGCTGAATTCGATCCACCAATTCCCCTTCATGATTGGATTGAAAGAATTCTGCTGCTACCCCCTTTTGTGCAGCCATTGAAGATAAGCTGGTATTAATCTCCTCCAGGGTTTGGGATCCATAATACTCTTTTTCCCGGACTCCGAGCATATTCAGATTAGGTCCGTTAATAAATAATACTTTAGGCATTTCCTCTCCTCCTAATTTCCGCCAATGCTAATACTTTTCAAACGTATGGTGCTGGCTGCCTTACCGCCGTAAAAACGCAAATCACTGCCCACAGCTTCAATATCGTGAAGCAGGTTTAAAAGATTGCCGGCAATAGTCACCCCTCGAACCGGGTAGGTTAACTTTCCCTTTTCAATCATAATCCCGGCCGCTCCCACGGAAAAATCACCCGAGATTGGATTAGCGGTATGCATCCCCATTACATCGGTTATATAAAAACCACAATCAATATCTGCTATCAACTGAGCAGGGGACTCTGTTCCCGGGGATAGTATAAGGTTAGTAGTGCCTACCCCAGGAAGGCTTCTGAATGAACCCCGAATCGCATTACCAGTTGATCTCAAGCCTGCTTTAAGTCCTGTATAGGTATCATATAAAAACCCTTTTAGCTCACCTTCTTCAATGATTACCTTTCGTCCTGAAGCTACCCCTTCACCATCAAAGGAGAAACTGGCCATGCCCTCTTTATGGATAGCATCGTCTATCAGGCTAAATTGGACAGATGCCACCTGCTGTCCTACTTTGCCGGCCAGCATAGATTTACCTTTTTGCACGGCATCTGCCTGTATCGATGCGGAAAGCAGACTCGTAAAACGGGTCACTACATAGGGCTCCATGATACAAGGTATTTGGGCGGAATCTATTGTTCTGGCTTTTAGACTCCGAACTGCCCGCATAGCTGACTCCTCTCCAACCATCCTGGCTTTCAGTAACGAAAAGCTCTTTTTCATATCGAAAGCAAAGCCATTCTGAGTATCATTTTCTTCCCGGGCCGCCAGCGAAATAAATAAACCACAGTGACTGCCCCGGCCGAATGCATACAAACCCCGGCTATTCATAACAAGCATTGAAAATTCAGAATCTTCATAGCCAGCCCTATCCACCAATACGACCCTGGGATCATAATCACGAGCAGCTTTCTCAACTTCCCGGGCCAGTTCTATTTTTTCTTCCAGCTCAACCGTGGCAATACTGGAATCATAGGTCGGCACCAGCGGGTAATTTTGATTACCCTCAGGCAATACGTTGAATTCGTCAGCATCACTATAAGCTGATATATGAACGGCATTCTTTACTATCTCCGCTAATGCCTCGTCTGACAGATCAGTAGTATAAGCAAAACCTATCCTGCCGCCATTGAAGACCCTAACCCCCAGCCCCATTTCTTCAGCTTCCTTCAGAGTCTCGACTTCACCTCCGCTGGTCTCAATAGTCAATTCACGATCATATAATAAAAAAGCTTCGCCTTCCAAGCCCACCTTATGAACTGCATCTAAAGCTTTTTCTCCAGCCAACCTCAGGGTTTCTTCCACCCATAACACCTACTTTCTTACTATCCGCTTGATTTGCGGACCATTGCCCAGAACCGTACCTCCTACGGTTAGTTCCTTGATGCGGGTGGTGGGCTGGGCATCTGCTACGGATACTCCCTGTCCATCCTTGCCGCAAACGCCAATTGCAAAACCGAGATCATTGCCAATCCGGTCTATATCCATAAGAGCCCTGGGGCCATTCCCAATAAGTGTAGCCCCTCGTACAGGATAACTTATCTCCCCATTTTCTATCACATAACCCTCCTGAACATCGAAAACAAAATCACCGTTAGTGGTATTAACCTGACCACCGCCCATTTTCTTAACTAGCAGACCACGATCAGTTTCCTTAATTATTTTGTCGGGATCATCCAACCCGGGGGCAATAAATGTATTGCTCATACGGACAACCGGTTTTTCCTGGTATGATTCGCGACGCCCGTTACCAGTGGATTGAACGCCATCCTTAGCTGCTGTCAGCCGGTCATACATAAATCCTGACAAATAACCTTTATCAATAAGGAGCTTGCGCTGCCCCGCCGTACCCTCGTCATCCCAGCGGTAGCTGCCATATTTTTGGGGCAGCGTAGCATCATCCACTACACTCACCTCTTTAGATGCCACCTGCTGACCCATCTTATCGCGGTAAACGGAAAGCTCCTTCTGCACCAGATCTGCTTCCAATCCATGCCCACAGGCTTCGTGAACCATCGTTCCACCTGCCTCGGAATGCATGATTACGGGCATCCTGCCTACCGGTGCTGAATGTGCTGACAACATCGCAACTGCTCTTCCGGCTGCCTGGCGAGCCATTTCCTCCATCGATACCTTGTCCAACAGTTCCCAGCCTGAAACACCTCCGGCCGCTTCATATCCGGTTTGAATCTGCCCACCCCGTGAGGCTATGGCATTAACCACCAACCTTACCCGGGCTAGTTCGTCCTCTATCAGATCTCCTTCTGAATTCGCAATCTGCACCTGTTTGTGCATATCGCCCACAGCCACTGTAACCTGGCGAATTTCCTCGTTCAGATTGCGAGCCACTTTATTGGCACTTAGAACCTGCTGAATTTTTTCAGCCAGATCCACCTGCTCAGGCAGCCGCACAAAGTTCATTAAAAGCTCTGACTCCTTGCGGCATAAGTCTATCTCCGTTTTCTGCGTCCTCATTTGAGCCCCGGCGGCATGATTTGCAACTGATGCAGCTTTCAGAAGACCCTCTGCGGTCAAATCATTGGTATATACATAGGAGGTCTTACCATCCTTGATTACTCTTATACCTGCTCCCTTTTCCCTGCCGCTGTTAATTTTCTCAATCTTATCATCCTCACAGAAAACATTGCTGATTTGTTTTTCTTCAACATAAACCTCTGCAAAATCTCCGCCTTTTTCCAAGGCTCTATCGAGAACAGCAGCTAGCAGATATTTATCTAACAATGTACAACCTCCGATAATTATATTTTCATACCACTCTTGGTTTAAGAACTCTGTCCCTTACCATATTACGTAAATAATATGCCAGAATGGGAATATTTCGATACTATAAAAGCATAATCCTGCCAAATGGGGTTAATTTGAAAACCCTATATTTACTGTGGGCAGAAAGGACTTATATCATATTATTAGTGAAGAGACCACAGGGTATACTTGATCTCTATAGAAATGCGGGCAGTCGAATTAAAGACTGGAATAATTCATAAGTTTAATCATATTTCTACCTTGATATTCAGGTGACCAAGTTACAATATCTGCATCCAGCGCAGGTTGGCTGATTATTACAAATGCTAACTCGCGTAATTTAACGGCACCCGCAGCAATTAATTTTTTAAGTGCCGGTAATTTTCTGAATTGTTCCTCTGCGGTTTGTGTCCCCCGGTTCATAAGACGACCAAAGCTGCCGGCTGTAAGAAACGCATGATCTTTAAGTTCTATTGCAGCAGCGGCTATATTATGAAATAAACCTGAAGCCTGCTCTTTCTTTAACACCGGCGGCTTGTTTTCAGTTTTCAGGGGTGCTGCCGGGGCTGTATTGCTGTTAGTCTGGACAGATTCAGCCGAATTCGGTTTCGGACTGACACTTGCAGCCGGGCTCTGTTCTGTTGTCGAAGAACTGTCATAGTAGGCGGTGAAGTCAATATTGATTAATGATTTATTTTGGTCATATGTCTGGGATTCTTTTTCTGCAGACTCTTCATTCTTTACAATAGCCGCTGTTTCAGTACTGTCTTCTGCCTGCCCAGCCGTATCAGTTTTTAAATTGTTTTTAGCTAGAGTTATTTTACTTCCGTTAATAGTGTATATACGCGGTGCATTTTCAAGTTTAAGAAGAAAAGAAAGCAGATTAAAGTGACTCCCGCTGGCAGTGATTTTAAAGTTCGCGGCCGTCGGGCTGGCTGGTTGATCCTTTTTGCTATCCACCCCTGATTTAGCAGGAACATTTTCCTTATAGTTAATAGACAGCAGTCTTACATTTGTCTCCCTGGCGATTAGCTCCATAAAGTCAATCGTATTTGGAATCATTGGAGACTGGGGTAATTTAACCTCAATTTTCCCATATTCACTTTGAATTTTCTGTTCCTCCAGACCTATGTCACCTTGCTTATTCAATCTCTGTTCCAGGGTCTGCAGATCCGTTGATAGTTTAACGTTTTCATCCCTAAGTTGACCTGCATTTTTATATAAAGGCTGAAAAACGAAGTGATACCCCAGATAAAATCCACTCACAACTACCAGGAGTACCAGCAATGTTATTTCACGCTTAGATAATCTCACTTCTTTTCTGCCTCCCAGTCCATCTCTAGAGTAAACTCAACTTCGTTAGTTTTCTCATTCATTTGCGATGCCAGCACAGTAACATTTTTAAACCGTGAACTGCCTTTAAGCCCATCCAAGAGTCGAGCCACCTGGCTATGTTCAGGGCTAAACCCGGTCATGATTACCTTTCCGCCTTTTATCTCTACTCCCACCATTATTACCCTGGCAGGAATTATTTTATCAATCTCCATCATCGCATCAGCATAGGATACCTGCATTTTCTCAAGCTCTTGCACTTTCTGACTTTTAGTGTTCATCTCGCTGCCCATTTCCTGAAGGGGTTTAAATACTGTCATTTCCTTTTCATATTGTTTGAGCTCAGCTTTTAATTTGGTGTTTAAAGCTTGTTGGTTAGTTAGTTCATGACTCTGCAGCATATAGAAATAGCCTGACAGACCCCCTATTACAGCCAAAACCAGAAATCCCAGCCCGTAATTAATAACTCGGGAATGAACACGAGGCTGCGGTTCCAGCAGGTTAATATTGATCCGTAAAGGACTCTCCATTAAACCACCTCCCTGGCAGCTAATCCCAGGGCTACTGGAAAGTCATATTGCAGTTCATGTTTTTCAGTTTCACTCATATTCCAGGGAAGCAGAAGACGGTTCAGTATGTTAGCAACTTCGACTTCACGCCCTAGTCCAGCGGTTAATCTTATATCCAGCCCGCTGACAGCTCCAGTACCGCAAAGCAAGAACTTTTCTATCATCTCATCTTCCATTTCCATCTGGGCTTCGTAAAAATCAACTGAAGCCGATACTTCAGCGATGATCTCTCTTACCAGGTTATCATACTGGTTGTTATTATCAGTTACGTATATTTCTTCTGACCCGTTGGTTTCGTTGTTTATTTCCAGAGTCTTCAAGAAGGCATACCTCCCTGAAGATAACGATCTGTAAAAAACCGGTATTCCTCTTTTAAACACTGTAAAATAGGAACGTGATGAGCTCATGGCTATTAATGCTATTGTTGACGCATTTTCCCTGCCCAGAACCCGATATATGGATAACGGTTCAATTTCTACTGCTGCCAGTTTTAAACCTGCGACTTGACAGGCAATTTCAAGGTTTTTCACCTGCTGCCTGCGTACTGCCAGGAAGAAAACCTCGGTCTTCTTCCCCTCCTCATCCTCAAAGTTTCGCAGGGGGAATATATCCGTAGACGCCTCTTCTATTGGGATAGGTAAAAAATTCGTTGCCTGGTAATAGACAGCTTCCTTCAACTCGTTCAGTTTCATACTGGGCATGATTAAATTTCGGATATAAACCTGCTGTCCGCCAACTGCTGATACTACGCGTTTACCCTGAAGTTTTAAATCACGAACCAAAACACCTAGTTCATCTCCCAGCTTTTCCGGATCAGCTATAACGCCTAGATCTACTGCATCCGTGGGCGTAGGCATACTGCCATATCTGACAATTTGCAGGCCATCTCTTTTTCTTTTCACCCAGGCCAGTTTAATTCTTTTGCTGCCTATGTCAATTCCAATCCCTGGCAAACGATTAAACAAGGTCTATCCCTCCCGAACTGTTTCAGCTCTAACTTCTAATTTTACCGTAGTCCTGGCTTCAATTAATAGATATTGTTAGATCAAATTAATAGAAATCTTTATGACTTTATATACGATTTTATTTTCCCTCGCTGAAGATCTGACCTCGCCATAAAATGAGGAGTTCCATCGTTGGGATCGTTATAAGAATAACCATCCATAAAAGTATAGACTACTTGTACGGTAACTGCTTTACTAACCCCTCTGAATTGTCCGGTAGATTTAAATTGATATGTACAGGTATTGGTGCCTGGTTGAGAATTTGTCTGCGTTATTTTAACGACATCCTCTATCCTAACATTACAGGTATCTGCACCGGAATTAAAACTTGTCTCGTTATTATCCAGCTGCAAAGTATTCGGCAATGTTTCCATTGATAAATATTCTGCCTGGCTAAATATTTGATATATGTTCTCCATGCCCCAATCTACCCCGGCATCTGCTGCCTGTTGAGCTTGCTGAGTCTCATAATCATAATGGCTGATCTTAAACTCCATACCGGCAACTCCAACTATGCCCATCCCCAGTACGCTTAGAACTAACAGAACCATTAAAGTCATGAGTATTGCACTGCCCTGCTGGGATGATAAACAGCGTGTCTTTGCTGGCATACCCGGTCCCTCCTGATAAACTCTAGACAAGCACTAAATGTGATGTTCACAGTTTTATCCAAATCCAACATCAAAAATTGCTTGTAGTCTGAGTCCATTTCATCCCATCACTGGATTGCAGTATTACTCCAGCACCTACAATAATAAACTGCCCGTTGCTGTTGGTAACACTGGTCAAATCATTAGTAACTCCCGAGGTTCTTTTCACCCACTCAGCCCCATTAGTTGAAGTAAGAATAGTACCTGAATCACCGACGATAACAAACAGATTATTTCCCCACGCAACACTATTCAGAGTATTACTAATATTTTCTGAGCTTTTATCACTCCAGCTTTCACCATCACTGGAGCTAAATATGGTTCCTTTTGTTCCTACCGCCACAAATATTTCATTCCCAACAGGCCCTCCGTAAGCAACCCCATTAAACTCTTCATTAGCCACTGGGTCAGACATTTCCCAAGAAACCCCGTCACTGCTAAGAAACATCTTTTGGAAGTCTCCAACAGCCACAAAAATACCATTACCCTGGGTTATATCATTACTTGAGGTTATATCATTAAGATCATGTCCGTTGGCACCTGCATTTTGATCGGCCCAGTGTATTCCGTCAGATGAGGTAATCACCCTGCCGTCTCCTTTACTGCTGACAGCCACAAACATATCATCACCCCAGGTAACAGCATTGGTATCATAAGACGTAGTGCGCAAAGTCCAATTTATACCGTCATTAGAAGTATAGATAACATCCTCACCCACTGCCACAAACATTGATCCATTCCATACGACATCTCTAACATCAAAACCATCTGCTACTCTCTGCCAGTTGGTACTATCATTAGCTGCCCAGATATTCCCCTGGCTGTCAACGATAACGTGCTGAGCCATTTCTATATAATTACTTCTTCTAGTGACACCGGTACTCAGAGAATAAAGAAATCCATTTACAGTCGCATCTATTTTTATTGTAAATAGACTATTATTACGAGTGAAGCTTAATCCGGTAATGTTTTCAGCGATAGGTGTCTTGGCATTCCCATCTCTATACAGCCAGTTATTTTCTTGCCTATAATAAACTACATCTTCTCCGCTGGTAGTAAGCAGCCTCAGCTTGGCACCTTCTTCCTGAGTTTCCGCTTCGGCAGCCCCCCGGATATCTTCTACAATAATTTGGGCAGCCATTCGGGCTGCGTACTGGGCATCAGAACTCGCGGCCTGGTTTTCGTAAGATTTACTGCCTACCCAATATACTCCCATCAATCCACTTAATACTACTGATACCAGAGCAAGAGCTACCAGCATTTCCACCAGCGTCGTTCCTTTTTCATTAGAACCTCTGCCCATTCGCGCTGCCTCTACTCTTTCCTCATTATGGTGCTCATCTGCAATATATGGGACTCAGTATCTCCTGATCGGTTTACTGTAACGGTGATATTATAAAGATTTTCAAATGAACTTATCTTCTTCATGGTAATATAAGCATCCATTTCCTGTGATGGATAATTATGGTCAGATAGAAATTCCTCGACCGGTACATCATCCTTATTATCAATATAATTTCGTTCTTCCCGTAGGTCTTCTAATACCGCACTGGCATAGTTGCTGGCAGTAGTTTCCTGTCTGGCTATAGCTATCCATCTGGCAGTAGGAGTAAAAATCCCTAGAATGCTGACGGTCAGAAGGGACAACAAAACCAGGGATACCAGCACCTCTATTAAGGTCAGACCTTTTTCATTATAGATTCCTTTATCTTCATAACAGGGCATTAACTTCCCCAACTTCCCCTAACTCTTTTCACTGGATTTATATGGAGATGTGCACACGTACTATTTCGGTAAGTTTAGAAGAAATCCTGCATGATAATCTATTTCTATGCAAAAACAAGCAGACATTACAGCTATATAAATAATCCAATATAGAAATCCAGTATCTGTGCTCCATATAACCAGACCAGCCAGGCTGATACAGCCATAAAAGGACCAAATCTTATCGCAGTTTTACGATTGGCTTTTCTTTGAAAGATTAGTACTAATGCCCATACTCCGCCTGCCAAAGAGGAAATAATAAGTGTTGTGATGGATCCTGCTAAGCCAAGAAATGCACCAATGACCCCCGCCAGCTTAATATCTCCGCCCCCCATTCCGCCACGGGAAATTACAGCAGTCACCAGAAATATTCCAGCAAATGCGACAGACCCCAGAGCTGCAGACTTAATTCCCAGCGTAAATGGCGATAGACAAAGCCCCATAATTATACCCGGATATGTTACACGGTCAGGTATAATTCCTTCATTAATGTCGGTAAAGGAGACTATTATCAAAATGGATGTAAATATCCACCCGGCCAGTGTATTCATCGAAATCCCCCACTTAACATAAACCATTAAAAAGGAAACTGCAGTTAGTATTTCTATTAAGGGATAACGAAGGCTGATTTTAGACTGACAATAGCGGCACCTGCCGCCAAGGCATAGATAACTCAAAACCGGTATTAAATCCAAGGCCTTCAGACTACTACCGCAAACCGGGCAGTGACTCCCCGGCCATACCACCGATTCCCGACGGGGAATGCGATAAATAGCTACATTAAGAAAGGAGCCAAATAATAAGGCAAAAATTATTATAATAATGCTGTCAAACATTTAAAACCTCTTTTAATAGTATCTTCTAATTCACTTATGAAAGTACCTCTTGTTATCCAGATAACAAGAGGTACTTTATTAGTTATTAAGTTGATAATTTAGTGCCTAGCACCATTTATGTTTCATTTATTCTGTTATTGCGGCTACAGCCGGAGTTACCTTTCCGGTTGCCTTATCATATGTTGCTGTAGCTGTATATTTTTTATTAGTTACTGGGTTTGTAGGAACTTCTTTCAAATAATGTTCAGTAACTAATGCATCAATATCTGTAAGATCTTTTTGATTTGCATCACAATATAGTTCTGCAGCCTGCGTAATAATAGTTATATTTGCTGTATTTGCATCCTGTTTTGATTTTGCTAAAACACCATTATATTTTGGTATTGCAATAGCTGCCAGAACTGCCAGTATCGCCATAACAATAACTAATTCTATTATAGTAAAACCCTTCTGATTGTCTTTTTTCTTTAACATAGCCCGTATTTTCATTAACATTTATGTAACATCCTCCCTGATTTATTTCACTAATTTTAATCCAGCAATTGGAGAAACATACCACCTCCCCATAATTGTAATTTAAAAATGGTGTTCAAAATAAGCTGCAAGTTTAATAACGTTCTTTTTAAATAATACAATATTTTCTAGTAAGATAATATATTTAAGTTGTTTAGATTATTGTCAGCCAACCAAATTAATCATGTCGAACATTGGTAAGAGAGTTGCTATTATTACTCCCCCTACCAATACGGCTACCACCAGAATTAGCACGGGTTCGATAACTGCCATAAGGGCATCTACGTTATGGATTAACTCACGTTCGTAATAATCGGACATACGCATGAGCATATCATCCAGACTGCCGGTTTCCTCGCCCACCGCTATCATCTGGGTTACCATTGGTTCGAACACCCCGGTTTCAGCCAGGGGATTGGTTATGGATTGGCCTTCCTTAATACTTGCGCAGGCCTTTGATATGGCCCGGCCTATTACGGCATTTCCCACTACCCCCTCCATCACTTCAAGAGCTTGCAGGACAGGAATGCCTGACTTAACCAATGTTCCCATGGTACGGGCAAAACGGGCTACCGCTATGCGGCTTACTGTCTTCCCTATAATCGGAAGATGCAGGTACATATTGTCATAAAATAATCTGCCCTGGCGGGTTTTGCCTGCCCGCTGCATTACAAATACCAGAAGAGCTATTCCAAGAATAATAAAAAGACCCTGTTTTTTTACTATAGTGCTTAAACTTAACAAGATCCGCGTAGGCATAGGAAGTTGAACCCCGGCAGATTCAAACATGCCGATAAACATAGGCATCACAAATGTAATTATGAAGAATACCACCAGAATAGCAAATATACTAATAAGCGCAGGATATATGGAGGCAGTTTTGACCTTGCTGTTAATCTCCTGCTCCCTTTCCAGATGATAACTTAGTCTTTCCAGAACGGGAACCAGCACCCCTCCCAGTTCTCCGGCTCTTACCATATTTATGTATACCCCTGAAAATATCTCCGGATGCCTGGCAATAGCTTCCCATAGTGCTAAACCAGCCTCTATGTCCTCTTTAATTTTTTGTACTGCTTTCCTCAACTTAGGATTTGGGGTTTGTTCCCCCAGTATTCTGAAACAACGCATTATTGACAGCCCTGCAGACAGCATGGTAGACAGCTGCTGCGTAAATACCATCTGGTCACGAATACTTACCCTCTTGAAACTATGCAGACCAAAATTAAACTGTATATCATTACTGGTCTGTAGTACTTCTTTTAATGAAACTATATAATAACCCTGTGCTTGCAGCCTTTGCACTACTATGCTCTTATGCTCTGCCTCCAGGGTTCCAGACTGTATGCGGCCTTTTTGATCCCTCACCCGGTACTCAAACTTCAAGTTTTCTCACCCCCGTTATCCTAAAACCCTTCAACATTGGTTTGTCGCTTGCTTAATTCTGCCATTGAGATTTTCTTTTGCTGATAAAGTACTTTAAGGGCTTTATCCATAGTGATCATTCCAAAGGAACTGCCGGTTTGGATAACTGAATAAATCTGATGAATTTTGTTTTCTCGAATGAGGTTTCTGATGGCGGGGTTATTGATTAGTATTTCTGCAGCAACTACTCTGCCGCTGGCGTCCAGGTTGGGAACTAATTGCTGGCTGATTATACCCTGCAGGGAAGCCGCCAGTTGTATCCTGATGTGATCCTGCTGGTAAGGCGGAAAAATGTTTATCACACGTTCCACCGCTTGAGCGGCACTTCCTGAATGAAGTGAAGCCAGGACCAGGTGCCCGGTCTCAGCTGCTGTCATTGCTATTGATATAGTTTCCAGGTCGCGCATTTCTCCAATCAGAATAATCTCAGGATCCTGACGCAATGCCGCCCGTAAACCCTGGGCAAAAGATACGGTATCACTTCCAATTTCTCGTTGGTTAATGATACATGTTCCATGGCGGTGCAGGTATTCGATAGGATCTTCCAAGGTAAGAATATGAGCATTCTTATTATGATTTAATAGATCAATCATAGCTGCCAGAGTCGTAGACTTACCACTGCCAGTTGTCCCCGTTACCAGAATTAGACCTCGTTCCTTCATTGCCATCTCTTGAACAATAGATGGTAAGCCCAGGGTATTAAGTTTTGGAATTACGGCTGGTATCAATCGCAGGGCAGCCGCCCATGAACCGCGCTGAATATATAAATTAACTCTAAGCCGGCCTACTCCAGGCAAAGAGTTAGAAAAATCCGCCTGTCCTTCTTCTTGAAATCTTTGTTTTATTCTTGCATTAGGAATAATTTCTTCCCCAATTTTCCTGGTATCCTCGGCACTCAGCGGCTGATCACCGGGCACTGACAAGAGCTGGCCGTTAACCCGGTACATTGGTGGTTGAAACACAGTTATATGGACATCAGAAGCCCCCATTTGAACGCCTCTGGTTATTATCTCCAGAGCTGTTTTTGCTGTCATTGCTTATCCCTCCAGGAAAACTGCCTTTACTACCTCTTCCAGGGATGTTAAACCCTCTTTGGCCTTGGCAATACCATCGTTTTTAATAGTTATCATACCTTCCGCCACTGCAGCTGTCTGCAGTTCATCCGAATTATCACCCCGGTATATTGAAGCACGTACCCCCGGCCCCATCAGCATGATTTCATGCAGAGCAATCCTACCCTGGTAGCCAAGCTGTCTGCACATGTTACATCCAACTGGCTGGTAAAACTCCTGCCCACTTTCCTCCGGTATGCCTATTCTAACGGCAGTCTCCCTATCCAGGGTATACTTGGTGCGGCAATTTGTACATAGATGGCGTACCAGGCGCTGCGATACGACTCCCGCCAGCGAGGTGGCAAGCAGATAGGGTTCTATTCCCATATCGGTTAAACGGGCAACTGTTCCCGCGGAGCTGTTGGTGTGAAGGGTAGACAATACCAAATGGCCGGTCAATGCAGCTTGTACTGCCAGCTGAGCTGTCTCATGATCACGGATCTCTCCTACCATGATAATATCCGGATCTTGTCTTAGAATAGAGCGGAGACCGCTGGCAAAAGTAAGGCCTGCTTTGGGATTAATCTGGACCTGGTTTATACCTTCCAGAGTATATTCAACCGGATCTTCCAGGGTTATGATGTTTTTGTCTACGGAATTAACTTCGGAAAGAACAGAATAGAGGGTAGTTGTCTTTCCTGAACCAGTGGTACCGGTTACAAGAATCATTCCATGCGGTCGTCGGGATAATTGGAGCAGCCTTTCCTTGTTCCTGCTGCTTAAACCCAGGCGATCAATTCGAGTCAAAGCATTGGCTCGATCCAATACCCGCATCACTACTTTTTCTCCGTGAGAGGTGGGCAGAGTGGAGATGCGAAAATCAACATCCCGGCCTTCCATAATCATACGGAAGCGACCATCCTGAGGAATTCTTTTTTCAGAGATATCCATACCAGCAATAATTTTAATACGCGAGACCACTGCAGCCAGAGACGCCTTTGGTAAGGACAGCACTTCGTAAAGTTCCCCATCCACACGAAATCTAACCCTAACATCTAATTCCTGAGCTTCAATATGTATATCACTGCAGCGCCCCTGCACTGCTTGAACAAGCAAAGAGTTTACCATGCGGATAATTGGAGCATCATCGTCCATTGACTGAACGTCTACAATTCCCGATATTAATTTTTTCCCGTTCTGGCCGAGCTCGCCTAATATTTTTTCCATATTGGGGTCTAATCGGAAAGCTAAGAATTGACGTGCAGCAGTATCTAACTCTTTCTCGCTGGCCAAGACAGGTACTACTTCTAAACCGGTTGCCATTCGCACATCATCAATAATCTGGTGATTTAAAGGATCGGCCATTGCCAGAGTAATGGACTTGTTATCCCGCGAAATTGGCAGCACTTTATTTTGACGGATAACCTGGGGAGGTAAAAGCTTTACCGTTTCAGGATCAATGTTCATTCGGCTCAGCTTTACGTGGGGGATCCCCATAACAAAATCCAGGGTGTCCTGTAACTGCTCCTCGGTTATTATTCCTCTGTCTACTACGATTTTGCCTATCTTTTCGCCCGTTACCCATTGTTCATGGAGAGCTGACTGGAGTTGTTCCTGGGTTATGAGTCCAAGGTTGGCCAGGATTTCGCCTGTCTTCCTGTGTACCACGCCTTTAACCCGCTCAAACTTGCCCTCACTATTTTCCGGGCTATTTTCCAGCTTATTTTCAACGTTATTTTTCAGGTTATCCACATATACCTCCTGTACTGGTAAACAAATACTCCATTCACCAATTCGAGGTATATTTCTACATAAATTCGGGTGATTCCTTTAATTATTCAATGTTAATTTATATGATCTATTAGATATCATAACGGGCTGCAATAGGCATTCTCCGCCCAGCCCCAAAGGCCCGCGAGCTGACTTTTAATCCTGGAGCTGCCTGTTTGCGCTTGTATTCGTTCCTATTGACGGTCTTGATAACCCAACGTACGGTTTCCGGCTCAAACCCTTTAGCAATAATATCATCACTGGAAAGGTTCTCTTCTATGTAATAATTCAGGATGGAATCTAGTACCGGATAGGGGGGCAGGGTGTCCTGATCAACTTGTCCCGGCTTTAATTCTGCCGAGGGGGGTTTCTCAATCGTTGCCCATGGAATTATTTCCTGGTTCTTATTGATATAGTTTGACAGCTCGTAAACTACGGTCTTGGGAACATCGGCCAGGACGCTGAGACCTCCGCACATATCCCCATACATGGTACAGTAACCCATGGCTATTTCGCTTTTATTCCCAGTGGAAAGCACCATTGCTCCAAATTTGTTGGCAAGGGCCATAACCAGATTACCGCGGATTCGGGCCTGAATATTTTCTTCGGCAACATCTGATTCTTTACCCGCAAAATGTTCCCGCAAGGTATCCATATAAACTGAAAAAATATCGGCAATAGGTATAATCTTAAACTCAATATGTAAGTTCTTAGCCAGCTCCTGTGAGTCATCCACACTGCCAGCTGATGAATATACCGATGGCATTGACACCCCTAAAACATTTTCTTTGCCCAGCGCAGCAACTGCCAGGCAGGCTGTCAGTGCTGAATCAATACCTCCCGATAGACCTATTACAGCCTTGGAAAAACCGCTTTTACGGAAGTAGTCACTAATTCCCAGCACTAATGACTGATAAAGATAATGCATGACCTCATGAGGAGGGTCCATTTCAGCCTTTCCTGCCATTTCAGTATCAATAGTCTCAACCTGTTCCTTAAACGCCGGGAATAAAGCTGCTATTTCTCCATTCTTATCTACAAACATGCTTTGACCATCGAAGATGAGTTCGTCATTAGCTCCCACCTGGTTGACATATATTAAAGGCACCCCCAGGTCTTTGGCATGTTTACTCATCAGTCGGCATCTTACGTCTTCTTTATGAAGGAAATAGGGTGAAGCAGATATATTTATCAGCAGGTCAATACCCTTTTTGGCCATTTCCGCGATTGGGTCGAAATCATATATTACTGCACCCTTCCACAGATCCGGTTCGTTCCAGGCATCTTCACATATTGATATGCCCAGTCTGAGACCCTTAAACGTGACAGTATCAACCTGATCTGCCGGATCAAAATATCTGGCCTCATCAAATACATCATAGGTTGGGAGCAGGGATTTATGCTGGGTCAATAGTACTTTTCCCTGATAGATTAATAGAGCCGAATTATACAGGCCATGGCCAGTGCTTTTCCCCGTTGACAGGGGCGCCCCGACGAGAATGCCTGTCCCTTCGTAAGCCAGAGATAACTCTAATATTTCCTGAATCGCCATATTAACCCTGTTTATAAAAGCCGGGCGTTCTAACAGATCACGAGGAGGATACCCTACCAAAAATAGCTCCGGTAATATCAATAAATCTGTTTCCTCTGCACAGCAATTTGACCAGAGCTCATCTATCATTTTCAGGTTGCCTGTAATATCTCCTACCACCGGATTCAACTGCGCCATGGCAATTTTCACTGTCTTGTCCTCCTATGCCATTTATTAGAGAATGATAAACCTTTTGCAGCTAATTTAACATTAACTTTTTATCATTTATTGATTGCATAATTTCATTTATTATAGTATCCAAATCCTTATTACTTGTGTTTACCCGTATATCAGCACAGGCATAAGAAGCTTCCCGCTCCTGCAATAGTTTTTCAATGTCCTGAACGCTCACATTCTTGTTAAGGAGGGGACGGGTTCCCTTTTTTCGGTTTACTCTGGAAAATATATCTTCCGGACTGGCATCAAGGCAAATTAAAATACCGTTTTCTCTCAAAGAATCAATATTTTCATTCTTAAGAACAGCTCCGCCGCCGGTCGCGATAACAACATCCTGCTGTTTTCCCACCTTAATGGCCATCAAGCTCTCCTCGGATCGGAACCGGACTTCCCCATAGCGTTTAAATATTTCAGCAATTGACATACCGTTAACCAGTTCAATTTCACGATCCATGTCCACAAATTGTCTTTTCAGCTTCTGAGCCAATCTAACTCCAACCGAACTTTTGCCGGTTCCCATAAATCCTATTAATACTATATTTTTTCCCATCGCCACACCTTTCCTGCGTAATCACAATAACGATCATAGGTCTCTCGAATCTGCTCCATAAAATCTCCGCCGAACTTGTCTAAAAATGCACCCGCAAGACCATAAGCCAGCATAGCTTCTCCTACAACGCTGGCCGCGGGTACAGCACAGATGTCAGAACGCTCCACATCTGCCTTTTGTTCAACCCACATTTCAGTATTTACGCTTACTAGTGGTTTATATAAAGTAGGAATAGGCTTCATGTAGGCACGAGCCCACACTGTCTCCCCATTACTCATGCCGCCTTCAATTCCCCCTGCATGGTTAGTGAGGCGGAAAACTCCCCTTTTCTCCTCGTAGTGTATCTCGTCATGAACCTTTGATCCAGGAGCACTTGCATTATTTATCCCATCACCTATTTCGACCGCTTTAATTGCCGGAATAGTCATCAAAAGCCCGCTCAACCGAGCATCTAATCTGCCTTCCCAGCTGGTATAAGTACCAAGCCCTGGAGGCACCCCTAATGCACCTACTTCGAAGCTCCCCCCCAATGACTCCCCTTCAGAGCGTGCTTTATCTATATATTCTATCATCTGGGCCTCTTTGCTATGGTCAGGGCACCGCAATGGAGAGGACTCAACCCGTGCCTGAAAGTCCATCAATCCCTGCAGACTAATGAGTTCGGGAACTGCCCTTATTTCTCCAATCGATAAAACCTGACTGTAAATGTATATGTTAAAACACTCTAAGAATTTCCTAAAAAATGCCCCCGCTGCGACTCGAGAAGCAGTTTCCCTGGCACTGGCCCGCTCCAGGATGTTTCGCATATCAGCATGATTATATTTTATGGCTCCCGGATAGTCAGCATGACCGGGACGAGGCCTTTTTACCGCACGTTCCCCGGAATGCGGAGTACTTTCTACAGCCATAATATCCTGCCAGTTTTCCCAATCCCGGTTCCGTATAATGAAAGATATAGGGCTGCCAGTAGTCAATCCTGCCCTGACCCCTGATAATATTTCAACTTGATCTGTTTCAATATTCATGCGCCCGCCGCGTCCATAACCCTTTTGCCGTCTCTGCAATTGCATGTTTATGTCTTCTTCACTGATATTCAAACCAGCCGGCAGCCCTTCAATAATAGTAATCAAACCCTTACCATGCGACTCTCCAGCCGTAGAGTACCTCAACATTACAATCCCCCTATTTCTTTTTTACATATCCACCCCGGAAATGCTTTGGTTCCATAAATACCACAAAGGCTTCGGGCTCCATTTCATAAATCTTAGCGGTTACCTCCCGAGCCAATTGGCGTTTCAATACCATATTCATAACAATCTTGTGACCCGCTAACCCCTCGGCATCCCAACTAGTAATAGGATAACCTAGGTTTCTCAGTTCCTCAACGATATGTCCATGATCTCGATCAATAATAGCCTGCACCCCACGGTAGCCCAGAGCCAGTCGGTCTTCTATGACACTCCCCACGATTACCCCCAGTGAAAACCCCAGGCAAAATACTGCCAGTTTTATTGGATCATTCAGTGCTCCTACTACCATACCCAAGGCTATTGTATAAACCAGAATTTCAACAAACCCTATTATGGCAGCTGTCCATTTGTCTCCCCTTATTATAAGAATCATACGAATAGTACCCAGGGAAACATCGGTTATCCTAGCAAAAAAGATAAACAAGAGCTGTAAAACCATATTGTTCCTCCTTATTCCCAGCTTTCTGGTTGTTCTTCTGATACCCTGACACGTCCACCTGGGTGAACAATTACATACCTTAGGGTATTATTATTCCGTAAGGTAGCCGTTCCCGGCGTCATATTAGTTGCTCCCGAAGGTAAAAAACTACAAGTAGGCTTGGTAGCCCTGAGAGGGAACTTTGTATTACCGACAAATTCAGTTCCAGAACTAAGATAATAATACTTTGAACCTAACTTATATTTTGCATAAGAAGGATAAAATACTACATCTTTCTGCTGACCACTGGTTATGGCTTCCTGTCGCGCCATTCTGAGAACTGAAGCCATTTGCTGGGCATCTGACTTTAGCTTTGCAGCTTCCAATGTTTTGGTAAAAATTGGCATGGCGATTCCGCATGCCAAAGCAATAAATGCCATTACTATTATAATTTCCAGTAAGGTATAGCCTTTATTATTTCGAATAACTATTGAGCAACACTTCTTTCATGAATGCAACTGGTGGTTTAACACCGGTTAAAATCTCCAGAGTAAGTGCTCCTTGATGAACCAGCATGGACAAGCCGTTAATGGTCTTAAGATTCCGTTCCTGAGCCATAGCAAGAAAACGGGTGGTTAACGGATTATAGATAAGGTCATAAACTAGTGCCTCAGAATGTACTTTGTTAAGTGATGTAACAGGTATACCTTCATTATGCGGCGACATACCTACCGGGGTACAGTTAACAATAAGGTCCGCCTTCTGACTGAGGGTGATAAATAATTCATCATCCATCTTAGCTCCCGTGCCCTTGCCCTTCTGTAACTGGTTGACGAAACTGGCCAGTTCGAGAGCCTTGTCATGATCTATATCAAGAATGTTTATTTGTTCAGCTCCAGATTGAGTCAGTTCATAGACCAGCGAATGAGCCGCCCCTCCTGCCCCTATAATTAAAACCTGTTTGAATGAACTTATCCCTTCTTCTCTCAGGCTGGCCATAAAACCTCTGCCATCCGTATTGAAGCCGGTTAAATATCCATGATCATTTTTTATAAGATTAACCGCTCCGCAAGCCTGGGCTTCTGGGGACAACTCATCCAAATACTGAATAACTGCTTTTTTATATGGTATGGTAACATTAACTCCTCTCATATTCAGCGCTTTTAGACCGGCCACCGCCTCCCCCAGATCATTAGGAGCAACATCAAATGGCAAGTATAGGCAGTTTAGTCCTAGCTTGTCCAGCGCGGAGTTATGCATCAGGGGAGAAAGGCTGTGCCCCAGAGGATGACCTATTAACCCAATTACCAAAGTTTTACTGTTAATTATCACCTTAGTTTATATCCTCCTTTGTTGGGCATATCTCTAAGTAAATAACTCAGGATAAATAGCTCCAGAGTGCGGTTAATTTTCGTGCCCACAAATTCTCTCCGTGCCAGGGGTTTAACCAGGATTGTAAACAAACCCGATCTGTTCCCCCCTAGAACATCCGTAAATATCTGATCACCAATAACTGCTGCCTCATCCGTCCTGACCGCCATAAGATCAACAGCGCGGCGGAAAGAACCGCGGCGGGGTTTAGCAGCCCGGGGGATAAAGGGTATACCCAGCCTATCAGCCACCACCTGAATCCTTTTTTCCGCATTATTGGATAAAATACAGGCCTTAAAGCCTTCCGCCTTTATACGGATAAACCATTCTTGTATTTCCGACCTTAGTTCATTGCTGTTCCATTCGGTGATAGTGTTATCAAGGTCGAGAATCAGAGCGCTGATATTTTGCTTACGAAGTTCGTCCAGGGGTATATCCAGTAAACTGTCTACATATATTCGTGGATAAAGCAATTCAAACATTCAATACCTTCTTTAATTTATTTTTAACATTCTTTCTCTGAACAGGTTGGCTGCCAGCTCAGGGGCTACCGGGTTCATGAACATACCTGTTGCGATATCTACTCCTGCAGTTACCAACAGTCGCGGGGTAACTTCCATATACCAATGATATCCAGGCTGATACGGCAAATTAACCGGCGCCGTGTTTAACACAAAGTTATAGGCAGGGTTTTGCAGGCTTTCTATCATTACCCGGGTGTACTTCCTGCAAATCATCGCCAGATCAGTAATTTCTGCTTCATTGAGGGCTCCAAAGTGTTCGCAGTGCTGCTTGGGTATTACCCAGGTCTCATAAGAAAAACGCGAGGCATATGGGCAAATCAGTAAAAAATGATCGCTCTCATAAACTAACCTTACACCGCTCTGTTTCTCCTGAGCAATAATATCGCACAAAAGACATTTGCCATTTTTCTTATAGTATTCAGCTACACCTGAATTTCCTCGCGGAACAAATGGTAATCCCATCACCTGACTATGGCTGTGTTCCAACGAAGCCCCAGCAAAAATCCCCCGATTTTTATACACTTGAATATATTTTATCCTTTCGTCCTGAGACAAGTCATTATAACGGTCCCTAAGAACTCTAATAACCATGGTAATTCTTTCCTGATCATAATCATGCAAGTCTATTCCATGCTGAGGAGTTTCAATAATAACCTCCTGCCTGCCTACACCGTTGTAATTACTATAAATACCTGAATGCGTTTTTTCCAGAACGCCCTCCAGATGAAATGCCGAGAATTTATTGGGTATAACCCGTACAGACCAGCCTGGTGTGTCAGGCTGTGAAGTGCCTTCACGACAGGCCATAATTTCTGGGGGCGTGGATGATTCGTTGCCCTCGCAAAACGGGCAAAAAATATGAATGCCCGTGGTTTCAATACCTCGCTTGTTTATAGGGAATTCATGTGGTTTTAAAGCCATGTCTTCAGCAATAGCAACCCAGTTATTCTTTACCAGATCTCTTCTAATCTCAGCCATCTTCTTGCTGCCTCCCTATACTTGCCGAGCAAGGCTTAATTTAAATGATACCCCAAACCACAGCTGGGTAAAAATACCCTATTATCTAATTATATTCTATTCTATATCTTTCACCACAGGATGCTCATGAAAATTTAATATTTTCGAATTTTTGCCTTCAAGTAAGAATAGTTATTCTCAAGGCCTAAAAAGCAACTTTAACATGGTAATTTTTTAGTAATTGACAGTAGCCTGTTTAGCATATAATATGATAATTGGTGAGAATGTTCCAAAAATCGAAAATCTCTTATGGAAAGGAGGTATATTTTGCCAGCTCGTAGATAACCCCCCCTAATCGTGAGGATAATCTATTAACTGGTATTTTTGTTTTTCTAGACCACAGAGTATCACATAGTGTAAACCCAATACTAGGTATATTGAGATTTACTGGTAATAGTGATCCAAGAATCTCGAAGAGATCTCCTTGTTGTGAAAGTTAGACAGCAGCATATGCAGACTTTTTATCGTATAGATTATAACAGAGAGTTAGATAGAAAATTACGGTTATTATTATGGAGAGTTAACAAAAATGTGAGGGGGATTTTGTAATGTCAGGAGATGGAAAAGGTTGGGCAAATCCTGCACCCGCAGGTTTAGTAGCGTTGGGAGTAGCGTGTTTTACATTTTACTATTTGTTAAATGGTGCACCTAAGCCAGCAGCAATTTTACCACTTTTAGCATGTTGGTTACTCGGTGGCTTTGTAGTTCAAGTACTCGTTGGAATTATTGAACTGATGGAAGGCAACAGCACTGGCGGAAATGTGTTTACCGTTTTCTCAGCATTCTTCATGCTTGCTGGTGCAGCCGAATTTATGGTTAAGTATTTTGCAGCTGCAAACAAATGGGCAATACCTCTTGATACCAGAATAGATGGCTGGGCTTGGGCCGCTTTGGCAATATTTATTGTTTCTTGGACCCCTGCTTACTTCAAAGGCACTTCTATACTTTCTACAGCAGTTGTTCTTTTAGATGTTGCAGTTGTCACCATCGCTGGAATGGACCTTGGTTTAATCAGTAAAGTATCCGGTGATCCAATCGCCGCTTACGGCCTTTTATTCTGCGGAATTTTAGCTCTTTATTTATCTGCTGCTTTAATTCTGAATACAGCTTTTGGTAAGTCCGTTTTACCAATTACAGGCCCCTGGATTAAATAGCAAATAATTTTGTTATCATTATTACATTAACAAGCCGGTGAGTTCTTACTCACCGGCTTTACTATACTGTAAACAATCGCTATATAGTCATCATCTCTCTGCACTTATCCCTGCTGGGTCTCCAGTCTTATCTCTCTAATCAATTTATTAACAGCTCTTTTCTCTATCCGAGAGACATAGGATCTCGATATTCCTAAATTACGTGCTATCTCCCGCTGCGTTTCCTTCAAGCCATTGAGAATTCCATATCTCATCTCAATAACCTCCCGTTCCCGACCAGAAAGGGTATCCATTTTATCCTTTACCTTTTCACCCTGCATTCTAGCTTCTATAATCTCCAGTATCTCACTATCGCTGGTTAGTACATCCATTAAGGAAATTTCATTACCTTCTTTGTCAAAGCCGATGGGATCGTAGATCGAAACCTCCTGGCGAAGCTTCCTAATATTTCGAAGATGCATAAGTACTTCATTTTCAATACATCGAGCTGCATAGGTAGCCAGCCTTACTCCACGATCATGGTTGTATGTTTTTATTGCTTTGATCAACCCAATCGTGCCTATTGATATTAGATCTTCCATGTCTTCGCCGCTGGTCTCATATTTACGTACCACATGGGCCACCAGCCTTAAGTTGTGTTCGATTAATTTATTGCGGGCCTCAAAACTGCCCTGCTGCAACTTATCCAGGTAGTTTTTCTCTTCTTCGGCTTCCAGTGGCTGGGGAAAGACTTGGTTGTTCAGATACCCAAAAAGTAAAAGTGTACCTTTGACAACCGCAGTGATTGCAAGCGCCCAGTAAAGGATGCTCAAAAAATACCACCTCCATATTTTTTAGCGCTCTATACTATATGAAGGTGGTTGTCGAAATGTGACATTTAGGATTAGGTAATTAATGGAATATAGAAATGAGGAGTACGTTAATTCTGATACAATTATTGTTCAACATACTCCTCATCTTCTAGTATCTTATTATTTTGGGTTGTGTATTTCCGTGATAATCTCATTCATTGAATCTGTAGAAATAGCTCCGGCTATACGCGGGGATCCATTTACCATTGTTACGGGGAAGGAATATCCTAAGCGAATCACCTTTTCTACCTCTGGAAAACGATCCAAATTAACTCCCCTGTAACTTATAATGTTTTCTACCAGCTAGTTATTCTTGCTATGACCAATGCCGGTGTCGACATGATCTTATAACTCATTATCTTCTGAATATCCTGAACCTTGTTTACATCCGCGGCAATATTTAATTCTGCCAGTGCATTATATACATCCTTTTCCAACTGCTTGCATTTGGCACATCCTGTCCCCAGCACTTCAATTTTCACTACAAATACCTCCTTAAGTTTTATCGTTTCCTGACTTTTCTTCAGTCTTTTAGAGCTGTTATGCAAAACTTTTTTAGACAGGCTTCCCCATCAGTAGTAGGCATACGGGAATACGACAAGACATTATAAGATCTGATGGCAAATGATGACTTGGAAGGGGTTTTCTAGTGAATACTTTAATGAAGGGTTGGTTTGGTAGGAGGTTGAAATTACGTCTTCTCGGAGATAGCATACTTTGCCCATTCATAAATAAAGGTTTTGCACAAATTTAAAGCTTATAATTAATATATATGGAGAAGATAGCAGGTATTATTATTATTGTCGTGGGAGTTTATTATGCATATATCGCTTAAAGAACTAAACGAAAACATTAGCAAAATCGAGCCCTTATGTCCCTGGTGTTCCACCTCAGGGCAGAAGATAATGATTCAGACTGTTAAAAGCTTATGTGAAAACAGAAATATTAATGAAGACGCTGACTACTATTTGTGCCTTTCTCCAAACTGTCCTGCCGGGTATTTTTCCAAAATAGGTGAGGTAATCCACAAAGCTGCATTATCTGTTCCGATATGGTTCAAGGAAAAATCACCGGTTCCTATATGTTA
>Ga0074193_1001021_pt1 | contig 38735 bp, 36 predicted proteins | sample EPASupsiteHSE605_FD_64523 | JGI IMG/M metagenome (GOLD analysis project Ga0074193, IMG submission 64523) | Bioremediated contaminated groundwater from EPA Superfund site, New Mexico - Sample HSE6-05 | ecosystem: Environmental > Aquatic > Deep subsurface > Groundwater > Contaminated ... | reverse complement strand
ATTTTAATTTCTTCTTTAGTAAACTCTGCTTTTATATCTTGAGTTACATAAAGTTTTACCTTCATATCCTCTGGAAGATCTGGATTCATTTCAAGGTAAGTATATCCTTTAGGAAATGGCTTAGGAGAAATTACAGTATCAAATGTATTATAATAATATTTCAAATTATACTTATCCATTATTTCTAAAAGTTTCTCGCATTTTTCTTTATCTATGGTAGATTTATATATTATTTTTTCGTTATCCTTCTCTCTTATATATGCACCATTAGATGCAATAATTGGAGCTTTTATTCCTAATAAATTAGCATAGTATCTAGCTGATGTAAATATTCTGCCTGTGGATAAGGCTATGAGAATTCCTTTTTCATTGGTTCTTTTTATAGCCTCCTTTGTTCTTTCTGTCAGCTCTTTTCTATCATTCAAAAGAGTACCATCCATATCTAAGCATATAAGCTTATATGTCATGTTCATCTCTCCCCGTTTTTAATTACATTCATCTTATAAGAATTTTACGCTGTAAAATTCTTATAAATTGACAATTGAGAATTGACAATGGACAATGAAGGAAGTAATTAAGCAGAGCTTAATTACCAATTTTAATAATTGCAGCAAGGCTGCAATATAATCTAGTTTTGCCTTAGCAAAACATCCTTCATTGTCAATTGTCCATTGTGCATTGTCAATTTTAAAAATGCGTCGCATTTTTCTTTAATAAAGTATTAACTTATTTTTTAGTTCCTCTCTTGGTAACTCCATTTATAGGAACGTAATAATCATTTGATACAAGCTCCTTGCTAATGAACTTACCATTTTCAAATATATTTCTATAAACCTTAACTCTGTATCCAGTAGACGGCTTCTTTACAATCTCAGTGTTACCTTCTAGCATAGTAGGGTCATCAATATATTTAATAGTTGGCTCTATTTTATCGTATACTTCCGTAGTAATTGAATATGCTCTTTTTGCTAACTCACTATTTGAATAAATATTAAAATACACTACTTTATTTTTTGTATATCCTTCTAAATATATAGGGTAGTCAAATGTGTTTTTAAACTTCAAATCTATATTTCCCCAATCAACAGTTGCATCTAATCCCATTCCTACATAACTAGAAGGGAAGGTATGATGAATTCTTTCTGTTGTTTTGATATTTCCACTTAGCAAAGCATTGTATAGAGTAGAGGATACTTGACAAATTCCTCCACCGAGTCCTGAATCCAATTGTTGATTAATAATAACTCCAGCTTCTTTATATCCCCTTTCTTTAGTTCTTTCACCAACTACTTCATTAAAGCTAAAGCTTTCCCCAGGCATTAATACTTTACCGTTAATGCTAGCAGTTGCAACTCTAATGTTTGTTGATCTTGGTTCTGAAGAAGAACTAAAGTCAGTTGAATAAGATGCTATTTTAGTATTTACTTGTTTTAAGCTTGCAGCAGTAATTTTAGGTTTTAAAGTTTTCATTGGAGCTTCAATATTTATATCACCATTTATTTTACCATTGATACTTGAAAGAATTTCTTTCTTAAGCTTGTCACTATCTAGTTCAATACCTTCTACGTCTTCATTAACTTGAAATTTTCCTCCTGCAAAACTTATGGTTGCATCTTGTGGTTTTTTATTTATATCTTTTTCAATACTTTTCACTAAATCCTCCAATGGCTTTTGGTTATAAGTAAACTTTAACTTTAATTCCTTTAGATTTGGATTCTTTATAAGCTTAAATTTAGATATAATATTTGATGTCTTCCCATAAGCTAAGGCTTCGTCTACTGTTTCAATTATACTATACTTAGCATTTAATTCTGAAAAAGAAATTGAATAATTCCTATTTAAAGTTTTTATGTTTATCTTTTTCTGAAGAATTGCGTCTCCGAAATTATCTCTTAGAATTTTAATTGCTTCTTCTTTTGTTTTACCCGATAAGTCTATTCCCTCTATTTTAACTTGAGGATATATTACGTTATTAAATTTCTGTTCTGTAAAATATATATAACTTATTCCTACAGATACTATTAATAAAAAAATTGAAAAGATTAGATTTCTAATTTTTTTCGAAGTTTTTTTATCGCTGTTATTATTTCCTTGTCTACTCATGATGTTTCTCCCCTCTTTCCAGTTTATTATACTACAATATGTACGTAAATTACACATAGAATGTCTCATATATAATTATAAAATATTGTTAAACATTATTAGTTACAAAAATATTAATAAATTTTATATTTTTTGTAGTTTTAGGTGATTATAGGAAGGATTTTATTCTATTAGGTAGAATAATATAATATATATTGTTTCAACAATTAAGTTTAGTAAACGTTTAAATTGTATTAATGTTTTTTAATAATCTATTTGTATTTCATTCCAGGAGGTTTATTTGTTATATGTTTAATAATATTTATAATTTAGATATTTTTTATCAACTGCCTACTCCCATACTTATAATAGACAAAGCTCTAAAAATACATGATATGAATCTCTCCTTTAAAAATTTGTTAAAAAAACTTGGTATAAATATAAGCAACAACGGGGATGAGTTAGTTTTTATAAGTAATGTCATTGGTTTTAATGACGAACTAATAAATTTTGTAGAAAATAAACAATCAGAGCTTAAGCTTGAAAAAAAAATTAGTTATTCTCAAGGAATTTTATGTTTTAAAATTAAACTTACAAAAATCAATAGTTCTTCTGATTTAAATGTAATAATTATTACATTTGACGATGTTACAGAATATAAAAACTTTGAAATGTCACTAATCCAAAAAGAAGAACAATTGCATTCTATATTAGACAGTATACCTATAATCATGTTTGTTCTAGACAAAAATGATTATATTATTCTATGGAATAAAGAATGTGAAAATGTTACTGGATATACAAAAGAAGAAGCTATATCACTAAAAAATCTAAGTTATCTTGTGTATCCAAATGTAGAATATAGAAAACAAGTACATAATAAATGTATTTCTCTAGAAAATGATTTTAAAGACGTAGAAACTAATATAATTTGCAAGGACGGAAGCTGTAAAACTATTACTTGGTTTTCTACTTCTTCTGATGTTAATATAACCAACTGGCATTCGATTAGATTTGGACTTGACATAACCAATAGAAAACATATAGAAAAATGTTTAATTGAAAAAACTTCAGAATTTGAAGTAATTTTCAAAGCTCTACCAGATTTATACTTTAGACTAGACAAAAATGGTACTTATCTTGATTGTAAAGTTGAAGATCAAAAGGACTTAAGTATGCCTGCTAAAAAGTTTATAGGTAAGACAATAGCTGAGGTTATGCCTCCTGAGATAGTGCTTAAATTTAAATCAGCTATCATCAGAGCTTTGAAAAATAATTCTTTAGTTCTAGTAGAATACCAGCTGGAGATTAAAAGCCAAATTAAATTTTATGAAGCTAGATTTCTTCCTCTTTCAAAGGATGAAGTTGTTGTAGTAGTGAGAAATATTACAAAACGGAAGCAATCAGAGGAAGAATTACTAAAGATAGAAAAACTTAATTCTATTGGAACCCTAGCAGGTGGGGTTGCTCATGATTTCAACAATATTTTAACCATAATTTTAGGTAATATATCAATGCTTAAAACTTATTCACTGCCTGAAGCTAAAGTATTTAAAAAGCTTGTGGATATAGAAAAGACAGTCTTTCAAGCTAAAACTTTAACTAAACAGCTTTTAACCTTTGCCAAAGGAAATAAGCCTATAAAGAAAGTTACATATATTATTGACTTAATAAAAGAAACCGTAGATCTATCCTTAAGCGGTACTAATGTAATATGTAATTTGAGCATTTCTAAGGATTTATCTCCTGTTGAAATTGATATTGGTCAAATAAGTCAAGTCATTAATAATTTAGTTATAAATGCTTGCCAAGCAATGCCTAATGGTGGAATTATAAATATCACCGGAAGGAATGTATGCTTAACAGATAATGATGTATTAGGGCTCAAGGCCGGAAATTACGTTAAGATATCTGTAAAAGATCAAGGTTACGGAATTAGTGAAGATAATTTGATTAAAATATTTGATCCATACTTTACTACAAAAAAAACTGGCAGTGGCCTGGGTCTGACATCTTCCTATTCGATAATTCAAAAACACAATGGAAAAATTGAGGTGAAATCAAAAATAGGTAAAGGTACAATTTTTCAATTTTTTTTACCTGCCTGCAATAGCATTCCACTTGAAATTGAAGAAACAAAATCTATTATATCTACAGGTTCAAAAAAAATATTAGTTATGGATGATGAGCCTGAAATTAGAGATGTTTTAAATTGTATGCTTGAGCATTTAGGGTATATTGTAGAATTATCTAAAGATGGCTTAGAAGCAATACAACTTTATAAACAAGCTAAATTTTCTGAAACCCCTTTCGATGCTGTAATTATGGATTTAACTATTCCAGGAGGGATGGGTGGAAAAGAAACTATAAAACATCTTTTAAAAATTGACCCTTGCATTAAAGCAATTGTATCTAGTGGCTATTATTCTGGAGGCGTTATTGGAGATTATAAAAGTCATGGTTTTAAAGGAGTAATAAATAAGCCCTATACTATAGAAGAATTAAGTACTTCTCTAAATAATATATTAAGCAGTTGTTAATCAACAACTGCTTTTTTTACTTCTTCTGCTACTGCTATGCATACCCTTTTATCTAAAGCATCAGGAATTATAAACTCCTCATTTAGTTCTTCATCAGTAATAAGATCTGCAATACCTCTTGCTGCTGCAAGCTTCATTTTTTCACTTATATCTTTTGACCTTATTTCAAGAGCACCCTTGAATATTCCTGGGAAAACTAAAACGTTATTAATTTGGTTAGGAAAATCGGATCTTCCAGTAGCCACGATCCTAGCTCCTGCTTTTTTAGCTATATCAGGCATAATTTCTGGTGTAGGATTTGCCATAGCAAAAATTATGCTATCTTTATTCATAGACTTAACCATTTCTTCATTTAACACATTAGAACCAGAAACGCCTATAAAAACATCCTTACCTTTTATAATATCTCCAATAGTTCCCCTTTCAAATTCTCTGTTTGTAATTAATGCAATATCCTTTTGTGCTTCATTTAACCATTCTTCGCCTTCAACTATTGCTCCTTGTCTGTCACACATAGTTATGTGCTTTGCTCCTGCTAATAATAATAACTTACATATGGATATACCTGCAGCCCCTGCCCCATTAATAACAATTCTAACTTGTTCTAGTTTTTTATTTAAAAACTTTAAAGCATTGTACAAACCTGCTAGAACTACTATTGCAGTTCCATGTTGATCATCATGAAATACAGGTATATCAAGCTCCTCCTTAAGTCTTTTTTCAATATAAAAACATTCAGGTGCCTTGATATCCTCTAAATTAATACCTCCAAAAGTCGGAGCTATTAGCTTTACAGTATCTATAATCTTATCTGGGTCTTTTGTATTGATACAAATTGGGAATGCATCTATTCCTCCAAATTCCTTAAAGAGCAATGCTTTTCCCTCCATAACTGGAAGAGATGCTTCAGGTCCAATATCTCCAAGTCCTAATACTGCTGTTCCATTAGTTACAACTGCTACTGTATTGCCTTTCATTGTATATTCGTATACTTTTTCTTTATTCTCTTTAATTTTAAGGCAGGGCTCAGCCACCCCTGGAGTATAAGCAACAGCTAAGTCATGCTTTGAGTTTACTGCAACTTTGCTTTTAACCTCTAATTTGCCCCTGTTTTCCTTGTGCATCTTTAATGCTTCTTCTTTTACGTTCATCTTAGTACCCCCAAATTATTTTTTGTTTGTGATTTTTAGCCCCTAACCCACAATCATTATTAACTAGGCTTTACTTTTACTATAATATTCACAGCACTCTGAAAGCGGGCATATACTACATTGTGGATTTCTAGCCTTACATATTTTTCTTCCATGCCATATTATATAATGATGAGTATCACTCCATTTTTCTATTGGAATGTTTTTCATCAATTCTTTTTCTACCTGACCTACATCTTTTCCAGTACCTATGCCTATTCGGTTAGAAACTCTAAAAACATGGGTATCAACTGCAATAGCTGGAACTCCAAAAGCATTTGACAAAACTACATTTGCTGTTTTCCGTCCTACCCCAGGAAGCTTAATTAATTCTTCCATGGTATTAGGTACTTTACCCTTATGCTCACTCAAAATATTCTTAGATGCCGCTAGTATATTCTTACTTTTATTCTTATATAAACCACAGCTTTTAATTATCTCTCCTAATTTCTCTTCAGTTAATGTAACCATAGCTTCCGGAGTATTATATTTCTTATATAGCTCCTTGGTTACCTCATTTACTCTCTCATCTGTGCATTGAGCAGATAATATTGTAGATATTAATAGCTCATAAGAACTATTAAAATCCAAACCACATTTAGCTCCTTTATATGTATTTTCTAGTATTTCTATTACTTTACTTTTCAATTCTTTTTTCAAAGTTTTCACCTCGTAATTATGTTCATTGCTATTATACCACAAATCAAAAAAGTAGAGGTGAAATTTGTCCCCTACTTATGTTCTTCCTAAAATAACTGACTATATTCCCCTCTGTACTCCTCTGGCAATAGTTCTGCAATTTTTCCCATAAGAAAGTTTATAGCTCTTTCATCATAATCCTTTCCTGCTTCTCCTTCTTCTTTAATTGGAATATTAAAACTTGTACCAATTTTAACATTTACATCTGCGTGATAAAATTTTTCTAATTCCATATTTCCTTCTTCATTTATAGGCAAAAGCTTCTCTGTACCTGTTAAGGCTATAGGAACTATAGGAACCTTACATAATCTTGCAATTAAAACTATACCTTTTTTGGCAAGTATCAACTTTCCTGTTCTGCTTCTTGTTCCCTCTGGGAAAATCAATACCTTTCCTCCACCTTTAATAATATCAATAATTTTTTTTATGCCTTCCTTATCAGCAGAATTAGGCTTAACAGGAGTAGTTTTAACAATGCTAATTCCTAGACTTGTTAGAGAATTGTCATTTAATTTCACTCCAGCGGCAAAGGTTACATCAAGCTTTTTAAGTACTCTATTTAAAATTAAAGCATCTGAATTGCTTAAATGATTGCACACAAATATTACTGGTTCTTTAATACTCTCAAGATAACTAGCATTTTCAACAGTTATATTAGCATACCTATCTACATAACCTTCTAATACTCTATTTGCTATAAATCTAATTAGTCCCTTCGGTAAGTGTCCTATTATCCTAGTCATAGCTGGCGATATCATGAGTCTATTCCACCCTTCTTATTCTTCTGTATATATAATACATCATAATTTAGAATTTTTCAAAAGTCTAAAATAATATTCTTTAACATAAGGTGAATTTATGTTTTTTATGTTATTTTCATCAATAATATTTTTATTTGATAAATTTATAAGTGCATTTCTTTGAATAATATTTTTGCCTCTCCAACCGCAAGAGGTTATCTTGTACTTTTCATTAAAATCTTTTCTACCTATATTTATTAACTCTTTAATATTAGGCTTCTTCATATATTCTTTAGGTTTAAATTCCTTAAGTGTAGAAAAGCTAACTTTCTTATTATGTGGACAAACTTCCTGACAAGTATCGCATCCAAAAAGTCTGCCATTAAATAATTTGAACCATTTATCCTCTATATCTTTTTTCTGAGTTATATAAGACAAACATATATTAGGATTATTATGGTCTTTTAATATTGATCTTGTAGGACATGCTTTTAAACAAAGATTACAATTTTCACATTTTGAAAGCTTTGGTTCATCAGCTTTTATTTCTAGATTGGTTATTATCTCTCCTAAAAATACATAAGAACCGTATTCTTCTGTAATTAACATTCCGTTATTGCCAATAAAGCCAATACCACATAGATAAGCGATATATCTTTCAGGTAGTCCTGTACTATCAACAAAATATATCGCCTCTCCACCTAAGCTTCGGATAAAGCTGCATATTTTTTTCAAATACTCTGAAACTACCTGATGATAATCCTCACCTTGAGTATATTTTGAAAAATACATTAATTCATTATTTTTATTTTCATAGGCATAGGGAAAAGCTATAGAAATGATAGTTTTACCATCTTCCTTATAGAAAAACGGATTTACCCTTCTTTCTATATCACTTTCCTCAAACTCATTTTCTATTCCTTGTTCTTTTCTTTTAGTAAAAAAGTCTCTAAGCTCTTCAAAGCTTCTACACTGCGTAAATCCTACTAAATTTAATCCAAGATTATTGCAATACTCTTTAATACTAACTTTATAATCCATTTTATATTAATTTACCTTTCATTCTGCATATCTTTTATATTTTCCATAATCCTCTATATTAATCAGTTCAGTATTTTTATTCTGTACAATCTTTCCTGGTATTCCAACCACAGTAGAACCTTCTGGTACATTTTTAAGCACTACAGAATTTGCACCGACTTTGCAATTATCTCCTATAATGATAGGTCCTAGAATTTTAGCCCCAGCTCCTATAACAACATTGTTGCCAACAGTAGGATGCCTTTTGCCTTTCTCTTTGCCAGTTCCCCCTAAGGTAACTCCATGATACAAAAGAACATTGTCTCCTACCTCAGCAGTCTCTCCTATAACAACGCCCATTCCGTGGTCTATAATCAGTCCTTTCCCTATTGTAGCTCCTGGATGAATCTCAATTCCTGTTAAGAATCTAGCAAACTGAGAAATTAACCTTGCTAAGAAAAAAACTCTTTTCTTATAAAAATAATGAGCTAATCTATAATGAATCAGAGCATTAATTGTTGGGTATAAGAAAAATACTTCTACAGAGCTTCTAGCTGCTGGATCATTTTTTAATACATTATCTATATCATATTTGATACTTTTAATAAACTTAACCATACTAATTCCCCCCATTAAAATAATATTTGAACAACAAAAAGCCTCATCTCTAATAATCTAGAGACAAAGCTATATTCTGCGGTTCCACTCTAATTGGATAAAATCCCACCTCATTCAAGCACTAATTAATAAATGCTTTATTACTATAACGGGTAATCCCGTTGCAGCCTACTGTAATTTCGGTGCAAAACTCCAAAGGGCACTTCATATAAACTCCATATAGAAATCTTACAGCATATGATTTCCTCTCTGAATATTTTGTTTACATTACTTTCCTTTTTCACTGCATTTCCTACTATTTTAGTAAGGATTATATTTTCATTATATGGACTAGAATATAAATTGTCAACGATTTTTCAAAAAACAAAATTAAAAATTTGGGAATAAATATAAAGGAAACTCCTCTTCCTTACCTCAGAGGAGTAAGTGATTCGCACCAAATTATAAATTTGGGCTCTCTACTTACAAAATCTGTGGGAACCTATTATTTTAATAAGTGGTCTAGACCAAATCCAAGCACTTGTAGCAGTATTAGGATTAAAATAATATATTGCTCCACCTGATGGATCCCAGCCATTTATAGCATCTCTTGCCGCTCTTACAGAATCAGGTTCCATCTGTGCATGTATTTGTCCATCAACTATTGCAGTATAAGCTCCTGGTTGATAAATTACCCCGGCAATGGTATTAGGGAACTTAGGGTGTTTTACCCTATTCAATACCACTGATCCTACGGCTACTTGCCCTTCGTAAGGCTCTCCTCTAGCTTCTCCATTTATTAGTCTTGCAAGAAGCATAACATCTGAATTATTTGAAGATGCAACATTTGATGAAGTTTTGCTACTAGACCCTGCGTTTATTCCTAGAGCACTTAAGGTTCTATTGCCAACAACACCATCTACTGTAAGCCGATTTTTTCTTTGAAAGCTTTTTACTCCTAAGTAAGTTTCATATCCATATATTCCATCTAAATTGCCTTTATAATACCCCCAGGCTTTTAACCTTCGCTGAACTTCTGTTACTATAGCACCCCTTGAGCCGTATTTAAAAGTATCTGCTTTGATAGAACCATAATGGATTAAAATATTCGATGTACTTACATAGGAGAATATTAGAACTATTATTAACACTCCAATTCTCATTATGCCTAATTTTCTCTTCATGTAAAGTCTCCTCCTAAATATAGATTAGAATGAAAGTCTAATTTATATTTATTTTGTGCAAATTTGAAAAAAATACACGGGATTTAAGTCAAAACAAAAATAGAGCTTATATTTACAATACAAGCTCTACTCCTAAAAAATTATACTGCTTTTTTAAATTTTTTCTTCCATTTACCTTCGAACAATTCCTCAATAATATCGTTAATAATTACTATACCTTGAAGTTTTTCTTCATTATCTATTACAGGTATTGTTATAAGGTTATACTTTACAAACTTCCCCATAGCAGAATCCAACTCATCATCATCCCTCAAAACTATGGGTTCTGTATCCATTATATCTTTTAGCTTTACATTTGAATCTGAAAATACCAAATCATTCAAAGTTAAAACTCCCTGAAGCTTTTCATTCTGATCAGTAATATATATATAATGTGCTATCTCTTCCTCAGGTTTTAGCTCTTTCAATAATTCAATGGTTTCCCCTGCAGTTATATTTACATTTAAAGCTACAAAATCTGTATTCATTATACTACCTACAGTTTCTTCTTCATACTTCATAAGGTCTCTTACTTTTTCAACATCTTCACTTTCTAAATTCATAAGCAGCTTTTCAGCTGCTTCCTCATCCAGCTCTTCCAAGATATCTGCTATTTCATCATTAGACATATTACTCAAAATATCTGGAACCTTTGATTGATTCATAGTTTCTAATATATCTGCTTGAATTTCCGGGTCAATTTCCTCCAGTGTATCTGCAGCAAGATGCTTATCTAAGCTTTCAAATATTTTGTTTCTATACTTTAAATCAACTTCCTCCAAAATATCTGCAATATCTGCAGGATGTAGCTCAGAAATTTTCTTATAAGGTACTGATATTTTTAAACTGTCTTCAACCATTTCCAATGATTCAACATCATCCCACATTATAACTTTATTATTAGGCTGCTTTCTTATTAATTTATAAAGGAACTGAATAAGCCCTCCAATTCCATATCTTCTGCTTAAAGCTAAAAAGCCTGTTTCTACTGCGATTACTCTAATTTCACTAGAAATGCATGCAATTCTTAAATCGTTAACTCTTACAACCTTTTTACCATTTACATCAACAATTTGTTTATCTAATAAATGCTTTGATAGAAGATAAGAATAAGCCCTAGGAATAATATCCTTAACTCCTCTTGCTCTTATTTGAATTTTGCTATTTTCACTGGAAAATTCAACGTTTCTAAATTCATAGTTATATACTTCTCCACCACTTTTTACCTTATATCCTATTGCTTTAGGATATCCATCTCCAGTAGTAACGTATATATCAGTTAGTTTTCCTATGCAATCACCATATTCATCGTAAATGTCTCTATGGAGTGCCTCGCTTAAATAAAAACTACTAAGCTTTCTCATGGATATTCCTCCTTTTACATAGAGAAATCCCATAATAAACTTAAAAATTGACAATTGGCAATTGACAGTAAAAACACCAAATAAAATACAAACTATCAACTCTCAATTGTCAACTTTTAACTAAAAAATAGTATCCTCTATGTTACTATTAAATTTTAAAGTTTTTTTCGATCTCCTACTAAGGGGACCACCTTCCATTTATCTCACCTCTTTTCGAATAATTGGTAATGATTTTATTTACAAATTTCTCTCTTTAATATAAATTATATTACATAATTCCCAAAATGCAACCGTATTTAATCAATTAGATTAAAAATATTTATTTAAGTCACTATAGTTAGCTCTGAATTAAATTTTCATAGTTTCTCTTAGCTATTTAAAAAAAATCAGACAGATAAACATTACCTGACTGATTTTTTTAATTTCCCAATGCTATAATTTAGTGTTAAAATTCCTAATACATCACTAATTATAATATGTTCACAAATCTCAAAGCCTATTAAAACTAAAATGGTTTCAATAATTACTAAGCTAGAAGAAAGTAAAAGTAGCACTTTACCAGTCTTTTTTATTCTATTAAAGCAAAATGCCAATATTAATCCAAGAATTATTAGGTTCAAGATTGTATATGGAATAAATACAACATTTTTATTAACAAACTCCATATAGTAGCCACCGAAGCTAATAATAGCTATCCTAATTGGAATGTTATATATTAAGTATGAGTAAATTCCACATAGGATTGCAGCAATGAAAAACATAAATGAAAATTTAATCCTATCGTTTCTCATTAATATATATGTGGTAACCAAAATGCTCAAAGGAATATATATTAAGTTAAGAAAATATACTGATTTTAAAAAATATAGATATGCAATATTATTAACAAAGAACATAAATATCAAACAAATATATCTTAATGTTAAAAAAGTGAATATTCCTGAACATATCAGCTTGATTTTATTTGGTGCATATCTAATAGTTTTATTAAACCCATCATATATAATAAAAATCATGAATAACAAAATCATTAAATAAAAATAAAACTTCAATTTAATATCTCCATAAAATTATTGTTATCTATAATTATTATGCAGTAATATTTTTTATTCATATTTTTTGATTTTTTGTATTCACTACTCCTAATACCTTAATTCCACCCTTAATGCATTCAATAGTCACTGGAAAATCTGGTCCCCTTTCTCCATCAATGTCAGTAACAATATCTTCACAACATTCTATGTTAAGCTTATTTGTTTTGAAATACAAAAGGTTTTTAACATCTTCTAAATGTTCGCTTTTTAGCATTTTTATAAATAAAGCAATTATATCCTTTAACATTCCAGCCTTAATGATAATAACATCGAGCATACCATCACATAAATCTGCTTTATAAGCAAGAGAAAAATTCCCCGCTGTCTGGCCATTAAAAACTAGCATTAGATACATATCTCCATTAAAGTTAACCTCATCAGAACTTACATTTATGCTAAGCTTTCTTAAATTAGGAATCTGCTCAATTCCCTTTACATAGTAAGCAAGTTTTCCTATAGTATTTTTTAAGTTAACATCTGTCTTTTGAGATACATCTGTAAACAATCCTGTACTTGCAACATTTACAAAATAATTATCATTTATTTTTCCAATATCTATATTTTTGGGTTCACTGTTTATTATTTGCTCGCAAGCCTTTTCTACATTTAAGGGTATTCCAATAAATTTAGCAAAATCGTTTGCAGTTCCTGTAGGAAGTATTGCTATAGGAAGGTCTATATTAAGTCCTTTCATATAGTTTACAACCTGATCTACAGTTCCATCTCCTCCTGCAATTAAAATGTATTTATAACTTTCATCTAAGTTTACAAAAGCTTCCTCTAGCCTACACTCCTTACTTATTCTAAAAGGGTCAATATTATATCCATGATTTTGATGAACCATTATTACCTTATCAATGTCATTTATTATTGTATTTTCACCTGAAAAAGGATTATATATAAACCTAACTTTATTCATACTATATTTCTCCTTGTTTTTTATATAATAATATATTCATATTGTTATAGCTTTATAATTACCTCTTAATAATATAATATTATAGCAAAATATATTCAAGTAATAAAAGTTCCAAATTGTATCAAATTATTAAAATTTCTATATTATAACAGCAAAAAAAGTCTATGATAATTAAATTCATAGACTTTTAATTAAATTGCTTTATTGTAACGCTAATTTTCTTAAAACAAAATTTATTTATTGAATTTTTGGAGTGGCTGGAGTTGATATGCTACTTAAGGCACTTTCTGCTTCATTTGCAAAGTTTGGCTCTACAGCCATATCTCCAAGTGCCAAAATGCCAACTACTCTCTTGTTTTCAACTATAGGAAGTCTTCTAATTTGTCTTTCACTCATTATTCTTGTTGCATCTGTTATATCCATATCTGGTGTTCCTACTACTGGATTTGAGGTCATTACTTCTCTTACCTTTTGTTGATGAACATTTTCCCCAGTAGCTGAAGATCTAAGAGTAATATCTCTATCAGTTATAATACCTACTACTTCTTCTCCTCTACATACAGGTATGGATCCTATATTGTATTCCTTCATCATTTGTGCAGCTCTCTCTACTGAATCTTCCGGGTTAATTGTAGCAACAGTTTTAGTCATTATATTTCTTACTTCCATTTCAATCGCCTCCTAAGTTTATTTTTACCCAAAAAAAAATTAATATTATTAAAATATATTTTTCCCTTAAATATTTCTTCAAAATAATATATAATTAGATAATAAGTATAATACTAATAATGAACTTATAATTTTATTGAATATTATTTAGGAGTGATTTTTAATGGCAAAAAGCGCAGTGCCAAATGCTTTTACTTTAGGTAATCTTGCTTGTGGACTATTGTCACTTATTATGACATTTCAAGGAGATTTCAAATCAGCCTGTATGTTTATTTTATTAGCAGGAATTATGGATAGGTATGACGGTAGAATCGCTAGATTTCTAGATGCTTCTACAGAACTTGGGAAAGAATTAGACTCCCTTGCTGACTTGGTTTCCTTTGGCGTTGCACCTTCGCTTTTAGTGTTTAATCTATATGATATGATAAATTTAGGAATTCTAGGCTATTTACTCGTGTTATTATTTCCTTTAGCAGGTGCATACAGATTAGCAAGATATAATTGTACGGAGTTTGAAGGTTCCTTTATGGGAGTTCCAATTACAGTTGCAGGTATGTTTATGTCTCTATACTCTTTTATAACTTTGAAAAACACTTCAAACATTTTGATAACTAGCTTACTTATAGTAGTTTTATCTTATCTTATGATCAGTAAATTTAAAATTAAAAAAGTGTGACAAATTAGTCACACTTTTTTAATCTTTAAAGCTTAAATCCTGCTCTATTTCTGTATATACATATTCGATTGAAAGCCTTTCTTTTAGTAACTGAGTTTTAATATCACAGTAATCTGCATAACTTTCACTTGAGTGTTCTAATACTTCAATAACATCGTCAATTATATCACCAACTTTATCCGCTCTTTTTAATGCCTCTTTTACATCACTTTTACTAGATAAGGCTATTTTATTTAATTCATCTGCCCCTCCAATTAATAGTCTATATGAATTAACTAATTTTAGGAGTAATTCACTTAAATTATTCAAATCTGAATAGTAAGTCTGAATAACCTTTCTATTTCCCATCAAATCACCTAAAAGATTAATTTATAATTATTATATTTAGGTTATGTTAATTTCATGCTAAATAATAATACCCCATGGTAATCATTAAATAAATAGCAATTAAAATTGCACCTTCTAACCAATAGGTTTTTCCATCTTGAAATACAAAGAAGGACATAGCTATTGCAATTGAACTCATAATAATTTGATAATTGGTAAAAACAAAATTCATCTGCATACCTAAAAAATAAGAAGAAATTATAAGTAGCGGGGTTACAAATAACGCAATTTGAATACTTGATCCTATAGCTATCTCTAGACTCATATTCACTTTATTTTTTGTTGCACAGATTATAGCGGAAAAATTTTCACCAATGTTACCTAAAATCGGAATAAATATTATTCCAATGAACTGCTCAGATAAATTATAATTAGTAATTAATTCTTTTACATTAAATACAAGCTTTTCACTAATTAAAAATAATATTATGGAACAAGCTATTATTCCGAGAATTATCATATTTCTTTTTTTCTTACCTGCTTTAGTTATAGTTTCTTCTTTTATTTCACTTATCACAAAAAGATTGCTATGTGTATAAAGAGAAAATACAAGTCCTAATAAATATACACATATTAATACTACAGAAATTTTCAAGCTTATATTAAACATTACCTGACTAGAGAGCTTACTATAGTGGTTTAAAGATGCTAAGATTACCATTGCTGACATTGCTAAAAGAAGCATATTAAAATTCGTTCTTGCTATGAGTCTATTAAACCTTTGTTCTTTATATCTTATTCCTCCAAAAAAAATCGAAATTCCAAGAACTAAAAGCATATTACTGATAATAGAGCCAACCAGAGCAGATTTAACCATAGATATCATACCGAAGCTAATTGACCACATACTCATCATTAATTCTGGAAGATTTCCTATTGTAGCTGCCACTAGCCCTCCCCTTTTTTCCCCTACATATTGCGAAAAATCTGATGTGAAATCTCCTAAAAGTATTGCTAAAGGTATAACTCCAATTGAATATACTATTGTATTAATTAAACTAGAAGGAGTATTAATAAATAAGCTTATTATGGCTATTGCCATAAACAAATATTTTTTAATCATATAAACCCCCGTATGAATTATAATATTTTGTCTCCTTCTAGTTTATGGTTAGGGGGTATTAATAGTTACTTAATTAACCTAGTATTTATAGAAACAACTACCTCCAATAAATTCTCTTAATATAGAATTATCTGGCACCAGATCTCCCTCTAAGTCTTTAATTAAACCTAAAAAACTCTTAAGTCTTAAAGCTTCATAGTAAACCGGACTATCCTCATTTATTTTTCTAAGCTCAGGCTCTGCATATTTTTTTAATACACAAAGCTCATAAATTAAATTGGAGTTAAACATAACATCTGACTCTTCTTGAAAAACAAAAATATTTTTTTCCTCACCTCTTCGAATAGATGGCCACATTTTAAGTGTATCTTCTGCTCCATAGCCTCTTGATAAATAATCTCTAACTATTCTTCTTATTATCCTTACATCTGTTGTCGCTATTCGATTATGATTGTCCAAATTCAATTGTGTTAGGGCACTTATATAAATTTTAAACTTATTTTCCTTTGAAATTGACGATGTTAACATTTCATTTAAACCATGTATTCCCTCAATTAGTATTATGCCATTCTCTGGAATAATTAAAGGTTTTTCATGCCAACTTCTACTACCAGTAAAAAAATTAAACTGTGGTACTTTTACTTCTTTTCCCTCTAACAAATCCCGTAAGTTATCATTAAACAAATCTAAATCTAAGGCATATATAGACTCAAAATCATAATCTCCATTTTCATCTCTTGGAGTATTTTCTCTATTTAAAAAGTAATCATCCAGAGATATGGACACAGGAATTAATCCATTGACTCTTAATTGTATAGCAAGCCTCCTTGTAAAGGTAGTTTTACCAGAAGAGGAGGGACCTGCAATTAATACAATTTTTACAGTTTCCCTGTCCTTTATCATATCAGCAATATAAGCAACTTTTTTTTCATGAAGAGCTTCCGCAATTCTAACCATATCAACAATTTCTCTATTAGCTACATTATGGTTTAGTGCTCCTAAATCTTTAATCTGAAGAATTCTCGCCCAATCTTCTGCCTCTCTAAATATCTTTGCTAACTTCTTTTGATCAACAAATTCTATTACCTCTTTTGGATTATTTTCCTTAGGTGGCATAAGAATAAAACCTGGAGAATAATAAATTAAGTTAAAAACTTTTATAACTCCAGTTGAGAAAGCCATTGGTCCATAAAAATAATCATACCTTCCCCCGAGTTCATAAAGTTCAACTTTAGAATCACGCGAATATTTTAAAATTCTGCATTTATCTTCTAATCCGTAGCTTCTAAATATTTCAATTGCTTCATCCTTATACAGTATAACTTTATTTATATTATAATTTTTTTCAATTATTTCATTCATTTTACTTTTTATTTTTTCTACATCCTTCTCATTAAGCTTTTGTTCCTTATATATTTCTCCATAAATACCTTTACTTAAGGAATGTTCTATTTCTAAAACCGCATTTGGATATAAGTCGTATACAGTCTTTATAAAAATAAATTGAAGAGTTCTAATATAAGTATTAATTGATATTTTTTCCAGATTACTTATTGGTTCTAAAATACCAGGTTCTTGAATTCTATAGCTAAGTTCTGTTAATTTGCCATTGAATTTTACCATTAGGGCTTCCTCATACTCTTTTAGCCCATTCTGTTTTATTATTTCATAAACGTTATGCCCTTTAGTAACAAATAATTTTTCACCACTGCTTAGAGTTACAGCTATTTTATCCATAATATCCCTCCAGATATATATTACTAAGATTATAACTTACATCTACCTCTATAGTAAATTAAAAGCATATATATTATAATAATTTCCTCAATTAAATTTAGTCACAGAATTTTACATTATATTTACTTTATTATACTTATATTTTTTCAATTTCTGATAATAATAATTAATTGAAAGGAGATAAGATAAGTATATGTTTATTGTAATGATTAGAACAATCATATTATACATTATTGTAGTGTTTATTATGCGGCTTATGGGCAAAAGGCAAATTGGTCAGCTTGAACCTTTTGAACTGGTAATTGCCATTATGATATCGGAACTTGCTTCTCTACCCATGCAAGACCTAAGAATCCCTATTATTCATGGAATTATTCCAATAGTAACCCTTCTTATTCTTCAGAGCATAATAACTTTTTTGGAGCTAAAAAGCGAAAAAGCTGGAGCATTTATAACTGGCACTCCAAGTATACTTATCGAGCATGGGAAAATTGATATTAATGAATTGAGAAATCAAAGATTATGCTTTAATGATTTAATTGAAGAGTTACGATTAGAGGGCTATTATAACATTTCAGATATAGAATATGCCATCCTTGAAACTAGCGGTCAATTATCCATAATGCCAAAGGGATCTATAGCCCCGGTAACTAAGGAAGATTTAAAAGTATCATATTCTCAAGAAAGCCTACCTATAACTTTAGTCTTGGACGGTAAAATAAATAAAGAAAATTTAAAAGCTTCAAATAAAGATATTGATTGGCTAAATTCTCAGCTATCTGCAAATGAAATAAATTCTATTGGAGAACTTTTTCTTGCACAGCTAGATTCTAAAGGAAATTTCTTCTATCAATTGAATAATAAGAATAAAAATAACAATAGGAGAAATTGATAATGAAAAATTTAGTAGTTTCCTTTTTAATATTCTTAATTTTAATTATTACTATAACATTTTCAATTAATTTCCTTGTTAATAAAGCCAATTTCTATTCAGGGAAAGCAGATCAGCTTGAAAGCTTAGTCACTCAAGACTCTTGGGATGAGGCTTATGAAATTTCTACAGACTTTTTAACTACTTGGGAAGAGGATTCAAAAAAAATATCCGTTTTCATAAACCACTTCCAAGTTGATGCAATAAGCAACCAAATTCTAAAACTTACTCAATATACAAAATACCATGACAAATCAGAAGCCCTTGCTTTAATACACGATATAAAATTTCTACTAAAAGAACTTATAGAAATTGAAAAGGTTACAATTTCAAATATTTTTTGATTCAAGATATAAGAAAAATGCGACGCATTTTTAAAATTGAGAATGCACAATTGACAATTGACAATGAAGGATGTTTTGCTAAGGCAAAACTAGATTATATTGCAGCTTTGCTGCAATTATTAAATTTGGTAATTAAGCTCTGCTTAATTACTTCCTTCATTGTCCATTGTCAATTCTCAATTGTCAATTTATAAGAATTTTACCTCGTAAAATTCTTATAGTATAGTAAATATATCTATATTAAGTTATAATATATAAAGGCAAATCACTTTTATGATGTATATGAAAAAATATATTATTTTTGAAAGGTGGAATTAAAATGGCACTAGTAACAACTAAGGAAATGTTTGAAAAAGCTTATAAGGGGCATTATGCTATTGGAGCGTTCAATATCAATAATATGGAGATTCTTCAAGGAGTAATAGAAGCTGCAAAAGAGCAAAAATCTCCTGTTATAATTCAAGTTTCAAAGGGTGCATTAACATATGCTGGGCCTAAATACCTAAAAGCAATGGTTGACGCTGCTGTAGCTGACACTGGTGTAGATGTTGCACTTCACTTAGATCATGGTCCAGATTTAGCTACTATTAAATTATGTGTAGAAAGCGGCTTTACTTCAGTAATGTTTGATGGATCACATTTAGATTTTGAAGAAAATGTAGCTAAAACAATAGAAATCGTTGATTATGCTCATGCTCATGGAGTTGTTGTGGAAGCTGAGCTAGGAGTTTTAGCCGGAGTAGAAGACGATGTAAAAAGCGACGTTCATATATATACTGATCCTGATCAGGCTGTTGACTTTGTTAAAAGAACTGGTTGTGATTCTCTTGCAATAGCTATAGGCACAAGTCACGGTGCTTTTAAATTTGAGGGAGAAGCTAAATTAAGATTTGACATATTAGAAGAAATTCAAAATAAGCTACCTGGTTTCCCTATAGTTCTTCATGGTGCATCTTCTGTTGATCAAGAGCTAGTTGCAACTTGTAACAACAATGGTGGTAAAATACCTTCTAAAGCTAAAGGTGTTCCTGAAGAAATGCTTCGCAGAGCATCTGCAATGGCAGTTTGTAAAATAAACATGGATACTGACTTAAGACTTGCTATGACCGCTGGAATAAGAAAAATATTTGGCGAAAAACCAGCAGAATTTGACCCTAGAAAATACTTAGGTGTTGGAAGAGATTTAATAAGATCCCTAGTTAGAAGAAAAATCGTAGATGTACTAGGATCTAATGATAAACTTTAGTTTTAAAAGGATATTAGTAAATTTCTAATATCCTTTTATTTTTCTACATAATTAGAAACATGCTTTATAACCATGTTAATAGTGCCATCACCATTTCTTATTATTTCAAATTTGCTATTATCATGATATGTTTCGTTATTTATATATAGATCAATGTCCTTGTCAATCTTTAATCTAACCCTAGTAAACTTCTTTTCTACCCACTCTTTATCAACAGCTATCTTTTCACTGCCTCCCTGTTCCACAAGATAATTCACAAAATTTTCCTTAGCATCCTTTTGATTTTTGAACAATTCCTCTGCAACTTCCTTTACATCTATCTCTTCTTCTTCTCTTAACCTTTTCTTTAATGTACTTCTTACATTTTCTTGTGCTTCTGCATTTTCTTTTAAATTTACTCTTGTCCATTTTTCTGCAGAGCTTATAAAATTCTTTGTCATATCCCTTTCATTATCAAAAATTGTACATCCTAGATAGCTTGCTATAAAGTAATTAGAACCATAATCCTCATTATTACTTCCTTTATTCACCTTATCTATTACCATTAAATCAAAAGTATTTTCTTCCCTGATAGGCTTTATAAAGGCACATTTTTGGATCCTTTGACCACTGGTTGGAAGTCCCGTAAATTGTGGTACTATATTTATTCCAATTTTATTTTCGATAAATTCTATATTGTGTACATAGTTTTTTGTGTAATCCATTTTAATTATTCCAAGCAAGGGACCGTATTCTGTTGATATTGAAGCAAGAACTAAATCACAAGAAGGTATATTCCCTTTTGATCTCATTAATATAAAAAGCTGTCTAGCAAGTTCTTTAGAAATTTCTAGAAAGTTATTTTCCCCATTTAAAAATTCCTGTGATAAATCCTTTACTATATTTCTTTCTTTATTAAATAGTGCATATTTTAATTCCTCGTCTCCAAGGTTCTTTTGTATATGCTTGTATAAAAACTTATATATTTCTTCATTTAGATCTAATGTGTATTCATTTAAAATAGGCTCATCAGAATTATTATCTAAAATGTGTATAACAGCTTCATTAATCGTTATATCATTAATATATTCCACCTTAATTCCTCCTGTAACAAAAATATTAATCCCAAGTTATTATAGCACATATATAATTTACTGGTTAAGTCAATAATAATATTAGAACTATAATAATTACGGAGGTCAATTATATGAAGAAATTATTGCTGTTAATTTTTATACCTTTTATTGTAATTTTTACTTCCTGCAATTCTACTAAAACTCCAAATCAGAATAATCCATCTTCAAAGGAAGTTAAAAATTATAAAATAAGTGATTACTATCCTTTCAAGGAAAATACAAAAATGAGTTATCTAGGTAAAGGAAATGAATACGCTTCACAAGATATTTTATTTGATTTTATAAAAGGAGATGTTGCTCAAGTTAGAATAATTAATCCTGGAACAACTTCAATAAAAGTCCTCCAAAATAAAAATGGTGAACTCTCCTTAATAACCTCAAGGGGAGAATTCTATTACAAGGATGATATGACTGCCCTTGCAAATAATACAGCAGAAAGGGAAATAATATTGAAGGAACCTTTAATTACAGGAACAACCTGGGAGGTTTCTAAAGGAATAAGGCGAAGCATTACCAATACCTCCTCTAAAATTTCAACCCCTTATGGAGATTTCAATGTCTTAGAGGTAACTACTGAGGGAGCTGATTATAAAATAAAGGATTATTATTCAATGAATATTGGTCTTGTTAAGTCAATATTTACTTCTAACAATTCTGAAGTATCTAGTTCTCTTGAAAAGATAGATACAAATGCTTTTCTCACTGAAAACATTAAACTATTTTTTCCTAGGATTATGACTAACGATATAAAACAAGTTTTTACCAATATAAATGCTAATTTAAGGACAAATGAAGAAATTAAAGATACCTTTGAAAAATATTTCAAAACACCACCTAAAGAAAATTTAAGCCCTCTCATAAGTAAAAATACAAAACTAAATAAATTATATCTAAATTCCTCTGAAAAAAAAGTTTATGCAGATTTTTCTAAAGAGCTGGTGGAAGAAATGAATACCGGAAGCTCTATGGAGCTTTCAATAATTAATAGTATAACAAATACTTTAGGTACCTATTACAATACAGATAAGGTTTATATAACAGTAAATAATGCTCCCTATAGTTCTGGACATATAGCCTTAGATAAGGACGAAGCCTTTACGGTAGATTTTTCTGGAGTAGAAGAGGCAAAGTAACCTTTAGTCCCATAAATATAGAGATTTCTGTATTTGTGGGTCTCTTTATTTCTCCTTTAATTTACAATGTTAATATGATATAATTTCCTATAAGTTCTTTTACAAGAGGTGAAGCTAATTGAAGGAAATAGAGACTAGAATAATTGATATAAATGTAGATAAAATGAGGAGTAAGCTCTTAAATATTGGAGCAGATAAAGTTAAACAGGAAAACCAAATAAATAACATTTATGATTTCACTGATAGAAGGCTATTATCAGAAAAAGGTTATGCCAGAATAAGAATAGTGGAAGATCAAATTAAAAATAAAATGGATTATTATATGACGACTAAAAAGTTGCTTAGTCAAGATAAATACAAAATAATGAGTGAAAATGAAATAGCTATCGATGACCCTGTAGAAGGAGAAAATATACTTAAATCCTTAGGATTAAGCTTGCTTCAATCAATAAAAAAATATAGGGAAAGTTATAAATACAAAAATGCTCTAATAGAAATTGATATTAACGATAAAAGCTTTTGTCCTTTTCCGTATATAGAAATTGAAACTCCCTCTGAAGAAGAGCTGCAGGAAGTTGTATCTATTTTAGGCTATACACTTGAGGATACTACCTCTTCTACAATTTTTGAATTGATAGAAAAGAAAAAGTCCTCTGAGAATTCATAGTGTTTGGATATGTATCTCCATATAAAATGGAGCTAAAAATAAAAGATTTTGAAAAGTTTAAAGCTTATTATTGTGGATTGTGTATCTCTATTAAAAATTCCTTTGGTAACTTACCTAGGTTTTCACTAAACTATGACATGACTTTTTTAGGAGTTCTTCTTGACTCTTTAGAAGATAAAAAAAATATATATATAAAAAGCAGTTGTATAGCTCATCCTTTTAGAAAAAGGGTAATTGTAATAAACAATTCGGCGTTAGATTATGCAGCATTTTGTAATGTCTGCTTAACTTACTATAAATTATTAGATGATTTCCATGATGATATTTCTATAAAATCCAAAATATTATCTCAGTTTTTAAATATATATTTAAGAGGGCTTTCACAAGATAGAATATATATTCGTAAATATATAGAAGGTAAACTTAGAGAACTTTCCATACTTGAAAATGATGCCACTAAGGAAAATTTGGATATATTGTCTCATCCTTTTGCAGATTTGACGGGATTTATTTTATCAGCTTTTGTTGATAATAATGATTATAAACTTGACCTTTATTGGCTAGGTTATAACCTTGGAAAATGGATTTATTTAATAGATGCTTATGATGATTTGGAAAAGGATACTATTAAGAAAAAATTTAATCCCATAAATTCAGCTTTAAACCATGGGAATTTAGAATACTCACAGTTTAAAAGTTCAATTGAAGAAAGAATAGACTTTATTTTGGCAAGTTGTGCAAGGGAATGCTATGAATACTACTTAAGGCTTCCAATAAAAAAAAATCATGATATTTTAGATAATATATTACATTATGGTTTAGTAGAAAAAATGAATTTAGTATTTAAAAGGAGTGTATGTGAAAATGAGAAATCCTTATGAGGTTCTTGAATTAAAAGAAGGGGCATCACAAGAAGAAATAAAGCAAGCCTATAGAAACCTTGCACGTAAATATCATCCAGATCAATATGGAAACAATCCTTTAAAAGATTTAGCTGAAGATAAGATGAGAGAATTAAATGAAGCATATGAACAGCTTACAAAAAATTCTAACGAACAGAATAACTATAATTATAATTCTTCTTCAGACTTAGATTTTAATAGTATAAGAATGGATATAAACCGTGGAAACTTTTCTTATGCTGAACAGCAACTAAATAATGTATCTAATAGAAATGCTGAATGGAATTATTTAATGGGTATTATTAATATGAATAAAGGATGGCATGATGCAGCTTTTAACTACATCAATACAGCCTGCAGGCTTGATCCTTTTAATAAAGAGTATTCAAATACGCTAAATTCTCTTAATAATAGGAATAGATCTTATAGGCAAGCTTACTACGGAAGTAATAGAAATAATTCTGATTTTTGTGATATTTGCCTTAAGTTATGGTGTTTAGATAGTATATGCGAGTGCTTTGGTGGAGATATATTTTCCTGCTGTTAAAGGAGATACCCTTATGACTAAAACTAACTATATTACAAGAGGCGGCATCTTTGCTGCTTTAAGCATTTTATTTATATATCTTAGTTCTATATTGCCTACTAATAAGCTTGCTTTACTGACTTTATCTAGCTTTATAGTTATAGCTTCAATTATAACCATAGGCATAAAAGCAAGCTTTATTATGTATGCTTCTGTAAGTATCTTAAGTATTTTTTTAGTTTCATCTAAAGGAATAGCATTAATTTATATTATGTTTTTTGGTTTATACGGCTTTTTTAAATTTTTTATAGAAAAACTTAGAAAGCTTCCTTTAGAAATCTTCATTAAAATTTTATTTTTCAATGTAATAGTCGTATTAATTTACAGCTTATATGAAAGACTATTTATGGGAGTAATTGATTTATCCCGCTTTAAATTTTCTATTTACTTATTAATTATTGCTATTCAAATTGTTTTTATAATTTATGATTATATACTTACCTTATTTGTGACTTACTTTAATGATAAGCTTTTGAAAAAATTTTTATGATAACTCTTTTATTCTACTTGACTTGTACTTATAAAGTGATTATAATTAATTCTTGTCAATACTAAGAATAATGCCCAATCGCCAAGCGGTAAGGCACCTGACTCTGACTCAGGGATTCGCAGGTTCGAATCCTGCTTGGGTAGCCAAAATTAAAGGTATATTATGATTTAGTTGCGTTTCACTTCTTGAAGCACTTCTAAAGTTCATTTTTAAAATTTTCCTAATGCTTCATAACTCGTTTCACTCAAACAATTCAGCATCTTAACGGAAAATTTTAAAAATGAACTAAGAATTGCTAATTTCGTTCAAATGCAACCAAATTCATAATATACTTTTTTACGTTCTAAAACATAAAAAAATAAGTTATCCCAACAGTCAGGATAACTTAATTGTCTTTAAAACTTCATATTCTTTAGTAAATCTGCGAAAAGGAAGTTTCCTTCCTCGTTATTATCGTTGTATTTATCTAACTCTTCTTGTACACTGTTATCAGCTTCTTTTATACTTAAAGCTATCTTCTTTGCTTCTCTATTTAACTCTAATATTTTAACCTTTACTTCATCACCTATATTTAATACCTGAGAAGGCTTTGCTATGTTATCTTCAGTTATTTGACTAATGTGTACTAATCCTTCAATGCCTTTTTGAACTTCTACAAAAGCACCAAAATCCATAAGTCTTACTACCTTACCCTTAACAATATCATTTATCTTAAAATTATTCTCTATCTCATTCCAAGGGTCTTTTTCTATATCCTTTAAGCCTAAAGCTATTTTGCCTGTTTCTTTATTTAAATCAAGTACAAATACCTCTACATTATCCCCTTCCTTAACTATTTCTGATGGATGGTTAACTCTACCCCAAGATAGGTCAGAATTATGTATTAAACCATCAACCCCTCCTAGGTCAACAAAGGCACCAAATTTAGCTAGTCTTTTTACAACACCAGAAACCTTATCACCTTTTTTAATCTTACTCCAAATTTTTGCTTTTTCAGCTTCAGCTGCTTCTTTTTCAACTTCCTTGCCAGATAGCACAACTCTCTTCTTTTCAGGATCAAATTCAATTATCTTTACTACTAAGCTTTTGCCTACAAATTCATTCAAATCCTTTACAAAGGAATTAGATGCTTGAGAGGCTGGAATGAAAGCTCTTGCATCTCCAATATATGCTACTAAGCCTCCTTTAACAACTTCCTTCACATTTACTTCAAGTGTTTCTCTCTTTTCAAATTTATCTTTAAGCTCCTCCCAAATCTTTAAAAAGTCTGCCTTCTTTTTAGATAAAACTGCATTTCCCTCTCCGTCATTAATCTTTATTACATAAGCATTAATTTCGTCATCAGGTTTTAAAATTTCTTTTAAACTTATTTCTTCATCTGTTATTTCTTCTTTTTTTATTATTCCATCTGAAATATATCCAATATTAACCAGAACTTCATTATCCGATACAGAAATAACTTTTCCTTGTATAATATCTCCACTATGAATTGGCTTCATAGATTTCTCTATTTCATCCATCATATCTTTCATTGAAATTGAATTCACATTTTCCATGGTCATAAAAACATCTCCTCATCTTAAAATATTATTAACCTAAAAATTATTTCTACTATAGTATACCAAAATCTTATTGGTTAAGGTATTTTTTATTTATAGGAAGATAAGAAAACCACATAACATACCCCCATACGGTATGATACTTAAACATATTTTCATCTAATCACCTTTAATCACTTTGACAGAGGAGTATTCAGCAAATATAATCTTTATATACCCCATGGGGGTAATTTGAAAATTGTATTTACAGGAGGATTTTAAATGGCATCATTCAATATTAAAGCAAACAGAACGTTTACTTCTATTCGAAAGTGGGCATGGATTTTTACAATTGTAATAGCTATAGGTGGCTTATGGTATCCAAAATTAGGTCTCCTAGTTATTCCGATTATTTTATCTCTTACAACAACAGCATTTTTTAGAGGCAGATTTTGGTGTGGCAATTTTTGTCCTCATGGAAGTTTATATGATACTGTTATATTAAAATTTACTAGAAATAAAAACATTCCATGGTTTTTTAAGTCAAAGTTATTGGCAATTGCATTTTTTTCTTGGTTTAGTTATAGAATAATAAGTAGATTTATAAATGCTTTAGGCTTATTTGGTACAGCAAGCTTTTATAATAAAGTGGGATTAATATTTGTTACTAGCTATCTTATGGTTCTAATTATAGGAGTCCCACTTGCATTATTTATAACTCCTCGTACCTGGTGCAGATTTTGCCCAATGGGTATGATGCAAATTCTATCTTATAAGCTTGGAAAATTATTAGGAGTTGCTAAAAAAACAGATAAAAAAATAACTGTAGCAAGTCAAGATATGTGTCATAGTTGTGGTAAATGCTCGAGGGTTTGTCCAATGCAGCTTAAACCATACTTAACATTTTCAGATAAAAATCAGTTTGACGAAGAAAAATGCATTAGATGTTCTACTTGCGTAGTTAACTGTCCTGCTGGTATATTGTCACTAAAAGACGAGAAGACTTCCTTAGAAATGAAAAACAGTGTTGATATTATCGGCTTTGAAAATAGACAAAAGATTGAATCTAAAATTATTAAAATTCAGAAATTAAAAGATGATGTGACCGAGTATACTTTCAAATTTATAAATCCTGAAAAAGTAGATTATAAGGCAGGATAATTTATTTTAGTTAATATATTAGAAGAACCTAAAGGTTGCTGCCTTTGACAAAAATTATAAAGGTACTCAAGGTTTTGTTACAGATATAATCAAAAACCTAGACCTTAATGATTCTAAAGTATATATGTGTGGTCCTAAACCTATGGTTAATGCTGCAAAAAAATTATTAAAAGAAAAAAATATAGATGATAAAAATATTTTTGTAGAAACTGCATAAGCGCAGCTAAAGCTATTCTATTAATACCTACTTGACAGGCAAAAGTCTTTTAATTATAATTAAAAATTAAAGAGTTAAATACTGCAATGCGTTGATAAGGAGCAGTAATATTCATCCTATTTTAAGAAAGCTATCGTTTGCTGTGAGATAGTATTAGGAGACTATGAACTTGCCTTTGAGCTTATCTGATAAACCAGATACGGGTAATCCGTTATATTTTGAGTGAAGCTTTATGCTTAATAAGAGTGGTACCGCGGAATAGTATCTTTCGTCTCTTACAATTTAGAGACGAAAGATTTTTTGTTTTTTTAATACTAACTTATACAATTGCAAGGAGGTCTATTTTAAATGGGAAACTATGGAACATCCGTAGATAAAAAATGGCAAGAAAAATGGAACGCCACTGGGTTGCATAATTTTGATGAAAATGCCCCTGGTAAAAAATTATACGCCTTAGAAATGTTTTCTTATCCTTCAGGAGCTAAGCTACATGCAGGTCACTGGTTTAATTACGGTCCTACTGATTCCTGGGCAAGATTTAAGAAAATGCAAGGATATAATGTATTTCAACCTATGGGTTTTGATGCTTTTGGTCTTCCTGCAGAAAACTACGCAATAAAAACAGGAATTCACCCTAAGGATTCTACAATGAAAAATATTGAAACCATGGAAGAGCAATTGAGAGCTATGGGAGCTATGTTTAATTGGGATCATGAAGTAATTACATGTAATCCTGATTATTATAAATGGACTCAATGGGTATTCTTAAAATTATTTGAGAAGGGTCTTGCTTATAGAAAAAATGCCCCTGTAAATTGGTGCCCTAGCTGTAATACAGTATTAGCAAATGAGCAAGTTCTTGAGGGTCATTGTGAAAGATGCGATTCTGAGGTTCAAAAGAAGGAACTTACTCAATGGTTCTTTAAAATAACTGACTATGCTGATGAGCTTATTGAAAAATTAGATGAACTTGATTGGCCAGAAAAAACAAAAGCAATGCAAAAGCATTGGATTGGAAAATCAAAAGGTGCTGAAGTAACCTTCAGCGTAGAAAATTCAGACATTAAATTTGATGTTTTCACTACAAGAGTAGATACACTTAATGGAGTTACTTATGTAGTTCTAGCTCCTGAAAGTGTATATGTAGATAAGGTTACTCAACCTGAATATAAGAATTCCGTTGAAGAATATAAGCTTCAAGCTCAAAAGCAATCTGATATTGAGAGACAATCCTTAACAAGGGAAAAAACTGGGGTATTCACAGGCTCCTATGCAATAAATCCTATAACTTCCGAAAGAGTTCCTATCTGGGTTGCAGATTATGTGCTTGCTACTTATGGAACAGGCTGCGTTATGGCGGTTCCTGGTCATGATGATAGAGACTTTGCCTTTGCTTCAAAGTACAATTTACCAATAATTAGAGTTATTGAAGGAGGAGACTCTCTTCCATATTGTGATTATGGTAAGCTTGTTAATAGTAATGAATTTGATGGTTTAATAGGAGATGTAGCAAAAGAAGCTATAGTTAAAAAGCTTCAAGAGAAAAACCTTGACCGTTGGAAAGTAAACTATAGATTAAGAGACTGGCTAGTTTCAAGACAAAGATATTGGGGGGCTCCTATTCCAGTAGTATATTGTGAGAAATGTGGAATTGTTCCTGTTCCAGAAAAACAATTACCTGTTGAACTACCATATGACATAGAATTTACTCCTGATGGTAAATCTCCATTATCTAAAAATGCCGAATTTTTAAATACTACATGTCCTAAATGTGGTGGTCACGCAACACGTGAGACTGATACTTTAGATACCTTCGTTTGTTCTTCTTGGTACTATTTAAGATATGTAGACAATAACAACTCTGAAATTGCCTTTGACAGCGATAAAGTAAATAAATTACTACCAGTAGATAAATATGTTGGAGGCCCAGAACATGCATGTATGCACCTTCTATATGCAAGATTTATAACAAAAGCACTAAGAGATATGGGATATTTAAACTTTGATGAACCTTTTAAATCTTTAACTCACCAAGGCTTAATTCTAGGACCAGATGGACTTAAAATGAGTAAATCAAAGGGAAATACTATTTCTCCAGATGATTACATTAAAGAATTTGGTGCTGATGTATTTAGAATGTATTTAATGTTTGGCTTTGCATACTCTGAGGGTGGAGCTTGGTCTGATGATGGAATAAAGTCTATAGGAAGATTTGTTGATAGAGTTGAAAGAGTTCTAGAAGAGTCTAGAGGAGAGCTTTCTAATGTTAATAACTCAAAAACTAGCCTTGAAAAAGCTGAAAAAGAACTGAATTATGCTAGACACTATTCAATTCAGCATGTAACTGAGGACACTGAAAAGTTCCAATTTAATACTGCAATTGCAAGAATGATGGAATATACAAATGCTTTATCAAAATATCTTAATGAAGAAGACAAGAACATTGCCTTCTTAAAGGAAGCTCTAGTTGATTACATTAAGTTATTATCCCCATTTGCACCTCATTTTTCTGAAGAACAGTGGGAGCTTTTAGGAGAAACTTATTCTGTATTTAATACTTCATGGCCTACTTTCGAACCTAATGCATTAATTAAAGATGAAGTCGAAATCGCAATACAAATAAGCGGAAAAATAAGAGCTAGAATAAATGTACCTACAAGTTATTCTGAAGATGAGATAAAGGAAGCAGCTGTAAATAATGATATTATTGTTTCTTTCCTTGAAGATAAAAGCATATTAAAAATTATTGTTGTTAAAGGAAGACTTGTAAATATTGTAGCCAAATAAAAAATGCGACCTGTGTATGGGTCGCATTTTTCTATCTATGCATTCCAATGTTTTTTTCTGTAGCTTCTAGTAACTTGCTTAACTCTATATCTTCCCCTTCAGAAATAATCTTATTTAATTGAATACGGAAGTTATCTGCCTCATTAACTCTTCCTATAGATAGTAACGTAAAAATATTATTTGTTATATCTGTCACTAAACTAGATTTAACTTCAAATAACTTTTGAGCATCCATAATTTCATCTTTTATCTCTAACATATCCTGATCTAGTTTAAAGGCTGCATCTGCTGCGCTTTTTAGTTTTACTTTTATCTCTTCCGGTATTCTATGTTTGTATTTATAATTTAGAGAATGTTCTACAGTAGCCCAAAAATTCATTGCTAAAGTTCTTATTTGAAACTCTGCTAGAATTTCCTTTACTCCATCTGCCATATTAACTGGATATTTTACTATTATATGATAACTTCTATATCCGCTGACCTTAACATCTGTTATGTAGTCTTTTTCATACATTATCTGCATATCTTTTCTATTTCTTATTAAGTCAACTACCCTGTATATATCATCTACAAATTGGCACATTACTCTAATGCCTGCTATATCTTCAAGTTCGTATTCTATTCTTTCAAGAGGTATATTAAATTTATTTGATTTTTCTAATATACTCGATAACTCCTTAACTCTACCCGTAACAAATTCAATAGGCGAATTTTCATTTTTCCTTCTGTATTCCCTTCTAATACTTTTAAATTTAACCTTTAATTCTTCTACTGCCTGTTCATAAGGTATGAGAAATTTTTTCCATTCTCCTACTGCCATATAATTCACCTTCTACATTAGCTTAAATATTTTTCTAAAAATATTATATATTATTATTTGTAACTATTATATATATATATTATTATTTTAAGAAAATCTATGTTTTTTGGACAATATTTTGCTATAATTTATTTAAGTTAACATTTAATGATTACTGGGTGGTGGTAAAAAATGAAGGATATTTTTTCTGGCTTAGATAATTTAGGTTTTGAAAACGTAGATAATCTTACGTTATACGGTGAGAATGATAAAAAAGAAAATGAACCGGAAAATGACTTCAATGATAATTGTCAAAAGGATTTATCACATTTATATGATAAGAAGCTTACCTGTCCTGTTTGTGGAGCGTCCTTTACAGTTAAGGCAATAAAGACTTCTTCTTATAGAATGAAAGGTAAAGATAGTGATTTTTTCATTAAATATGAATTGATTAATCCTTATTTCTATGATGTTTGGTTATGCAACAGTTGTGGATACGCAGCAATGAAAGCAGATTTTGAAAAAATTAAAAGTTTTCAAAAGGACTTAATCAAACAAAATATTACTCCTAGATGGCGAGGCAGAAATTATTCAGAACCTTATGACCTTCCTATTGCTATTGAAAGATATAAACTTTCCTTATTAAATTACGTTTATATGGAAGCACCTGCAAGCAAAAAAGCGATGAATTGCTTAAAACTTGCTTGGATGAATAGATTAGAAGGTGATTCCAAAATGGAGCTGGAATACCTAAGTCAATCTCTAAAAGGATTTAATGATGCCTACTTTAATGAGGATTTTCCTATATACGGAATGGACAGGTTTACTACTATGTATTTAATTGGGGAATTAAATAGGCGTCTTGGAAATGGTGAAGAAGCTATGCTTTGGTTTAGTAAGGTTATAACTACTCCTAGTGTAAATAAAAGGCTCAAGGAGTTAGCTAGAGATCAAAAAGATATGATAAAGTGCGTAAAATCTGTTGAAAATGAGGATTCTTCCGAAAGTTATACCACCTCAAGTAAAAAGAAAGGTTTCTTATCATCTCTTTTTACTAAATAATCTAAGGTATTATAACAAAAAGGCTGTTGACAAAATATGTTTATCAACAGCCTGAGTTAGAAGCTATATTCTAACTCTTTTTATAATACTTTAATTGGATCAAAATTTATATAATCGCAAGAGGTCATAATATACTCTACCTCATTATACTTACCTTCAAAAACATTTCTTAGAGAAGGACCATGAAGATGCCCATAGATAACCTTTTTAACTTTATGTTCTTGAAGAATTTTTGTAAAGTCTGATTCTTCAAACTTTTCATTTACAGGTGGGTAGTGCAGCATAACTATTATTTTTTCATATCCAGCATTCTTAGCTTTATCAATAGATAATCTAAGTCTTATTTTTTCTCTATTATAAATTTTTTCATCATGCTTAGTATATTTTTCCCCTGGAGGATTCCAGCCTCTAGTTCCGCATACAGCATAATCTTCATAAGTAAAAAAGTTATTTTGAATAAAATTCATATCCTCATAAAGAATATTAAGTTTGCTTATACTATTCCACCAATAATCATGGTTTCCTTTAGATATTATTTTTCTACCAGGTAATTTATGTATCCATTCTAAATCAACCATTCCTTGTTCCATTTTCATCGACCAGGATATATCTCCTGCAATTAAAATCGTGTCTTCATTGGAAATTTTATTAATCCAATTTTCTTTTATCCTTTTATCATGATTAAGCCAATGTTCTCCAAAAACATCCATAGGCTTTTCATTATCGAAAGATAAATGCAAATCTGATATTGCATATAAAGCCATACTATGTCACCTTCTATCTGCTAATCTATCTATATCCATTATATAAGCTATTACTTCGGCTACTGCATTATAAAGCTCTTCAGGTATATTACTTCCCACATCAACATTCATAAGCAAATTAGCTAATTCCTTATTTTGAACTACAGGAACACTATTTTTTTCTGCTTCTTCAATAATTTTATCCGCTAAATACCCCACTCCTGCTGCTGTTACAATAGGTGCATCATAGCTTAATTCATATTTTAATGCTGCTGCCTTTTTTCTATCCTGTGTAGCCATTGTATTCTCCCTTATTTTATACCATAAGATTAATTCTTGTAAATTCTATATCCTCAAAAAAGTCTCTGCATTGAACTAGATCAGCCTGTATCTCTTTTTTGTCTACTCTTACATACGTCATAAATCCAAGCTCCTTTAGTTTTCTTTCTATCTTTTCTTTACCTATCTCAAGTACCTTTACCCATTGTTCTTCAGATTTTATATCCAAAGTTAGGTTAGAATTAGTTACTTTTATATAAGCATCTATTACTCCCATATTAACAGTTTTGACAGAAGCAACAAATTTTACATTAGTTGAATCAATTTTTTTACCTTTTTTTCTATCATCTTTAATTATTAATTTGCAAGGATATTCCTTTTCATTAATATTAAGAGGCACATCTAAATAATAGTATTGGTTTGACAAAGAATTAAACACCTTAAAATCATTCATTTTTTCTTGAAGACCTTGAACTACTTTGCTGTAAGAATCTCCTTTACTATTGTTTTCCTGCAAGGTCTGTTTAATTATTTCTTTCATTTCATTTGTTTTATCATTTATTTGTTCTATTATCTTATGTGAAGTTTCAACTTTATTATTAATATTTTTATTTATTGCAGTTTCCTTTTCTAAATTTACATTTCTAGGTACTTCTAGTTCTTTATCTGCTTCAATATTTTTAAAATTATCCGTTGATTTATTAGTTACATCTTTATTATTTTTAGGCACTAGATCATCCTTATCATCTACTTGCAAAAGCTGCTTAATTAACTGTTTTTTATCAATTTCTGAGTCTTTACCCACATACGCACCTTGAATATAAGCATTGCCTTTAAAAGCATTATTAGCTTCTTTTTCTTCATTGTTGGGTATTTCTTTAGATGCATTACTATAGTTTATATTATTTTCAATATCTTTTAGATTTATATAATTTATTTTATCCTTTGATAATTGACTTTCAAGACTTCCTAGTTCTTTGTATATATGCATTGAATTATTATTAATATTATTAAAGCTCTTTATGTTCCCTTCAGTTAAGGGTATATCATTTTCTGTTAGAGTCAATAATGCATCAGTGTTTAAATTTTTAAACTGACTAAAAAATCCCTTAAGCTGATTGAGTATTTTTTGACCTGCTTCACTTTCAGGAGAAATCTGTTTATTTTCAAGATATTTTAAAATAAATCCATCTTCTTCTAAAGGATTTTTACTTATCTTTTCTTGAAAATCTAGCAGAGATTTAATCATTGAAATATTATCCCTACTTAAAGGCATTCTATGCTTAATCATTCTCTCAAGAATAATATAATCATCTTTTTTTATTTTTAAGCCTTGTTCCTCAAGGGTATCAGTGAGTATACTTCCTTTTTCTGTTTCTTCAGTATTGCTAAGTAGCTTTATAATAAGTTTCCCGTTTTCATATCCATCAACTTGAAACTTTATCAAGCCCTCTGGTACTGAATCAATAGGTTGTTTTAATTGTGCAGAAAATTGCCATCCATCTAATAGCTTTAAAATAGCTTCACTTGTCAATTTATCTAAATTAACAATTCTAGCTGAAAATTTATCTCCTAGTACAAATGAAAGTTTTTTCTGTACTTGCTTTGAGTCTAAATTATATGCACTATTTACATTCCATATCCCTGCCACTTATTTCACACCTCTTCGCAAAACTATATAGATATTATTATATTATCGAATACTTACTTCTTATCTGTAATGAAAAAATGTCGAAATTTCGACATTTTTTACTTAAACCTTATTGTAGAGAAATTTTATAGTAATTTTTCTTTCCTTTTTTTACTAATGCACTTCCATCCTTAATATCCGCTTCACTTAGCACACGGTTTGGATTTTCAACTTTTGCATCATTTAAATAAATTCCACCTTGTTCTATTAATCTTCTTCCTTCTTTTTTAGATGGAATAACCTTTCCTTTCAATAATATGTCTAATAAACCTGTGTTTAAATCCTCTTTTGCTATTTCAATAGAGGGAACATTGCTCATATCAGCTCCTCCACCGAATAAAGCTTCAGCTGCAGTTTGAGCCTTTATTGCTTCTTCTTCTCCATGTACAAGCTTTGTAACCTCAAAGGCTAAAACTTTCTTAGCTTCATTAATAGCTGCATCTTGTAGTGAGGCAAGTCTTCTGACTTCATCCATTGGTATAAAAGTAAGTAAAGATAGACACTTTTCTACATCTGCATCATTTACATTTCTCCAGTATTGGTAAAAATCATAAGGAGAAGTTTTAGCAGGATCAAGCCATAAGGCACCACTTTCAGTTTTACCCATTTTCTTTCCTTCACTATTAGTTAATAAAGTACAAGTCATAGCATATGCTGATTTTCTTTCTTTTTTTCTTATGAGTTCCATTCCAGCTATCATGTTAGACCATTGATCATCTCCACCAAGCTGAATAACACAATTATATCTCTTATTTAATTCTAAAAAGTCATATCCTTGCATTACCATATAGTTAAATTCTAAGAAAGATAATCCTTTTTCCATTCTTTGTTTAAAACATTCTGCTGTAAGCATTCTATTAACTGAAAAATGTACTCCTATATCTCTTATAAAATCAACATAATTTAAATTTAATAACCAATCTCCGTTGTCTACAAGTATTGCTTTATCCTCGCTAAAGTCTATGAATTTAGCAAACTGTTTCTTTATACTTGCCACATTTGCAGCAATCTCCTCTTTTGTAAGCATTTTTCTCATATCAGTTTTCCCACTTGGATCACCAATCATAGCAGTTCCTCCACCAACTAATGTTATTGGTCTGTGCCCTGCTTTTTGCATATGCGACATAAACATAAGAGCTATGAAATGCCCAACATGCAAACTATCTGCAGTGGGATCAAAACCTATGTAAAAAGTTACTTTCTCTTTACCTAAAAGTTCCCTTATTTCTTCTTCATGAGTAGTTTGCTTAATATATCCTCTTTCTTTCAAAATATCAAATACGTTTTCCATTTCTATTCCTCCAACTTCTCTATACTAGCTTTAATTAGTGTAAATAAAAAGTCCCTTTATATAAAAATATAAAGGGACGAAGCTTTCCGTGGTACCACCCAAATTAATATGCATGCATATTCACTCATTTCCCATGTAACGTTGGGATTTACGTAACAACCTAATAAGCATTAGCCTTTCAGTATAAGATTCAAGAATGTATTTCACCTTATTTTTCAACTAGTTTACACCAGCCACTAGCTCTCTTTATGATCCATAAGATTACTTTTTCTATCATTATCTATAGCTTTTTATTTATTTAAGCAATATTATATAAGTATTTCTCTTCTTATGCAACATATTTCTTAATAAATTCTGGCATGTTTTCCTTTTCAAGATTCATGCTAATGTAAAACTCAACATCATATTTTCTAGATACTTTTTCTAAATTAAAAAATAAATGTGCCGCATCATGAACATTTCCATCTATGATATTAAATAATCCATCTATATATATAGTATTAATATCATAGTCCCTTGACAAGATGCCGCACAAAAAACCATATAAGTTGCTATAATCTATTAAATTGTATTGTTCTGTTGAAATAAATCTAATTCTTCTGTCTAAATGTAGTAGTGGTCCATTATCATCATCAATATAAACAACATTTCCCTTTGAAAAGTCTACCTTTTCATTAGCAGATTGGATAAGAGCTTTAGTTTTTCCTGAACCTTTTCCATCACAAAAAACATGTAGCATGCTAACCACTCCTTTTAAATTATATATTAATTTATTTATACAATATTCTGAATAATTTATCAACATACTTTTAATTTAAATAGATCATTTAATTTTATTTATTCCCGGAAATATAACTTTAAATATATTGTCCTTATAAGAATTAGCGAAAATTACATCTCCAAATCTCTTAAAATCTTTTTTCATCCTAAAAAATCCCTTTCTTGACTGAGTATTTATATTATTTTCGCCTAAAGTAATAACTTTTTCGTATATCCACATATTTCTTCTTAAGTAGTCATTAGATACTTCCATAGCTCCTTTATTCTCTTTCAATAAAACTCCTGGGCTTGTAACACTTACGCTACTATTTCCTACTATTACTTCTATTTCTTTATTAATTATTGTATAGTCTCTATAAAGTACCGCATTTTTTATAGCTTCATAAACTGCACTTTTGGGATAGTTTTTAGGCAGCATATCTGCTAATGTTTTATCACATTCCTCTAGCATACTCAATAAATCACCTTGGATTATATAGATTTTATTATTATTTTTGTCCACATTGTTAATAATTCTAATTAGATTATAGGGCAAATACAAATAATTTATTTTGGAAAATACAATCAACCCCCCTAGTGTAACATTATATCGTTTTGATTCTTCATCTAAATATATAATTTTAGTATTCTCCATCAGTAATAATCTATTTGTATCAGTACATTCAATTCCATGTAACCTATAGTATTTGTTAATAAGCTCTACATCTAAATCCTCAGGATTACTTTTAACTACAGGAGCTAATTCAATGTTTATATTCATGCTTTCTTGAAAAGAAGTAATAAGTTCCTGTTTCCTCATTGTATCTGTGGTTGAACCTCTTCTTATATAAAAGGCTCCATTTTCTCTAATTTGAAAAGGCTTTTGGCTGCTTTGAAAAATGGTAATTATAGCTAGATTTTTATCTTCGTATTCAATAAACTCTAACCCTATTGGTATAGGAGGCTCACATCTTGAAGTTACTATTTGCTGAAGT
>Ga0074193_1001019_pt1 | contig 38783 bp, 35 predicted proteins | sample EPASupsiteHSE605_FD_64523 | JGI IMG/M metagenome (GOLD analysis project Ga0074193, IMG submission 64523) | Bioremediated contaminated groundwater from EPA Superfund site, New Mexico - Sample HSE6-05 | ecosystem: Environmental > Aquatic > Deep subsurface > Groundwater > Contaminated ... | reverse complement strand
CAGGCAACCAGCAGCTTCAACACTGCCTTTAAAGTAGTGGCCTACTCGTACACCCCCATGTGTGTGGCAGGCGTGCTATACCTGATCCCCTCGCTCTCCTTTCTGGTTCCCCTTGCCGGGTTGTATGGACTTTACATATTGTACACCGGGATGAAGCCCATGTTAAAAGTTCCGGAAGATAAGATGATGAGCTACTTCATTGTCTGTCTGCTATCCATTATTGTTGTCTCGATGGTTGTGGGAGCCATCTTCGCATCCATATTTGTCAACTCCATTTACTTTTAACAATCACGTAAGCAACTGATATTTAAAGAAAGTTAGTATAACCCAATAAAATTTACTCGTATGAAGAAGATTACACTTATCATTCTTATTATGCTTTCCGTAGCCGGATTACAAGCGCAAAACATCTTTTTCCCAACCAAAGTAGGCTCTGTGCAAACCTATGCTACCCTCAACAACAAGGGCAAGGTGGAAGGGTATGTAAGGCAAACCATAACAGATATCAAAGGTGGTGGCAACGACATGACCATCAGCTACCTGAGCGAAATAATAGACAAAGAGAACAAGGATGGCGAGGCCAAGATGTCTATTCCGCTAACCATCCATATAAAGGATGGAATTATGTATTTCGATTTAAATTCGATGATGCCTGCACAGAAGGATCAGCCACAGATGGGAGAACTTAAGATGGAGATAACAGGAGCTCCCACCGAAATACCAACCAACCTGCAGGTAGGTCAAACCCTGAAGGATGCCAATATGGTGATGAGTATGAATATGGGGTTCATTAAAATGAAAACCGAGGTAAACCTTACCAATGGCAAATGCCTGGCCATAGAAGACGTAACCGTGCCCGCCGGCACCTTTAAATCCCATAAAGTGACGCAGACCGCCCAGGCCACCGTGATGAAGATAAAATCTACCACCAACACCATCACCTGGTATGCCCCCGGGGTTGGAACAGTAAAAAGCGAAACCTACGACAAAGATAACAAGCTGCAAAGCAGTATGGAACTGGTTGCCTCTAAGTAAAACATCTTTACCCCATCCAAAGATAACCCAATTAATTTCCTTACGCTTTTGGACTGAAATCGGTTGGTTTGATTTGAAAACGGGATAGTTTTTTACTGGTTTAGCAATTAACAACAACACTAAATACCAACATATGAAATCAAGATTACAAATACTAAATATTCTAATTGGGTTCATTTTCTTTTCGGGCAATGCGTGGAGTCAAAGTTTTTCACTTCAGGACATTACCAAAGAGACTGCTCCGTTGCCTCATGTAACAATTTATAGTGCGAAAGAAATAATCACCCTTAATCCAGACAAGCCCAAAGCAACAGCTGTAGCCGTTGTAGGAAAGAAAATTCTGGCTGTTGGATCTCTGGATGAGTTAAAAGCGGCAGCCGGAGATCAAAAATATACAGTAGACAATACGTTTAGCGATAAGGTGATCATTCCGGGGTTTATTGCACAGCACGACCATCCGCTGTTAAGCAGCTTAGCCATGATGTCTGAAATTATTGCAATTGAAGATTGGTTGCTGCCCGAAAAGAAAGCTCTGGCAGCCAATAGCAAGGAAGAATACAGGCAACGCCTTAATGATGCCAACAATAGATTGAAAACAAAAGATGAGTTGCTGTTTACCTGGGGATATCATCCCTCTTTTCACGGTGCACTAACCCGAACAGATCTGGATAAAGTAAGTTCTGTACGCCCAATTATTGTTTGGCATCGCTCGTGCCACGAATTTACTTTAAATTCGGTTGCCTTGAAGCTTCTGGGTATAGATGAGGCCTTTGTGAATAAATTTTCAGCGTCGGCCAAAGAACAATCTAATTTTTCTGAAGGCCATTTTTGGGAACAGGGAATGTTTGCGATTGTCCCTAAAATTGTGCCCTATCTGGCCACTCCTGAAAGATTACAAAAAGGGCTGGAACTCACTCAGAAATTTTATCATTCCAACGGAGTTACTCTTGCTTGTGAGCCAGGAGGATTGTATTCACAACAACTTCAGGAAGCCGAAAATGCCGTATTATCAAAATCGACCAGCCCTTTCCGGTTCTATTTCATTCCCGATGGTAAATCAATTTACAGTCTCTATCCCGAAAGCGCAGTAAGTGAAACCGAAAAAACTGAGGGTTGGTATCATGGGATGACTGGTATGCTTCCAAAAGAAATTAAATTATTTGCCGACGGCGCCATTTATTCATTGGCCATGCAGCTTCGCGATCCCTATATAAATGGAAAATATAAAGGCGAATGGATTATGAACCCTGATTTCTTCGCCAAGGCATTTAAGGTATACTGGGATGCCGGTTATCAGATTCATGTGCATGTAAACGGCGATGCAGGACTCGACATGCTTTTAAACAACCTTGAAGTAAACATGCACCGAAATCCCCGGTACGACCACCGCATGGTTGTTGTACATTTTGCCGTATCAGCCAAAGACCAGGTAGAGCGAATTAAACGGTTGGGAGCCATTGTTAGTGGTAATCCATACTATGTTACAGCCCTGGCCGATATGTATAGTAAAGATGGCTTAGGTCCGGAAAGAGCAGACAATATGGTGAGAATGGCTGATGTTGAAAATGCACACATTCCTTTCTCTTATCATGCTGATATGCCAATGGCACCTGGGCAACCATTGTTCTTAATGGATTGCGGGGTAAATAGGATAACAAAATCAGGCAGGGTTGCCGGCGGAGATCAAAGGGTGAGTCGCTTAGGGGCTTTAAAGGCTGTTACCCTCGAAGCAGCCTATTCATTGGGTTTGGAAAAAGAAGTAGGCAGTATTGAGTCGGGTAAACTGGCCAACTTCACCATTTTGGCCGATAATCCGGTTACCTGTATGACATCCGAAATCAAGGATATTTCGATTTGGGGCACAATTCACGAGGGTAGAGTCCTTCCTATTAAAAGCACCAATGATTTAATCGGACGAACCGGTCCGATTCTAAATGAGAAATCCTATGCCGTTATGTCAGAATTGGCAGCAGAACACGATCATGAGCACGATCATGAAAAGGAACATTCAGATGAGAATTGTGTTTGTACCTTAAATCGCATTTTCTCGTATGCACTGTCTGATAAACTGAACCAATGACAAGCAGAGTACTGAACTTGGATTATTAAAGTAAGAACCATTCAGAACCGGCTATTGTTAGATTATTAATGGGTTACATGAAGTAAAGTGCAACCTATTAACTCGTAATTGCATACGAGTTAATTATATAAAATTGAAAATTGGCTACATAGATATAAACAAACAATTGATTCGCATGAAAGTATTAAAAATGAGTATTTTAGCACTTTGCATTTCAGTAAGTCCCGGTACATACAGCCAGATAAGTAAGAATCATCAGGTTGGTAAGAATCAAAAAGAAATGATTGATCCAAAGATCAACACGTTTAGTAAACCACCTCAAAAGAATGCAAAAAAACTGTTTGATCAAATTACACTGCCCAATGGCAAACAAAAAGTAACTGTAGACAATTTTGTCCGTGCTGAAACGGACAACTATTTCAAAATCAGAACGAATGATGGTTGCTTTGGTAAACTATGCCATAACAGCGGTCCTGCAGATGTTAATCATCAATCCATTATTCGCACCAATCGGGATACGAGGTATTCTTATGGAATTTTTGATCTTAACACCCCTCTTACTATCGTTATGCCCGACACTAAAGGTCGATTTCAATCGATGATGGTTATCAATGAAGATTCCTACATTCGTGTATTTTACAAACCAGGTTCTTATACATTTACAAAAGAAAATACGGGCACTAGGTTCATTCATATAACCATTCGGACTTTGGCAGATCCCAACAGTGAGGAAGACAATAAAATAGTGTCAGAAATTCAAGATGCCATTGTTGTTAAACAAGCCGACAAGGGCAAATTAGAAATTCCGGACTGGGATCAGGAAAGTCTTAATAAAACCCGTAATTTACTTTTAGCATTAGCCAAAGATTTACCCAATAGCAAAGCCGCTTTTGGTACAGAATGGGAAGTAACCCAGGTACGTCAGCTATTAGGAACTGCTGGTGGTTATGGTGGAAATCCGGAAAAAGATGCGATTTATTTCAATTTTAATCCACCGATTGATGATGGAGTAACAGCCTATACCCTAACTCTGAAGGATGTGCCTGTTGATGCGTTTTGGTCGGTTTCATTGTACAATGCAAAAGGCTATTACGAGGTGAATAAATACAACAGCTATAATTTCAACTCCATAACATCGAAGAAAAATGCAGATGGTAGTGTAACCATCCATTTTGGAGGTGATCCCAATCAGCCCAACTTTTTATACATCATGAAAGGTTGGAACTATATGTTACGCTTGTACAGGCCTCGTCCGGAAATTTTGAATGAAACATGGAAATGTCCGGAGCTGGTAGAAGTAAAAAATTGATTAAGATGAAAATGTACTTATCAAGCAAACAATAACAAAATGAAAATCAACTACATACTCATTGTGATATTTATTTTTATATCAGTAAAGCTTTATGCACAAGAAGATGCTGAATCGTTAGCTAAAAAACTGTCAAATCCTGTTTCTGCGTTAATTAGCGTTCCATTACAGAACAATTTAGATCAGGGCATCGGGATACACAAGGGGAGTCGTTATACATTAAATATTCAGCCAGTAATTCCATTCACGCTCACCAAAAAAATTAATTTGATTACAAGAATAATTGTACCTGTTGTTTCGCAATATAATGTAAGTAGCGCTTCCTCCAGTGATTCCGGAATTTCAGACATTGTTGCCAGTGCTTTTTTATCACCCGTAAGCGGTCCTGGTAAAATAATCTGGGGAGTTGGTCCGGTACTTATGGCTCCAACTGGCAGTAATGAATTTCTGACTGCTAAAAAGTTAGGTTTAGGACCAACAGCAGTGATTCTCAATCAATCTGGTGGATGGACATACGGAGCACTTATTAACCAGATATGGAGCATCGCAGGCTCATCGTCAAGGCCTGATATTAGCCAGATGTACTTGAATCCATTTATTAGTCATAACTGGAAAAGTGGTGCAGGAATAACCGCTAATGTGGATTGGACCCAAAACTGGGAAAATAATACAGGGAATGTATCATTAACAACTATGTTTTCGGGAGTTACGTCGTTTGGTAAGCAAAAGGTGAGTCTGGGAATCGGACCCCGGTTTAATTTATATGCGCCTGATGCTGTCAAATCAAAGTTTGGAATCAGAGCAACTCTCGTACTTGTATTTCCAAAATAATCAGGTAATAATCAATATAATTTTAAGTAAAATAATGAATTCTAAAATTAAGTATTATGAGAAAATTTAATTTGTTTTTATGTGTTCTAAGTTTACTTTGTTTAATAAGTTGCCATCAGAAAACGAATAAAGAAACAATGGCCGATGCCATTTATGTTAATGGCGACATTATTACAATGGAAGGTGATAGCGCCAATTATGTTGAAGCTGTCGCATTAAAAGATGGTAAGATTATGTTTGTTGGCTCCAAGGTAGAAGCCGAAAAGTTGAAAGGCGACAGTACAAAAATGATTGATCTGCAAGGCAAAACCTTACTGCCGGCATTTTTAGATGGTCATGGTCATTTTTACAACGTAGGTTTTACTGCCTTGTGTGCTAATTTATTGCCTCCACCCGATGGCCCCGGTCAGGATTTTGCCTCCATCGTCAACGAACTGAATAGCTACAAAAACACAGAAGATGGCAAATTAATGATACAAAAATTTGGATGGATTATCGGTAATGGATACGACGATTCGCAGTTAAAAGAGAAAGATCACCCCAAAGCTACTGATTTGGATAAGGTAAGCACGGAGATTCCAACCATAATCATGCATCAATCAGGTCACTTAGCTGTAATCAATACCAAGGCAATGCAACTTCTGGGTTACAATAAAAGTACGAAAAATCCAACTGGAGGCACATTCAGACGAAACCCGGATGGTACACCCAACGGAGTACTCGAAGAAAATGCAGCATTTGAGGTCCTCTTTACTATTTTGGCAAAATCGGATGCCGAAATGGCGGATAAATTCATCGAAAAGGGACAGGAAGAATATGCAAAAAAAGGATATCTGACTGCTCAGGACGGGCGTACTACGGTAGAGCAAATGGCTGCATTAAAATCGGCTGCAGATCGCGGAAAGTTCTATCTTGATGTTGTCTCCTATCCCGATATCACGTTAGATACCACCTGTATGAGTGATAGCTATTACAGCCCTAAACATGAATACAAAAACAAGTACCGGATTGGTGGAGTAAAGCTTACATTGGATGGTTCGCCTCAGGGTAAAACTGCCTGGCTAACACAATGCTACCATGTAAATCCTTCCGGACAAAAGGGTTGCTATTCAGGCTATCCGGTTATGAGTGATTCAAAAGCAGATGAATATGTAGAAATGGCATTTAAAAATAAATGGCAAATTCTTTGTCACTCCAATGGAGATGCTGCCATTGACCAATACTTAAAGGCAGTAGAAGATGCCGAGAGTAAATATAATTACGATGACCATCGCACGGTTATAATTCATGCGCAGACTTTGCGGAAAGATCAGATCCCAAAATTGGTTGAGTTAAAAATATTACCATCTCTTTTCCCTATGCACACCTATTATTGGGGCGATTGGCATGCCGAATCGGTTTTGGGCGAACCCAGAGCAGATTATATTTCACCTTGCAGAGATGTGATTGATGCCGGACTAACAATCACATCGCACCACGATGCACCGGTAACCTTCCCTAATTCGATGCGGGTTTTAGATGCCACCGTAAACAGGGTTACCCGAAGTGGTAAAATTCTAGGTCCCGACCAACGAATTACTCCTTACGAAGGGCTTAAAACGTTAACGGATTGGGCTGCATATCAATATTTTGAAGAAAAATCAAAAGGGACACTTACGGTTGGTAAATTAGCCGACTTGGTTATATTAGATAAGAATCCGCTCAAAATCAACCCTATGGAGATTCATAACATCCAAGTTTTGCAATCAATAAAAGAAGGAAAAACGGTATACAATGCACAATAACCGTTGCCAATCATTTATATAAGTAATGGCAGATAATGTGTTATTTTCAAGGCTTGTAGCCCGTTCGGACCGGATATATGGTTGAACATCCGGAATATACCCGGCTCCTTTCCTAAAACATACGGAAAGGAACCGGGTATTTTTTTTTCAAAAAATAATCACATTTATTTTGTCAGCTCAAACATCATTCGTAATTTTGCGAACATAAAACAAAAGGAGGAAAATAGATAATGGATACAAAACGTTACACTCCAGAGCAGGAACTGATAGCCAGCTTTGCAAAGGCAATGGGACATCCGGCACGAATGGCGATACTTATTTTTTTAGCAAGACAGGAAAGTTGCTATTTTGGAGATATTCACGAAGAATTGCCAATATCAAAAGCGACGGTTTCGCAACACCTGAAAGAGCTTAAAGAGGTGGGGCTTATCCAGGGAGAAATAGAAACTCCGAAAGTAAAGTATTGCATCAATCGCGAGAAGTGGGAACTTGCCCGCAACTTATTTGCCGGTTTTTTCGGCGATTATAAGTGCAAAGATATTTCGTGCTGTGATTAACACAGCACTTTTTTTAAAGGCGATGTTCGTTGTTCTACGAATTACAATCAATCATATTGTTAATCAAGAAACTATTTAAGAATGGAAATTAAAGTATTAGGTACAGGTTGCCCCAGTTGCAAAACTCTATTTGAAACTACACAGCAAGCCATTGCCGAATTAGGAAGCGATGCTACGTTGACCAAAGAAGAAGATTTGCTTAAAATCATCGAATATAACATTTTAGGTCTTCCGGCATTAGTAATAGACGGAACAGTTGTTTCGGCAGGTAAACGGTTATCGCTGGCTGAAATAAAAGAATTACTTACTAAATAACCTCCTTTCCATGAAAAATTTATTTTATACTTTAATTGCAGCGCTTCTATTAATATCCTGCGGCAACAGCACCGAAAAGAAAACAGAAACAGCAAGTACCGACGTAAAGCAGGCCGACCGGATAGAAGTGCTTTATTTTCACGGAGCTCAACGGTGTGTAACCTGCAAAGCTATCGAAGCAAATACGAAAGCACTATTGGACAGTCTATATTCAAATGAAATTGCATCAGGAAAAATCGTATATAAAATAATAGATATATCTCAAGAAGAGAATGAGCCGGTAGCAGACAAGTACGAAGTAACATGGTCTTCACTGTTTGTAAACCGATGGAAAAATGGAACCGAGGAGGTCAATAACATGACGGAGTTTGGCTTTGCCAATGCAAAAAACAACCCCGAGAGTTTTAAGAACGGCATCAAAAGTAAGATTGACGAATTACTAAAATAAAAGGCAATGAACTTTCTTCAATCTATACTAGAGAACAGTTCCGTTCCCTTTATTACAGCATTCATACTGGGATTATTAACCGCCATAAGTCCCTGTCCGCTGGCCACGAATATTACGGCGATAGGATTCATCGGTAAGGATATTGAAAACCGTCACCGTATATTTATAAACGGGTTGCTTTACACCTTAGGCAGAATCTTAACCTATACGGTGCTTGGCTTCATCCTTATTCCTATTCTTCGCGAGGGTGCAAGCATGTTTGCTGTACAAAAGGCTGTTAGCAAATACGGAGAAATACTGATTGCTCCGCTATTAATCGTGATCGGGATCTATATGCTCGATGTAATTAAATTGAACATACCTAAAATCAGCGTTAACGGAGAATACGTAAAGAAAAGAACAAAGGGTAGCTGGGGAGCCCTGTTCCTGGGGATTCTATTCTCCCTTGCCTTTTGTCCTTCCAGCGGAATATTCTTTTTCGGAATGCTGATACCGCTATCGGCGGCAGAAGCAGGCGGTTACCTGTTACCCGTAGTATATGCAATCGCAACCGGACTGCCGGTCATTCTGGTAGCCTGGGTGCTGGCCTATAGTGTTGCCGGACTGGGTAAGTTTTATAACAGAATACAGGTGTTTGAAAAATGGTTTCGTAAGATAGTAGCCATCCTATTCATCGTGGTGGGAATCTATTACGCGGTCATGTTTTATCTATAGAAAAGTAGTAACAATCAAATTATTAATAATGATGAAAAAGATAGAAATTTTTGATCCGGCAATGTGTTGTCCTACGGGATTATGTGGTACAAACATCAGTACGGAATTAATGCGTATTGCTGTCGTGATTGAAACATTAAAAAAACAAGGAATTACGGTAACCCGACATAACCTGCGGGACGAACCTCAGGTATATGTTACGAATCAGGTTGTAAACGATTACCTCCAGAAGTACGGAGCCGAAGCGTTACCCATCACCTTGGTGGATGGCGAGGTGGCTGTATCTAAAACCTACCCCACCACCAGGCAAATGAGCGAATGGAGTGGAGTGAACCTGGAATTTATACCCGTAAAATAAAACAATCAAAAAAGTATACATCACAATGAAAGCCTTTGATATATCAAATATACAACCTACAAAATACCTCTTTTTTACCGGAAAAGGCGGGGTTGGTAAAACATCTATCGCATGTGCAACCGCAGTGGGACTGGCAGACAAGGGTAAGAAAATACTTCTTATCAGCACAGACCCCGCTTCCAACCTGCAGGATGTATTCAAACAGCCGCTTAACGGACACGGGTCTGCCATTGCAGATGTGCCTGGCCTTACAGTGGTTAATCTGGACCCCGAACAGGCAGCTGCGGAATACAGAGAACGGGTGATTGCACCCTACAAGGGAAAACTCCCCGTAAGTGTTATTCAGAATATGGAAGAGCAGCTTTCCGGTTCGTGCACGGTGGAAATTGCGGCTTTTAATGAGTTCTCGGACTTCATTACAGACATTCAAAAACAGGATGAATACGACCATATCATCTTCGATACAGCACCAACGGGACATACCCTCCGGATGCTGCAACTTCCTTCGGCCTGGAGTACCTTTATCAGCGAAAGTACCCACGGAGCCTCCTGTTTAGGTCAGTTATCGGGATTGGAAGAACGAAAAGAGATCTATAAAAAAGCGGTAGCAACGCTTTCAAATGCCCAAACTACCCAGCTTGTACTGGTTAGCCGCCCCGAAGCCGCCCCTCTTAACGAAGCCGCCCGCTCCTCTCACGAATTGTTATTATTGGGCATCAGAAACCAGCTTCTGATAATAAACGGGGTACTGCAACAATTGGATAAAAGCGATGCAATATCCAACCAGCTGCACGAAAGACAGCAGCATGCCTTGCAGAACATGCCGCAGGAGCTATCCAACTACCCGTTATATACGATCCCTTTGCGGTCGTACAATTTATCGAGTATTGCAAACATACGCCGCATGCTTTACAGCGACAGCCTTATTGGTGAAGCAAACTATAATCCAATTGCCGAGCCCCGGGGAGTGGATCAACTGGTAAACGACCTGTACACCTCCGGTAAAAGGGTTATTTTCACCATGGGAAAAGGAGGTGTGGGCAAAACCACACTGGCCACCGATATTGCCCTTAAATTAACCGCCCTGGGTGCCAAGGTACATTTAACCACCACCGACCCGGCAAATCATATAAACTACGACCTGGCCGTTAAGGCGGGTATCGCGGTAAGCCGCATCGACGAAGCCGAAGTTTTAGAGAAATACAAAAACGAAGTACGCAGTAAAGCGGCCGAGGCTATGACTGCCGCCGATATGGAATATATCGAAGAAGACCTGCGCTCGCCGTGTACACAGGAAATCGCTGTATTCAAGGCCTTTGCCGAAATAGTGGATAAAGCCGACAATGAAATCGTTGTGATAGACACCGCTCCAACGGGACATACTTTATTGCTTTTGGATGCCACCCAGAGCTACCATAAGGAGGTGGAACGCACCCAGGGAGAAGTTACCGGCGCCGTAGCCAATCTATTACCCCGTTTACGTAACCCCAAGGAGACCGAAGTGGTGATTGTAACATTGCCCGAAGCAACTCCGGTATTTGAAGCAGAGCGTTTGCAGATGGACCTGCAACGTGCCGGAATCAATAATAAATGGTGGGTGGTTAATGCCTGTCTGGCATTAACGGACACTCAGAATTCGTTCCTTAAGGCGAAAGCTCAAAATGAGTTGGTGTGGATACAGAAAGTCGACCAGCTTTCGCAGGGCAACACTGCCCTGATAGCATGGAGGAATGTGTAAGAACAGCAAACAATCACAACCGGAATACACCCAATTTCTTTCCTATAAAAGATAAATAGACTTCTATTCTTTACCCCTTGGCAGAACTATATTATTAGACAATTGTAAGAATATAAACTGCTGTCATATACAATAAAGCCTATCGTTTTGGTATCATCATTATCAAAACGATAGGCTTATCATTTTTTACAACCACACGCAACTCCCTTATTATCTGTTACATAAGAATAGAATACTAGTATGGCACATTAATGGTATATATCTGTAAAACGAATAAAACAATTATAGGTATAACTTTAAAAAAAGAAGAATATGATTATGGTATTATTAGTAATAACAGGTGTAGCCTGTTTTGGATTATTGTATAAGTGTATAGACTTTTTTGACAAAATATAAAAAAGCAATGAGTACAAAGATTATTAATACTGTTCGTGAAATGATTCCAGAACAAGAACCCTGGATAGACGGACTGATAAAGAGTGAAAGCGAGAGTGAAATGATCGAATACTTGGTATTGAAAAAAATTGCAAGGGTTTGCATAGATAAAGTAAATATTGGAACTCCAGACGATTTAGCGAGCGTCCAAGAAATCATAAAGGTTATTACCCTTCTTTATAACGGGGGCAATCAAGACACACGCAATGCAATTGAAAATGAATTCCTTACAGAAATTTCATCAATAGAAAATACAGCTAAGCTTAAAGAGCATTTAAATCTTTTTCCGATGGAGTTAAGAAAAAAATATTTAAAAATAATTTTAGAGAACTAAGTTATGGTAGCATTATCTATTGTTGCAATTGCCGTATTCGGGTACATCTGCAACGTATTGAACCTACTAATCGCATTTACTCCGATAGCAACTACAATGGGATCTGTTCTTTAACCCATTGAAAACTGAAACAAAATAAAAGAAAAATGAATACAGAAATTTTAGGTATTATAGCAATGTTTGCATTAACAGTAGCACTAGCTATTCCTTTTGGCAAATACATTGCAAAAGTTTATGAAGGAAGTAAAACCTTATTAGATCCCGTTTTTAACCCGATTGAAAAATTGTTTTACAAGATTAGCGTTATTAACCCGAATAAGGAGATGACCTGGAAGCAACACCTTGTAGCTTTATTAACCATTAATTTTGTTTGGTTTTTATTAGGGATGTTGATTCTAATGACACAGGGAAGCTTACCCCTAAATCCAGATAATAATCCTAGCATGTCTCCGGATCTGGCTTTTAACACAACTATTTCTTTTGTGGTAAACTGTAATCTGCAGCACTATTCGGGCGAAACCGGAATGAGTTATTTAGGACAGATGTGGCTTATGTTTCTGCAATTTGTATCTGCCGGAACAGGCATGGCAGCTGCCGCAATTGTTTTTAGAGCATTCAGGGATAAGGCTACTACTCAATTGGGTAATTTCTATAATTTCTTTGTAAAATCATGTACCCGTATCCTTTTACCTGTCTCCATTATCGTTGCCGTAATACTGTTGTTTCAAGGTACACCTATGACTTTTGAAGGGAAAGACAGCATTACCACACTACAGGGAAATACTACCGAAGTATCCCGGGGTCCGGCAGCAGTATTTATTGCTATCAAACATATTGGAACAAATGGCGGGGGCTTCTTCGGTGCAAATTCGGCTCATCCGTTAGAAAACCCCACGTATCTTACCAACATGGTAGAGATGATTGCACAAATGATAATTCCAATTGCTATGATTTTTGCCTTCGGCTATTTTATTGGACGCAAGAGATTGTCGTGGATGATATTTAGTGTAATGACAGTTGGTTTTTTATTGCTTTCGCTACCTAACATCAGTATAGAATCAAGTGGAAATCCGGCAATTTCTGCAATGGGTATTGATAATTCGCAGGGAGCCATGGAAGGGAAAGAAACCCGTATTGGTGCGGAGGCTTCCGGCTTCTGGAGTATTGTTACCACGGTAATTTCTACTGGATCGGTAAATTCTATGCACGATAGCACAATGCCTCTATCCGGAATGAACCAGTTATTGGCTATGATGATAAACTGCTTTTATGGAGGTGTTGGTGTTGGTATCCTCAACTTTTTCATATTTATCATTCTTGCAGTATTTATAAGTGGATTGATGGTTGGACGTACTCCCGAATTCTTAGGAAAAAAAGTGGAAGCCCGGGAAATGAAAATAGCAATGATTATTGCGCTTATACATCCATTTTTCATCCTTATCGGCACGGGGTTAGCAACAGCGTTCCCTCACTTAACAACCAATACACTCAATAATCCGGGTTTTCACGGATTCAGTGAAATGTTGTATGAGTATACTTCGGCTTCGGCAAATAATGGTAGTGGATTTGAAGGATTAGGAGACAACACGCTGTGGTGGAATATCAGTACAGGGATAGTTCTTCTTCTGTCGCGATTTATTCCGATAATAGGCCCAGTTGCTATTGCAGGACTTTTGGCCGAGAAAAAATATATACCCGAAGGAGATGGAACTCTAAAAACCGATACTCCAACATTTGGTCTGATGATCCTTGCGGTAATCTTTATCGTTGCAGCCTTATCATTCTTTCCGGCACTGGCATTAGGCCCTATTGCCGAATACTTTTCTCTTTATTAATTTATAAACAGACTTACGAATATGAATAATAATAAATCGCTATTTCAGAAGAAGATGGTTCAGGAAGCGCTTAAGCAATCATTTGTGAAACTAAATCCTGTAACAATGTTCCGAAACCCAATAATGTTTACCGTAGAAATCGGAACTTTTGTAATGCTAGCTGTCAGCATATGGATACTTAGCGGAGCACAAGGGCAAGGGAGTTTCGGTTACAACTTCACTGTATTCATCATCCTGTTCATAACTCTTTTATTTGCCAATTTTGCCGAAGCCATTGCCGAAGCTCGCGGAAAAGCTCAAGCAGACAGTTTACGCAAAACAAGGGAAGAGACCCCTGCAAAACTTCAAGACGGCAGTATAATATCTTCCGCACTATTAAAAAAAGGAGATATTTTTGTTTGTGAAGCGGGTGATATAATTCCTGCCGATGGCGAAATTATTGAAGGATTGGCAACAATAGACGAAAGTGCTATTACCGGAGAATCTGCTCCCGTAATAAGAGAAGAAGGAGGAGATAAAAGTTCGGTTACAGGAGGTACAAAGGTTCTATCGGATAATATAACCGTAAAAGTTACTACCCAGCCCGGAGAAAGTTTTCTGGATAAAATGATCGCTTTGGTAGAAGGTGCAAGCCGACAGAAAACGCCCAATGAAATTGCTTTAACGATCTTACTTGCCGGATTCACCCTTATTTTTATTGTTGTTTGCATTACACTAAAACCTTTTGCCGATTATTCAAATGTAACTATTACAATTGCTGCTTTTATCTCTCTGTTTGTTTGTCTTATCCCTACCACCATTGGAGGGTTATTGTCTGCAATCGGTATAGCAGGTATGGACAGGGCATTACGGGCAAATGTGATAACCAAAAGCGGAAAAGCCGTAGAAACCGCCGGAGATATTGATGTCTTACTTTTGGATAAAACAGGAACAATTACAATCGGAAACCGCAAAGCAACACATTTTTATCCTGCCGATGGAGTAAATAATGAAGAGTTTGTACGGGTTGCTGTTCTCAGTTCATTAGCCGATCAAACTCCTGAAGGAAAATCAATAGTAGAACTGGCTCAAGTGAATCCGTCTAATTACGATATGCCCTTATCCCGTTTTCAGTTCATTGAGTTTACAGCAGAAACACGCTGTTCCGGTGTTAATATAGGCAATATGCAAATCCGTAAAGGTGCTTCAGATGCTATCAGGACATTAGTAGAAAAAAACGGCAATCCATTTCCGCAAGACGTTGCCAATATGGTTAAAATAATTTCGGAAAACGGAGGTACCCCTTTGGTTGTAACAGTTAATAATAAGATTGTTGGTACAATAGAACTACAGGATATTATTAAACCGGGTATTCAGCAACGCTTCGAACGCTTGCGTAAAATGGGGATAAAAACAGTGATGGTAACAGGAGACAATCCTTTAACAGCAAAATATATTGCGGAAAAAGCCGGTGTGGATGATTTTATTGCCGAAGCAAAACCCGAAGATAAAATGAACTATATAAAAAAGGAACAGAATGAAGGACGGTTAGTTGCAATGATGGGCGACGGCACAAACGATGCCCCTGCTCTGGCTCAGGCCAATGTGGGTGTAGCGATGAACAGCGGGACCCAGGCGGCCAAAGAAGCCGGAAATATGGTAGATCTGGATAATGATCCCACTAAACTGATTGAGGTGGTAGAAATAGGCAAACAGTTGTTAATGACCAGAGGAACACTTACTACATTTAGTATTGCAAACGATGTAGCTAAATACTTCGCAATCATTCCGGCATTGTTTATTACTGCAATACCGGCTTTGCAGAGCCTGAATATTATGAATTTAAGTAGTCCCGAAAGTGCCATACTTTCAGCCATTATTTTCAATGCAATCATTATCCCTATACTGATTCCTTTGGCCCTGAAAGGAGTATCCTATAAACCAATCGGTGCATCAGCTCTGTTAAGACGCAATCTGTTCATCTACGGCTTAGGAGGAATCCTTATTCCATTCATTGGAATCAAGGCAATAGACGTAATTGTATCACTATTTATTTAATAAAATCAAGACAATGAAAAAAAATATTATCCCTGCAATGAGGTTAACTCTTGTTATGCTCGTTTTTCTTGTAGTAATTTATCCTTTAGCCATCTGGGGAATTGCTCAGTTCGCCCCCAATCAAGGTAAAGGAGAAGTAATAGAACTTAATGGCAAAAAGTACTATTCAAATATTGGACAATCCTTTACGGATGATACGTATTTTTGGTCAAGGCCATCGGCTGTAGATTATAATGCAGCAGGCTCCGGAGGAAGCAACAAAGGGCCATCCAATGAAGAATACCTGGCACAGGTTCAGGCCCGCATTGATACTTTTATTGTTCATAATCCCGGCGTAGATAAAGCCGAAATACCGGTTGATTTAGTAACAGCCAGCGGAAGCGGACTTGATCCCCACTTTTCTGTACAAGCAGCAAAGGTACAAGTAAAAAGGATTGCAAAGATCCGCAATATAGAAGAGTCCAAATTGATTGAATTGATTGACCGGGTAACCGAAAAACCGCTGCTTGGCTTATTTGGACCAGAAAAAATTAACGTATTAAAGCTCAATATAGCACTGGACAACTTGAAAGAATAAGTCCAATTTTAAATTTTATAAAATGAAAAAGAATTTAGTTCTTCTGGTAATATTACTGGGAGCCATACAAATAGTGTCCGCACAAGAAAAAAACAGTCCTCTAACAATAAGTGGTTATGCAGAAACATACTATCAATACGACTTTAGCAATCCACTTCATAATAAAAGGCCCGGATTTGTTTACAGTCATGACAGGAATAATGAAATCAATTTGAACTTAGGCTTTATCAAAGCAGCATATAATACTGAAATGGTAAGGGCCAGTTTAGCTATTGCGGCAGGTACATATATGAATGCTAATTATTCTTCCGAACCGGGAGTTCTGAAAAATATCTACGAAGCGAATATTGGAATCAAACTATCCAAAACTCATAATGTATGGTTGGATGCCGGCATTATGCCCTCACATATCGGAAGCGAAAGTGCTATTAGCAAAGATTGCTGGACATTAACAAGAAGTATTGGGGCCGAAAACAGCCCTTACTTCGAAACCGGGGCAAAACTATCCTATTCAACAACCAACGAGATATGGACCGTAAGTTTACTTATGCTCAATGGCTGGCAACGTATACAAAAAGCAGATGGTAGCAGTGTACCCTCATTCGGCCATCAATTAATCTACAAACCTAACAAAAGATTTACTATTAACAGCAGTTCATATATAGGAAACGACAAGACCGACAGGAACCGCCAGATGCGTTATTTCCATAATCTATATGCTATCTGCCAGATACATAATCAATGGGGCGTTACTGCAGGTTTTGATATAGGTCTCGAGCAAAAATCTAAAGGAAGCAGCAAGTATAACAGTTGGTATTCTCCCGTATTAATTGTAAGATTTAAACATTCAGACAAGTTAGCTTTTGCAGCCAGAGGTGAGTATTATTCCGATAAAAATGGTGTAATCATAGCTACTGATACGCCTAACGGCTTTCAATCCTTTGGTTATTCGCTGAATGCAGACTACCATATCTTACCCAACCTGGTATGGCGGGCCGAGATAAAAAATTTAGAGAGCAAAGATGCTATTTTCCTAGACAGAGATAATAATATGACGAAAAATAATCTCTCAGCAATAATCAGTATTGCCGTAAATATATAAACCGGATTTACTATCAAAACTCTTGCCAATATTTGACAAGAGTTTTGTCCTGTGTTATTTATAAACATCTATAAATCAAGATAATATTTCATTTAGACTACGCAACTACGCAGGCGTATAACGGCACCTTTACCGATGCTTAAATACAAATTATATTCTTTTTTTGCATAGAGAGATAAACTTCAAATACGCAAATGTTATAAAAACAAATATATAAGTAACATTAATAATCTCTACTTTACCAAGTAAGTCTGTACTCCCAGATTGATACTTATTCATTAAATCAAATAAAGAAAAATATGGAATAAATACTACAAATTCTGCTCTTTGAGAAATCAGGGATAGAACAACTCCAACTCCTGCTATACAAATTGGAATAACAAACGTTTTAAACGATGTACTTACCAACAATTGTAAACTGGCAATTGAAAGCGTAGCAATAAACAGGCGGATAAAAAATATAAAATTCGCAAAGCTATAATCATACCTATTAAAGGGGTATATCGAATATACGTTTTCTAATATGAAAGCAGAGAGGAGCAACAATAAATAAGAAATCATTGCCGACATAAATGACATCATTATTATATATAACACTTTGGCTCCAAAAATATTTGATGTATTTACCGGAAGGGTGAATAATTTCTTTAAATAATCGTTTTTATATTCAATATCAAACAAAGAAAAACAAAAAATAGATATAACTATAGGATACAATAACGTATAAAAAGCCCATATATACCGTTGAAGAATAAAAATCCACGGATTTACAGTGCAGACTTCTGTTAAGTTCGTTGAATCGTACATTATATATACATCTACGAAACTAAAAACCGCAATCGGGAATAAAAGCATAAAATATAATCCGAGTTCTCGTTTACTCTTAAAGATTTCGCCTTTGAATAATCTGTATAAAGATGTTTTCATATTATCGTTTTGTCAAATTCAAGTATATTTCTTCCAAATCCTTATCAACACTCTCGGACTTCTGTATATTAACTCCCTCTTTATCTAACTTAGTCATGAAATCTTTTTGCTCCCCCTTATTTAGGGTAATCAAAATATTGTTCTGTTCAATGGCATTAATTGATATCTTTGACTCCATACAAATTTGTTGAATTTTTAATATATCATTAGACTGAATATTGATTTCAACTGAAACATTATTCATAAGTTCTACTAAAGTTCCTTGGTAACACAATCTTCCATCATGCAATATACCCACATGTGTACATGTTTTCTGTATTTCACTTAAAATATGACTAGATAACAATATTGTTTTTCCCTCCTTTTTCAAATCTATTATTAATTCTCTTATCTCATAAACACCTTCAGGGTCTAATCCATTCAATGGTTCATCCAAAATTAAGGTATTTGGGTCGTTTAATAATGCCATTGCAATACCTAAGCGCTGTTTCATCCCTGATGAATACTTCTTCACCATTTTATCTTTATCCCCTATAAGATTCACCTTTTGCAATACATCATAAATTTTTTGACTATTGCATCCGTAAATATTCTTCAAATATAGAAGATTCTCATATCCAGTTAGATTTCCATAATATGCTGGAGATTCAACCAGGCTTCCTACCATACTAAGTATTTCTCTTTTATGCGAGTTTAATTCTAAACCATTGTGATAAATAGTGTTTTGCAAAGCAGGTAATAAGCCTAACAATAATTTGATTGTTGTACTTTTACCAGCACCATTTTTACCTAAATAGCCATATATACTACCAGTTGGAATTTGCAAGTCAAGGCTCTCTAGAAGGGGTTTCTTTTTGTAATTAAATGATAAATCCTTTGTTTCTATTGCATACATAATATCAGATTATAGGTTTTATACGGTATAAATTTTCATCCTAAACTCATATCGCCCGGGGAACGCCCAGCGGTATGGGTAGTGAGTATCCGTCCCGACGAGCAACAAATCTATAATATTTTAAATCGTTCACCAAATTTAATGGTTAATTGTTGAGCTGTCGCATTCTGATTAAGGATGTACACCGATGATTAATTTGGAATTTGAAAAGGTGAAAAAATAAGTTTTTTATCAAACGAGGTACAGGTTGTGAAATAATCTTTATCTTTACTGCGATTTTTGGTGTCAAAATTCCACTACTGCGGAATAATGATGAAAAGGGAATCAGGTGTAAATCCTGAACAGACCCGCTGCTGTAAGCTCAACCAAAGTCATTGAACAATACTCAAGCCACTGTTCGGAAACGAATGGGAAGGTAGTTCAATGATAGAGTAAGTCAGAAGACCTGCCAAAATAAATAATAGTTGTAAAGCTTTCGGGAAATAAAGCTAAAGAACACTGATAAGAAATCTATCTATGCGTTGCTGTTTTTGATTTTCTTACTCACTCAATCTTTGTATTATTTAATTCCCTTTAAGCTATTTGGTAACGTTCATTTAGCTGATAATGTATTTGCTCAAGACAAAAAATCAATTATTGATAGCTGCGCTATTAAGTATCTTTCAGTTCGCTCAGGCTCAAAGCAAACTGGACAGTCTACAACATCTCGAAGAGGTTGTTGTTATGGCTAAATCATTTAAGGAAGTTATTCCTGCCCAGAAACTTTCCGGGGAGAATTTGAAAGCATTGAACAGTTTGTCGGTTGCTGATGCCATCCGCTATTTTTCCGGAATACAAGTAAAAGACTACGGAGGTATAGGAGGGCTCAAAACAATCAATATCCGTAGCATGGGAACTCATCATGTGGGTGTGTTTTATGATGGGATACAATTGGGGAATGCACAAAACGGGCAAATTGATTTAGGCAGATTTTCGCTAGACAATATGGAAGAAATATCCCTCTATAATGGTCAAAAAAGCCAAATTTTTCAACCAGCAAAAGACTTTGGCTCTTCCGGATCCGTATATCTTCGCTCTCGAACACCTAAGTTTATAAATAATAAGAAATTCAATCTGAATGCTTCCATTAAATCTGGCTCTTTCGACCTCATCAACCCTTCATTTGTATACGAACAAAAGATAAATAATAATCTAAGTGCTTCCTTAAATATAGAATTAATAAATTCTTCCGGCAAATACAAATATCGTTATAAAAGGGTTTATCCGGGCACTCAAGAGGTAATGTACGATACCACAGCTATCAGGAAAAATGGAGATGTGTTTTCTTTTCGAACGGAAGCAGGCTTATACGGCACTATACCTGAAGGCTTCTGGAAAGTTAAATTATATTATTATGATTCTAACAGGGGGCTTCCAGGTGCAATTGTGAACAATGTATGGAAAAACTCACAGCGCCAGTGGGACCGAAGTTTTTTTGCTCAGGGCTCTTTTCAAAAAAGTATAACGAATAAATATGAAATACAAGCGAATGCGAAGTATGCTTATGATTTTATGCATTTTTTAAACCCAGATACCACAACTATGCGTATTGATAATTCCTTTCATCAGCGGGAATGGTATGGATCATTCGCTAATAAATACGCTGTTGCATCTAATTGGGAGATCTCCTTATCAACCGATGTGCAATATAATACACTTAGTTCGGATATGCCCGGCTTTTTCTTCCCCAGGCGAACAACTTCGCTCATAGCATTGGCGAGCGCCCTCGAAATAGGCAATTTTAAAATGCAAGGTAGTCTCCTTGCTACATTTGTAAATGAAGATCTTCGAATAGGAAACTATAATCCAGATTCTCCCTATCAGGATACGGTTGTTGTTGCACCAAACAAACAAGAAATTACCCCTGCATTTTTTATATCCTATAAACCGATTCGAGACCAGGATTTAAATTTCAGAGCTTTTTATAAGAAAATATTCAGAATGCCCACATTCAATGACCTGTATTATACAAATATTGGTTTTTCGGCATTAAAACCAGAATTTACACACCAGTACAATGTTGGATTCCAGTACAGCCGTTCGTTAAAAAATAAATTCATTACATATTTTCAAATGCAGGCTGATGCATATTACAATGAAGTGACGGATAAAATAGTAGCTGAACCGGCAAAGAGCAGCCTTTATCGCTGGACCATGACCAATATCGGATCGGTAGAGATACGTGGACTAGAGACCTCGTTGTCCGCCGCATTTCAACTACCTTACGATATGGATATGAATCTAAAATTGGCCTATACTTACCAAAAAGCCCAGGATTTTACAAAGAAAGATAATCCAATTCTGCAAGAGATGAGTTACGGTGGACAGATAAACTACATCCCCTGGCATAGCGGTTCGGTAATAGTGGGTATGACTTATCAATCGTGGCAACTTAACTACAGCTTCATCTATATTGGGGAGCGGTACGAGAATTCAGTAAACTTACAAGAATTTTATCAGCAACCCTGGTATACACATGATATGGCCATTGTAAAAAAAATCAAGCTGAATAACATCCAGATGCGTATTGCAGGAGAAATTAATAATCTCTTCAGTCAGGACTACGAAGTAGTACTTAACTATCCGATGCCAAAGCGAAATTATAAAATATCTTTTATTGTGGAAATATGAAAAAAACAGCATACCTATACATATTTTCGATTATATCAACCATCTGCTTCAATGCTTGTCGCGAAGATATAGAAATGATTCTCTCCGAAGATGAATTAATGGGAGAACCGAGAGAAGTTGTCGGATACAAGGGCTTCTATCTACTCAATGAGGGGAACATGGGCAGTAACAAAGCGACGTTGGATTATTACAATTTCGAAACAGCTGTATATACCCGAAACATCTATGCCGAAAGAAACCCTACAGTTCCGAAAGAAATGGGAGATGTAGGCAATGACATTGGCATTTACGGCAGCAAATTATATGCGGTAATCAATTGTTCGAACAAAGTAGAAGTAATGGATGCCCAAACTGCTGCGCGAATAACTCATGTCAATATTCCTAATTGTCGTTTTATCAAATTCCTCGGACGCTACGCATATGTAACATCCTACGCAGGACCAGTGGTAATAGACCCCAACTATGAGCAAATAGGCTATGTGGCAAAAATAGATACGGCAACCCTCAAAGAAGTTGATCGCTGTCTTGTGGGATTTCAGCCTGACGAGTTAGAGATTGTGGACGGTAAAATTTATGTTGCCAATTCGGGCGGTTATATGGGGGCGAGCAATACAACTGGTTACGAGCGGACAGTTTCCGTAATCGATGTAAAATCGTTCAAAGAAGAGAAAAGGATAGATGTTGCATACAATCTAGAACGGATCAAAGCCGATAGCCGCGGCAACCTATGGGTAAGCTCCCGAGGAGATTATAAGGGATTACCCGCCCGCCTCTACTTTATTGACAAACAACGCCAACAAGTAACAGACACCATTCCTATAGCCGCCACCAACTACTGGATAGACGACGACATGCTTTATGTTTACGGAACGGAATGGAGTCATATTACACAAGATTGGGCAATTTCTTACAGTATTGTTGACACGCGTACACACAAAATAGTGACTAGAAATATTATAACAGACGGCACCGATAAAGAAATTCAGAAACCATACGGTATCATGGTCAATCCCGAAACAAAAGAGGTATACATTTCCGACGCAGGAAACTACGTAACTCCCGGCCTCTTATATTGTTTTAGCACGGAAGGAAAGAAAAAATGGGTGGTGCGTTCGGGTAACATTCCGGGGCATTTTGCTCTGCTACCTATATATAAAAACTAAAGATTCTGATATAAATATAAATAATTGACGAAATTAAAACTTCATAGTATGAATAATAAACATTTATTGTATTCTGTGTTGTCTCTTATCTTTTGTTTACTGGCATGTTCAGACGAACATAAAGAAAATGTTTTGGCCCCCATAATTTCCGGACTTGAAGAGCAGTACACAGTGCTGGAAGGTGATGTTCTTGAGCTGAATCCCACTATTACAAATAGCAATTCGGTAAGCTATAAGTGGCTATTGGACGGTAGAGAGGTTTCAAATACATTGCTTTACACCTTTAAAGAAAGTGTGGCCGGAAGCTATAAGCTTGTCCTGGAAGCTACCAATGAAGGAGGAAGCACACAAAAAGAAACAAAAATTACAGTCGTAAAAAGGGATTCTGCTCCTGTTATTACAGATTTGGATGAGAAATACACAGTAGATGCAGGATCGGAACTGAAGTTATCGCCCACAATAGTGAGTGGCGGCGAAGTAGCATATTCTTGGCTACTGGAAGATAAAGTTGTGGCAGAAACCAAAGAATATATGTTTAAAACCTTGCATCCGGGTAAATATACGTTGCGTTTAAAAGTAACAAATAAAGAAGGAGTAGCTGAAAAAGAGGTTTTAATCCTTGTAAATGGAGAAAGTATCAGCGTTGAAACTTCTGCATATACTGTTCTTTCACTGGTGTTGCCAGAATACTTAACCAATGAGGATAACATAAAATGGGAAATCCTGCAAGCTCCCTCAGAGTTGTACCGACTTTCTTTTGCAAATTCAAAAACACCGAAGTTCGTTGCCGCTAAAGCGGGCGAATATCACTTGCAGGTTACCGATGGGGAAATAAAAAGTAATTTAAGGATTACAGTAAAAAAGAGTGAGAAACAATTAAGCTCTTACATTTCCAAAGTATTTGACTACCTGCCCGCACCTGGTCAATTTGTTAATAAATTACCTGAATATACCGAAGGAGATACACATGCAGACATGGTAAGGAAAGCAAATGAATGGTTGGTTGGAGAAGATTCATGGATGATCACCCTAGGCGGATGGGGTGGATATGTTACAGTGGGATTTGACCATACTATTATAAATGTTTCGGGAAAACGAGATTTCAGAATCTGCGGAAATGCCTTCGGTGCCAACTACGGACGGCCAGGAGCTCCTTTTGGCGGAAGTTGCGAACCGGGCATTATTATGGTTGCGTATGATAAAAACAAAAATGGAAAACCAGACGAGGAGGAATGGTACGAAATAAAGGGCAGCAGCAACTTCACTGCAGATAGCGAGCCTTGGATTTCTTATGCAAAAGAGAACAAGAATGATATTAAAGTTTACCGCGACTACGAAATGACTTACTATAAACCCACGAAGGAGAGCCCTGAAATAAATGCTGAACCGGATAACCCCAATGCCTATATGTCTATAGAAAAATACATCAAATGGAAAGACAATAAGAACAACGGTGGATATAAAGTGAAGAATGTTTATCACCAGCAATCCTATTATCCGGCATGGGTCAAAGAGGATCAGCTAACATTTAAAGGGATACGATTACCTGAGAATGGGATTAATGAAGGTAAATATGTTTCTAATATCAATGAAAGCAGCACCTATTTTGTATTGTACGCTTTTAGGTACGGATATGTAGATAACTATCCGAATCTGGAAGATAATTCGGGCATCGATATTGATTGGGCGATTGATAAAAAAGGAAATAAGGTAGATCTGCCGGGAATTGATTTTGTGAAAATTTACAATGGAGTAAATCAAGAAAATGGATGGCTTGGTGAATGCTCAACCGAAGTTGAACGAGGTGAGGACCTCCACATGTTAGGGAAAAGCATAAATACAATAAATGAATAATTATTATCAATTAATCTTATGAAAAAAACTTCTGAACATGATTATTCTAATCAAATGATGGTTTGGGGATGGTTACTTTTTCCAGGATGATTCGAGCCAATGGGGCTAAAATCATCCCAAAAGTAAATTCTCGACAGAATTAGTTATTTAATATTATATTTCTTAAAATCCAAAAAATGAAAAAAGCAGTAAATTACTTGTTTATTTTAATGAGCTGTATAGTCTTATTCGGCTGCAGTGATGAGTATGACGACTCTTACCTTAGAGGGGAGATTGATAAAATCAAAACTGAGATTGAGTCTCTTAAAAAACAGACATCATCTCTTGAAAAGATTGTTGACGCACTAAACAAAGGAAAAGTTATTACCAGCGTCGATGCGTTGAGCGATAATAAAGGATATAAAATTACCTTTAATGACGCTACGTCGATCGACGTATTGAATGGAGCAAAAGCTCCGGTTGTGGGAGTAAAAGAATCGGAAGGAACATATTACTGGACGATAACAACCGATGGGCAAACGGATTATCTGAAGGATAAAGAAGGAAACAAACTACCTGTTTCTGGTCCAAAAATAACAATCGACTCCGAAGGATACTGGACAGCAGGAGGCGTTCGGATTAAGGATGCCAATGGCGAATTGGTAAAAGCTCAGGGGGATTCTTTCTTCCAAGAAATAAACGATGACGAGGATACCGTTGAATTTGTTTTTGCTGATGGCACATCTATCGTAATCCCAAAATCAAGCGGAACATTCCTTTCCTTCGATGTTAGCTCAGTTGTTTTTAATGCAGGTCAGTCTCAACGGTTGAAATTTAAGTTTGCTAATATCAAATCGATAGAAGTAGTTTCCAAACCTGCGGGTTGGAGTACTAACATCCATATACCGGACAAGTACGTAAATGTTGTTGCCCCACAAGACGGATATGGTTTCGGTGAAATTAAATTGCAAGGGATAGACAAAAACGGACTTACATTTATAGCGATAGTGAAGGTTAGTATTGCTGGTAAAGGTTATTCTGCCCTCGATGGTGTCCTTATCTTAAATGAGGGAAATATGACCACGGAAAATGGTTCGTTAATCTTCATATCACCCGAAGGTCAGTTGTTTGACCGGGTTTATTATAGTTCAAACGGGACTGAACTTGGAAATGCAGCACAAGACCTGTTTATTTACAATGGCAAAACGTATATAATTTCCCAAAATGGGAAAAAGAATGCGTTAGGGAACGGATTTGAAAATGACGGGATATTGATTGTAGCGAACAGCGAAACGTTAAAGAAAGAGGCTTCTTATAACGATGAGCTTACTAGTTTAAGTTGGCCAACCCATGTTGCGGTGCTTGATGAAGAAAATATCTTTATCAGAGACAATAATGGAGTCCATTTATTTAATAGCACAACAAAGGCATTAACATTGATTACCGGAACCACAGGCGCGAACAAGAACAGAATGGCTGTTGCCGACAATAAAGTTTTTGTGCCTATCGGCAGCAAACTGGTTGTATTGGAAAAAGGAAAGACAGACGTTGCCCATACCATCAATATGGGAGCCTCCATCAGTGGTGTAATCAAATCGAAGGATGGAAATATATGGGTATCTACAACCGGATCTCCAAATAAGATATCAAAAGTGAGCAGCAAAGACTATTCTGTAATCAAAGCCAATGAAATAACAGTTGGTAAGGTTGGAGCCGGATGGGGTGCTACACCGGGAATCACAGCAAAGGGAGACACTCTTTATTATAGTAATGCTTCTACTACGATATATCGCCATATCTTCAGTACGGGAGAATCGAAAGAGATGGTCAATGCTAAATCATTTGTTAGTAATGCTAACATTGTATATAACACGATTGCTGTTCATCCTAGAACCGGAAAAGTATATTTGAATACAATGAAGGGGTATGGATGGGATTTCTTAGTTAATAGCATAAGTGTATTTGATCTGGATGGAGCAGAACCTGTACTAAGCAATAATTATCAGAATTATACTCATTTCCCGGCCGGAATATTTTTTCCAGCTAATTTCCAATAAATAAAATGAGAATGTAATAATAAAGATTGGCTACCGCCCAAGGTTCGCTACTCTTTATAGAGTAAAGAGGGTGTGTCTGAATTGACATACCCTCTTTTTTTTGTGCACAAAGGTCAAACTGCCAGAACCTCAAAATCTGTCCATCCTACAAAAGTAAAAACCTCTACTATCTGACAAGAATCATCGGTTATATAAAACATGTAAGCAACTTATACAGGTAACTGGTTCCGGCTACCGCTATCAGGCACCAGCCAAGCAGGTTGGCAGCTCCGGGGGCGGGGGTGGTTTCGTTGGGTCCTTCGTTTCCGATGCCGACAGACTGGTGCCCTTGATCGGCAGTTCCGTATTGCCTGAAAGCAGGGGCGGATCCGGTGGTGCCTTCTGACTGAGGGTTACAATTACACCCAGGGCAGCCAGGGCAATCTCCTTTTCTTCCATTACAAGGGCCAGGAGGATAAGGATCTTCAGGAACGTAAGGGTGGACTTTTTGCTGTTTCCTTTTCCGAAAAAAGCAGCTTGCCACTACTAAAATAAATTCAATGATCTGTTTTACTTGTTTCATCTTTCTGTTTGTTTTAAGGGTTTGTATTGAGAATCGTTTGTTTAATACATTGGAATAAAGATCGCACGTGAACAGTTATTCCCCAGGGCAGAACCTCTATTTTTAGCATTGTTTTGCCATAATAGCAGCGTATACCATCGGGCTATGTCCATAATATAGGATACAAATTATAAATAGGAACTCTTGCGCTTACTCCGGAAAATGCAGTGCTATCAGCCTTTCCATATCGGCGGAAATCCGTATTAGCATGCGTTTGTAATTCTGGCGGTTGTCGCCGTTTACCTCGCTGATGTAGCGGCTGTAGGCTATCTCCTGGGCATAGGCTGCAGGTACGTTACTTACGTTTGCGGCAACGGTATACGAGCTTCGTATGAGTCGGCAAAAATCGAAGAAGCTATCCCTTGCCGAAGCATAGCTGCGAAACAGCAATCCCGTTTCGTTGAGCCTTATTTTTTCGCCTGCCCAATAATCGGTTGGGCCACCATAGCCGGTTATTCCAAAAAAGGAATTATAATCTTTGGATAATCTGCTTTCCGCCCATCCGCTTTCGATGGCGGCCTGGGCAAGCACCACCACCGGATTGATATTAAATAGTTTCCCCGCCGCCTGGGCCAGGGGATAAAATTGCTGTACAAAAATCTCCTTTATCATGTGTTAGAATTGAAGGTTCTTATTGAGTTTTCGGGATGAAAAGCCACACCCCGGAGGTACAAAACCTCCGGGAGGGGCCTTGGGGTTAATACACGTGCTCTTTATCGCACTTTTCTTCTACGGTTATCGTTTTAACCACCTGCTTTTCGAACTTGGCGTTATTGATGATATAACGCAACTTGGCGCCCGGACGGAATACGATCTTCGGTCTCTTGAACATCACAGCGGAAAAATCCTCCTCCGTATCAGCTCCCCCGCTGCCGGCCAGCATCTGAAAATTTCCAAGATCCTGAAGTTGAACCACATAACCTTCAGCCAGTCTGGAAGCCAGGGTATGGGTGGTGGCATCCAGCACCGCTTTCACATCCGCACTGGAGGCCGTACAGTAATCGGCCACTGACCCACAGAATTTATCGAAATCCATTTTCATACTCGCCTTGGTCTGACCGTAAAATAGTTTACTGTCTGCCGCTGCATTCTTTCTCATATCCTTCCGTCGTACAACGGTAAATTGTAAAGCCATCGTTTAATCGTTTTTAATTGTTTATAAATAAATGCTTTGCTGATCAACAATACAAATATACCACCCTCCGAAATCTCAAATCCACTTGTGTACACTTGTGTCCACCTATGTCCACTTAAGTACAGATAAGTACAGATATGTCCACCTAGCATATGCTTTAAAGCATACCTAATTATAGATATTTACGCCCCTGAAAGTTGCAAATACCAACTTATAAATGTATCTTTGATAATAGATATAAATTATTATTCATCTTATTTTTTAACCTTAAATGAAAGTGTTCACTATTAAAAGTTATGGTTTCGGGGAGCTATCTTCCCTGTTTTCGCCCGATATAAACATGGCCTCGGCCTCCAAACAACTTAAACGCTGGATTACCGCCAATCCCAAACTCCTCCACCTTCTCCAACAGGAAGGATGGGAAAAAGGACACAAACGTTTAACCCCCAAAATGGTGCAACACATCGTTTCCGTACTGGGAGAACCCTAAAAAAACCAAGGCTTCCACTCTGTCCTAAATAAGCTTATTTGAACTTCAAAATAAGCTTATTTCAACACTCAAATAAACTTATCTGAGTCTTAAAATCAATTGATTTCAAGGCAGGGAAACCTTGTGCGTTTTTTTGAAAATAAACTGATTAAATATGCTTTTATAAACGTATAATCTAAATCAAATTATGAACGAATTAAAGAAGAAAAGGTCTCGATTTAAAGAGTTGATCGAGACCTATTGCGGAGTCAACCCTTACAACTTCGACCTGTTTTTAGCCAATGTAAGGAAGGATGAATATGCACTCTCTGTCATCCTCGAAATAATGGGATACATAAACGATCCCGCCTATTTTAACAACAAGGAACAGATGGTTTTTAAGAACAAATTCAAAAACTATTTCCTGCCCAGGTTGCATACCATGCACAAGGAATGGGACAAGAACTACCATTACGAGAATTTCATGCTCGAACTGAATGAGCATAGTTGCCGCAAAAATCGTGATGAGAAAAACAGGTTGCTGGCCAGAGAGTGTTTTTTAATTATTTACGGGCTTAGCATGGCAGGAATCATAAAATTCACTTCCAAAAGGCATATTCTGAAGTGCATCTGCAAGCTGCTAAATAAAAATTTTAATCTGCAAATTATACAAAATGAGTATATTTTCATTGACAAACACACCGTAATAAATGCGTATCAGTCTGTAATAAAGAAGATTAGAGAACACAGTCAATGACTGAAAGATTAATAAAACCGTCAAAAAAGTATAACTTGACCTTCAAAAAACATGTCGTATCATTGCAGCCGAAAGCAATTTCAAGAAATGAACGAAACAAATCTCCTCCGCTTGCGGAAGCGATTTTACCAAAGCCCGGCCGGATGGCAAAACAAATCCGGAAAGACAATAGCGATTGTCTGAAGCATTTATCAGTAATGGAAAGTCTTTGAATTCCGGTTTTTTTTAAAAGAGTATTTGAATATGCATAATATATTTAAGAAGAACGTAACATTCTTGGTATCATTTTCCTGCTGAAACCCGCTTCAAACCAAGAAAAGTTTGTATAAACCTTGGTAACAATTAATTAAAACAACAAATGATTAACAAAAATCGATACGATGAAAAAGTTTTACACAATGGAGAATTTTCTGAAAAGCGGGTACTACAACATACCCCGTGTGATTGTGGATAACGAGCAGAGCAGCTGCGAAAAAACAGCCCTCAGAGCAAGGATCCTCAGTTACTTCTACCAAAAGGTCTATTTTGCCAAGGGCGAAGTAGTGTTCAACGGCAGGAGATACCTCTGTTTCAGAGGCGAATTTATAGCCAGCCAAAGAGAATTAGCGGAATATTTCAACCTGGATCGCCAACAATGGACACGCATCATAGCAGAGTTTACAAGCGAAAATATACTGAAAATCGAACGCGTCAGGGGCGGATCCCGCATCACCATAGTAGCTTACGACTGCATTGTGGGTAAGAAAAGTGCCCAGTACAAGCAGGCAAACGGAGGCGATAAAGCAGCAGAAGAGGCAACCCCCAAAGCTAAGAAACCAAAACTAGGTGTCTCGGTAGAGAACTACTACCCCGAGCATCACGTAAAGGGTTGCGAAATACCCCCAATTGAGATTGATTATACAAAAATACCACCACGAAAAGACCTTCAGGAAAAGAAGTGGTAGTCATACAAAAAATCATCTTCCGATGGATATACTGCAGTTTGAATATCGGAAGATAAATTTAAATAAAACAAAAACAGGAAAACACGAAAGGCAGGGAGGCGCGACCAGGCAATTCGTTAACACCACACTTAAAAAAAATCTAGTAATGAAAAATTCAGAAATAGGATTCAAAAATGAATTAAGTTTCGTATGCGCTCTCCTTACCGGAGTAGCCGAAAGCAGTCAGGTATACCCACGCATCACTGCAGAAATGTTTACAAGTCGCGAACTGGCTTTGATCTACAAAGGAATTATCGAGCTTTTCAACAAAGGAAAAGCCATGGACTATACGCTTGTGGAACACGAAATGCGTGCCATGGATAACGACCTCTATGCAGAGATGAACGGACTAAATTACGTGGGAGACGGACTTCTTTCTGTGGTTGACGACGTACACGTTACCACCTATGCCGATCTGATTGTGGAAGAGTATCAGCGTAACAGCCTCCGTCTGCTTGTCATGGAGATATCCGGCAAGTGTGGCAGCCGGGACATCCCGGTAGAGCAAATCCTACAGTTGGCAAACACCAAGCTGGAAGAGATTGCCGGTATGGGCGTTAACAGCACCAGCACCCGGCAGATCAGTGAAATTGGTCAGGAGGTGGTTGCTCACCACAGCCGATTGTTGGAGAACGGCGGGACTTCGGTGGGTTACTCCACCGGCCTTAAAGGCATGGATAACATTATGGGCGGCTTTATGAGGGGCGAGGTTGCCATTGCCTCTGCCCTAACCTCTCACGGCAAGACGGCTCTTTCTCTATTCATGGCCGTTCAGATTGCACTAAAAGGGGTGCCGGTATACATCATTTCTTTGGAGATGAGCATGGAGCAGTTATACGGCCGAATCCTGATGTCTATGTCTTCTGTATCGCCAGAGAACCTGCGTATGCACGGACTCACCGAAACAGAGATTGCCGTGGCAAAGAGTCTGAATGAGACCACCCTAAAACGTCTTCCCCTTTTTATCGATTACATCGCTTCGGCACGGCCCGAAGATATCCGCGCCAAAGTGAAGCTGGCTCGCAAGCGCAAACAATGTGACTTCCTGATTCTGGACTATATCAACCAGTTGGATACGGGCCATGCTCAAGGGGAGAACCTGGCTACATCACTGGGGCATGCTATGAAACGCATTAAGGATCTGGCAGTAGAGGAAAACATCCCTGCCTTAGTTTTGGCACAGATGAACCGCGAGATTGAGAAGCGCAACGACAACTATAAGCACAAGTTAAGCGACCTGCGCGACTCCGGGGTACTGGAACAGGCGGCAGACGTGGTGTTCTTTATCAACCGCCCCGAGCTGCAGGGCAATGGCAAAGGCGAAGATGGCGAATCCATGGTGGGTATTGGCACCATCAACATCCTGAAGAACCGAAACGGAGCCACCGGTACAACGAAATTTCGCTACAACACCCACATGACGAGAATCTCTGATTACTAGCTACTATGGGTAACAGCAAAGAAGAGATAGCGAAGCTGAAGGAGGCCGTAAACATCGAAGATGTGATAGGTACCTACGTGGAACTGGAGTACAAATAAGGCGAACAATCTGGATATATTATAAGCGATAGCTCCCGGCTGATGGACAAGGAACAGAAACTGCAACACCAAATGCGAAAGCTGGGAAGCAAACGTTTCCTTTTCGGTCAGGGACCCGAGCAAATGCGGATCAACACCGAGTTGATGAAGCTCCGCTCCCAACTCTCCGAAGTGAGCAAACAACTAAACAGACCCGTAGTCTGGTATAAATAAAAAAGGCACCGGTCGGGTAAAATCTAACAATGTCAGAAATTACAACACCCCAACCGGATGCTTTAAATACATTTTCACGTTCATTAATTTATTTGGTTTAGGTTATCTATTTTATTAACCCCGTCCACTCTTCACAACGGACGGGGGTTTTTACTTAACAAGAAGAGCTCAGCAGAAGAATCCAACCTTTCCTTCTCAGTACTTTTAGTAGTACTGTTTGCTCCGGAATAATGGTCTGTTTCACCGGAATAGTGGTTCTATTTAACCGGAATAAACACTTTTATCTGCTACGAACAAGGAATCACTATACTGCTTTGTACTTAAACCGTATAATCCACTTTCCAATCTTATAAAATTATATTTGCCAGCAGATTTTATGCTACTAGATATACTTTTTTTGTTTGTATTTCTTCCCTTTATTTTTAATATTGAAACAATTTCATCTAAAGATAATGGAGAATCGCTATCGCTTAGAATTTGATGTATTAAACCTCGTATGGTTAAATTGCATACATTCCATTTATACAATGAATAGGTAGATGTCTTCCCAATAGATGCAATTAGGTTCGAATTGACTATAATAGTTCTAATAGAACCCTTTGTAAATTTATATCTAGTAGAATATAAACTATCCAACTTAAATACCAGGTCATCAAATGACATTGGTTGACCATTCTTTTCTAGCATCTTAACTAATTCATTTTCAATATCTATAGAGTTTTGTTTAAGAACAAGATTATTATAATCCAGCTCTACTCCCAAAATGTCAGTAAGAAAAAATGTAAGAATTGAAGTTATCCTGGAAGCATCAATCGAACTGTCTAAAGTGTATTTGTTGATAAAAATATTCAGAGGTAACAATACATCTTCAGTAGTTTTGGCTGATATTGTTTTGGATATATCAGCCAAAGCAGATTTTAAGTCAAAAGAGCTTAATATCTGACTATTTACAACTATTTTTTGATTGTTGTACTCTACTATTGAAACTTCTTTACAAAAAGACAGTATACCAATTAACGAATCATAGGAAAAGTGAGTATCAATCGAATTAAATTCTGACTCATTAATTAAATCATAAATATTCTGAATAGAATTGTAGTCCTCAGCTAAAAATGGATAATTATTTTGATTAAAATTTTGAGTTATTTCAATGGGAAATCTTCTTATTTTATATCTTGATACGATTTGCCTTACTCTTTCTTTGCCTATTCCAAATTCATAAGATATATCAGCATAAGACATTATTGGATATGTTATCCCTTTAGCCTTGTTACAAATAGTATCATTTCTATAATCTGATGTTTGGAAGTAAAGATATAACAATCTAAAAAATGGATAATAGCCATTCTTTTCATAGAATTTTGCGATTTTATATGCTAATACTTCATCCAAAAAAGGAAAATCGTTTAACAGCAATGATAGTTTACCCAGCCCTGGCTTAAGGTCTGTCAAAGTAAAAATATACTGCAGGTATGAAGAGAATGCTTCTGTAATCTCAATTGCCACCATAGCCCCGGATGACCTGTTTCGACGTAAATTAGTTTCTAAATTTTCACAAAACTTTATTATATTTTTATAGTCAATATTATTCTTAGCAAGCACACGGTTGGTACGATTAGATAATTTTCTTTTTAATCTATCATATTCAGATTGGACTAGTACTACTTCAGCTGAATCTAATCTTGAAAATAATAATGATATCTTCTTATCACTGTAATGCCGCTCGATGTTTTTTATTAATAATTTTATTCTATCACGAAAAATAATTATTGTTTTATTGCATTTCCGAATTGTAAAGTTATCAGATATATGCAATTCAATCTTATGCAAAATATCGAGACCTAAATCCCATGAAGATAATATATTATCCACTGAAAATTTATCCTCAAAATTGAAGAATAAAGTAATGTCACTAAAACAATATGATAAGAGTTTATTTAAATTTTTATATTTATGTATAAAACAATCATATATATCATCATTTAAAGCTCGTACACAACTGTCAAAAATATTGACAGCTTGAACTCTTATATCGCTAGGAATGACAATTCTGATTTCACAAGACTTATCGTCGCACGAAGTAATTAGAATGCAATCATTTTTTTTATTCAGAACCTCTAAAGATGTTTTTTTTCCAGATACAACATAATAATGAGCATATTTTACTAACGCATCATTTAATTCCAATATAGTTTTATGTCCACAATTACGAATTTGATATAAATAATTAAATTGTACATATTCCGCTAATTCATTTATGCTATTTATACCCATATTTCTACAGCAGTTTAATGCTCTTCCAGAAAGAAGACCATCACGTATCGGGTCAATCTTCTTTTTTGATTTTTTACAATTCATAACTTCAAGATTTTCGTTTAAGCCTTATGGTAGAGCTCATTCAAGTTCTATAATTATTGTTTGGCTGTACAGGTCACAAATATTCCGGATTCCGGATCGTTCAGCAGGTCTTTTCCACAATGTTCACATAACAATTCGGTTTTGGTAATAAATTCTTTCATATTCATTCTGATAATTCATTTGTTAAACTGCACAAAGATGGCCCAAATATTCCGATTCCGCAACTAATTACTTATCTAGCCTCCAAAACCCCGATAAATCAGCACGCTTAATATACTCTGAAACCGATTTCAAGCTTATACGCATTTTTGTACTAAATCAACATCGAGTTGATGAAGCTCTGCTTCTGTCGTTATTTTTCAGTCTAGCATACAAACCAACAATAGAATTTGTACATCCTGTAAATAGAATCCGGATAAAACAGACTTTTGTGCAGATGTAAAGGGAATATATTTACTTTTTAATTGATTATTTCACCATTTTATGCGAATAGTTCTCCAATAAATGTATATTTGCTTTTGAATACATTGATTTTCTGGATTATAAATTGGTGATGCTTATTTTGTAAACGTGATTCTTGGTACTGAAGTAATGGTATTAAATAACAGAATAAAAAATTCAGCGTATGAAAATTATGATTAAAACATGCCTCCTGCTATTGGTGGGATTTATCTGCTTTTCTTGTACAATATCGAGGCCTATTGCTGTAGTTCCATCGGATAATAACACTACGTACAAAGTGGATTATTTATTTGAACATGATGGCTGTAAAGTGTATCGTTTTTATGACATGGGTAATTATGTGTATTTTACAAACTGTACCGGTGAAGCGATCGCTATAGAAAACGATAGTACAGAGACAAGAATTACAAACACTACTAAAGCGAAGACCCCAACCATACGACAAACCTATTTTGAATGAGATATCATTCATAAAGTCAATTTTAGCTCATTAATGAATTAGATTTCATTCATTAATGAAGTTATAATTTATAGGATAGCAATAGGCAAAACATTGCTATCAATGTAATCATGATAAAACAAAATCACCCCCGGTTACACAACTAACTTGCGTGCCTGGGGGTGATTTATGTTATTACGTTAGGAACCTAGGTGGATCAGAACAGGCTCCAGGCTACGGTTAGGCCGGCCATTACGATGGCTACCATGCTCATAAGCTTGATAAGAATATTTAGACTTGGCCCGGAGGTGTCTTTAAATGGATCGCCTACGGTGTCGCCTACTACAGTGGCTTTGTGTACATCTCCGCCTTTACCGCCCAGGTTGCCTTCTTCTACGTATTTCTTGGCATTGTCCCACGCGCCACCGGCATTAGCCATAAAGATAGCTAGTACAAAGCCGGAGCTTAGTCCGCCGATAAGCAGTCCGATCACACCGGTTACCCCAAAGATAAGTCCGGTTACGATGGGTGCGATGATGGCCAGCAGGGAGGGGAATATCATCTCGTGCTGTGCGCCTTTGGTGGAGATCTCTACGCAGCGGGCATAATCGGGTTCGCCTTCGCCGGTAAGGATTCCTTTAATTTCGCGGAACTGACGGCGCACCTCTTCTACCATGTGTCCGGCAGCGCGGCCCACGGCATTCATGGTGAGTCCGCAGAACAGGAAGGCCATCATTGAGCCCAGGAACATACCAGCCAGCACCTTGGGATTCATGAGTGTTACGTCGTAGTAGTACATAAAGTCGGTGAAGGTTGCTTTGTGGATGGGTATCTCGCGTCCGTCGGCAAAAGTGAGTACAGTCTGACCAATGCGGATAAGTCCTATCTTGATTTCTTCAATATAGGAGGCAAGCAAGGCCAGTCCGGTTAATGCAGCCGATCCGATGGCAAAGCCTTTTCCGGTGGCAGCGGTGGTGTTACCCAGTGAGTCAAGGGCATCGGTACGTTTACGCACCTCCTTACCCAATCCGCACATTTCGGCATTACCTCCGGCATTGTCTGCAATGGGTCCGTAGGCATCGGTAGCGAGGGTGATACCCAGCGTAGACAACATGCCGACTGCAGCAATACCGATACCGTAAAGCCCCATGGAAACGTTGGCAAAGTCGAAGCCTGAAGCAAACAGGTACGAGAGGATGATCCCCGTGGCAACGGCTGCAACGGGAATGGCAGTGGATATCATTCCTAATCCGATACCCGAGATGATAACCGTAGCCGGACCGGTTTTACCAGCTTCCGAAATACGCTGGGTGGGACGATAGGACTGGGATGTATAATATTCCGTAGACTGTCCGATAATGATACCCACCAGCAGACCGGTGATAACGGAACAGGCTACCCAGAACCAGTTTTCGAGCTGCAGCATATACAAAATGCCGAAGGTTGAAATGGCAATCAGCACCGAGCTGAGGTTGGTTCCCACGGCCAGCGAACGTAACAAGTTCTTGATGGTGGCGTTCTCATTGGTACGTACCGCAAAGATACCCAGGATAGAGAGCACAATACCTACCGCCGCAATAAGCATCGGGGCGATAACCGCCTTGTATTGCATTTCTACATTGCCGGTGGCCACATAGGCTGCTGCACCCAAAGCGGCAGTAGCCAGGATAGAACCGCAGTAAGATTCGTACAGGTCGGCACCCATACCGGCAACGTCGCCCACATTGTCGCCCACATTGTCGGCTATGGTAGCCGGGTTACGCGGGTCGTCTTCGGGGATACCGGCTTCCACCTTCCCTACCAGGTCGGCTCCCACATCGGCAGCTTTGGTATAGATACCACCACCCACACGGGCAAACAGGGCCTGGGTGGAGGCTCCCATACCGAAGGTAAGCATGGTGGTTGTGATGATGGAAAGTTTGTGAGTAGGGTCCATGGCTTCGGCAGGAATCACCGAATTAAGCAGAACGTACCAGAAAGAGATGTCCAGCAAGCCCAGACCAACAACCACGAGTCCCATCACAGCACCGCTGCGGAAGGCGATCTGCAACCCTTTGTTGAGTGATGTGCGGGCAGCATTTGCCGTTCTGGCAGAGGCATACGTTGCTGTTTTCATTCCTAAGAAACCGGCCAGTCCGGAAAAGAAACCTCCGGTAAGGAAGGCAACGGGTACCCACTCGTTCTGCACCCCGAAGCCAAAGGCCATAATAGCAAATAAAATAACAAGAACCACAAATACAGAAGCAACAACCTTGTATTGCTGCTTCAGATAAGACATTGCTCCTTCACGTACGTGAGATGCAATTTTCGCCATCATTTCAGTTCCTTCGCTTTCCTTCATCATCTGTTTGTAGAAGAAAAATGCCAAAGAAAGAGCCAACAGAGAGGCGATGGGCACAATCCAGAAAATAGGTGTTATCATTTCTACTAGAATTTAAGTTTAACACTGTAAATGTAGATAAAAAAGATTTTAACTAAACCTATTTTCTGCAGAAAAAAAGAATGCAATCTATAATTTGCTTTTTCTGAGCCTTAATGAATTAGAGATTACCGATACGGAGCTGAAACTCATGGCGGCGGCGGCAATCATGGGTGAAAGTAGCAGACCGAATACGGGGTACAGCACTCCGGCGGCAACGGGTATACCAAGGGCGTTGTAGAAGAAGGCAAAGAAGAGGTTCTGCTTTATATTCTTCATCACAAGCGCGCTTAGTTTCCGGGCCTTCACAATGCCCATCAGGTCGCCTTTCAAAAGGGTGATTCCGGCCCTTTCGATGGCTACATCGGTTCCGG
>Ga0074193_1001018_pt1 | contig 38819 bp, 53 predicted proteins | sample EPASupsiteHSE605_FD_64523 | JGI IMG/M metagenome (GOLD analysis project Ga0074193, IMG submission 64523) | Bioremediated contaminated groundwater from EPA Superfund site, New Mexico - Sample HSE6-05 | ecosystem: Environmental > Aquatic > Deep subsurface > Groundwater > Contaminated ... | reverse complement strand
AGTTATTATTCGTTTCCCCGTGTTTTTTTAGCGTCGACAACACGCACCATTCACTATCCCTTTTAATTAGCGTCTACCTATTCCGCCACCGTATTGTTTATAAAGTTAGCGGGTATTTATACGCCCCCGCTTGGCGATTAAGGAGTGATATATGTATTAGTTGATATCGTAGTGCTGTAAGAAGCCCGCATTTTCGCCACACTTCCTGCGATATTAGGCTGTTTTATATTGCGGATTAAGTGGCAATTAAGTTTTATAACTTTCCACAATATAATTAAAACACATTTTTAGCGGGGAATTCCGCCAACCTAAAAAATATTTTCAAGTTCTATTTCTAGCAACGACAGGAAACCGTCTCTTATTCTTTGAACGCTTCTTTCACTTAAAGTTGTGTTGCAGTATATTATCTTTGTCCCTTTAAGTATATTTTGTTTTATAATTTCTTGCTTGTCCTTATCGAACTTATGCAATGCTCTTTCCACTGCATCTGTTCTCGACCTTAGCACTGCCGTATGCTTTTCTATCTGCTGTGCAATATTGTATGTAGGGTCTGATACGTAAAAACTTCTTCCACCGTCGGCTTCTGGCTTTGATGTTGCCATTATCAAACTGTTTTCTATCTGTTTAATTTTATTGAGGTCACTATAGTAAGAACGGGCAACCTCAAGAACTTGCCTTCGTGATATTGTAGTGCCTTTTTTGGGAATATAATTTCTCAATTTTCCACCCTCCTTTTAAACTTCTTACAGCCAACCACAGGACAACCTCGCTTCTCACCTGTTTTTAATATGTACCCGCAACCAGTTCCAAAACCTTGAAAATATTCCTTGTATTCGCACTCTTTGCATTTTTTACTCTTTTCACGCTCACGGTCATATAAAATTTTCTTTATCTGCTCAGGCTGAACCTTGTATTTTCCACAAGACACTTTTTCTGCTTTGAGCGTGTTGTCGTTTATATAAAGATAAACGCATCTTCTAGTGACCTTTAGTGCTTCTGCCAGTTGAGGTACTGTGTAAATTGTTCCTTTACTCAACTTAAACACCTCTATCCAGCCCAAGAATATAGTCTGTTGTAACTCCATAAAGCTTACTAAGAGAAATTAAATGTATAATCGGCAAGGCATTTGCACCATTTTCGTACCTTGAATAAACTTGTTGAGTTGTTCCCAATATATCGGCAACTTGCTTTTGGGAATATTTTTTGGCTTGTCTAAGTTCTTTAATCCGAAAAATTTTAATTCCGTTCCTCATTATCCTACCTCCTATAGTTATCAAAAATCCATATGCCAAAAACCAAAACAACTACACTTATATAAATCCACCAATAATTGCTTAAAAAATCAAAGTCTAAGGCAATTCTTTTTGTTATATAATCTAGCATTTACCCTCCAACTTTCTGCCACAGTTAGGGCAAAAGTTTATTGAGAAATATGTACTGTTGCCACTTCTCACAAAATACATTGACGGTTCAACATCATCCAATATTTCAACATAAGGTTTACGCTCGCCCATATATCCATAATATCCACTTTCAAATTCTAACTTCTTCTGCTCGTTGCAATATTCACAACCTTTTTCTCGCTCTGCTTCTGTGTTCTCATATTCTGCAAGCCTGTTATATATTCTTAATGATTCACTATCTCCACCCCACATTGACATTACAAGTGGGGTTTCTCTTCTTTGGGTTAATCGTTCCATTTCTAGTCCTCCTTTGGCTTGTGTTTAAACGCTAAATAACGATTTCCGTATTCATAATCCAGCTCATCTGGGCATAGTAAAAATTCTTCGCTATTTTTAAGTTCAATTTCTCTGTTCTCACAATTTATTAAAAACCAACTGTCTTTTACATCTCCAAATGGTCTTAAAACTTTAACCCATACAGGCTCTCCGTCCATCTGCCTTAACTGTTCAATTGTCAACGGTTGCGGATTATCTCGCTCTGCCTTTTCTTGCAGGGCTTGAAGTGCTACATCAAAATGTTTGTCGTATTCGTGCTTGCGTTTTTTGCTACTTGAAAAATCTTGAAACATTGATTTTGCTCTTGCTACACATCCTATTGCTTGCTCGATGTCATTCATCATCAACACACTCCTCTGCGATAGAATTAAGCCAGACTATGCAATCTTCTATGTTTTTGGTTGGATCTGCATCGCATAGTAATTTTGCTACTTGCTTATCACTCATGTTTGTAATTTTATCGAGGTTTGTCGGTCTTGCGTCAAAGCTATTTTCTTTTGCGTAAGAAATACAGGCACTTTCTCCACATTCAAGAAGACATCCATTCCACACAGGACAACGACTACATGAACTGCTCATTTCTGCTCACGCTCCTTTGTCAAAATTTCTAAATCAATTTTTTTTACATTATTTAAAAACATATCCATATAATGTTCACGCTCAACAGCTGTATTACATTTACGTGATATTTCAGATAAAAGTAAATTTATATAATTTGATAATTTAAATGAAATATCTGTTGCAGTTGCTTGCCTATCAAGGCTTATTTTTTTACATTCTAAATAATATTGTTGAGCACATAGGATTACATACGTTGCCATGTCACTAGTTTCAAACATCCTTGAAACTGGTTTACTATAAATTTCAGTTAGCAGTTGCATTTTATTGAATGGCATTCCTGCTCACGCTCCTCAAGTACCGACTTAGCCCCATACTCATTCCAATAATCTACCACTTGTCTACAATGTTCTGAATACTCGCCATCTGTGATAAACGGTTCATCTAAAAGTATTAGTTTGCTTTCTGAAATAAGTTGAGTATTGCTCTCAAGCTCTACAGCATCTAAATTGGCAATCGAATCAGTATAAATACTTGTCTTGGTTTTCCCGATGTTTATTTTTTTGATTTTCCCCTCTAAAAATTTAAATTTCTCTTTTCCTGTTTCATCTTTAAAACTTAGTATAATTCCGATTTTCATATCTGGTGTAATCATTGATTAATCTCCTTTAATTTTGCTTCGGCTTCCTCTTCGGTTAAAAATACACAAATTCCAATACTGCCTAAAATATTTATTGCACAGAATAAATTAACCAAAACAACTGGATGAATGGTAAATTCACAAGGCTTTTCATCACTGAAATCCAAAAGGCAACAATCAGAGTCGTTTAATTCATAGCTACCTTCACTCCAATGTTCGCATTCGTTTTCAATACAATCTCTGCTTATTTCATAAACTATGTCCCCAACCTTGCAAGGCAATTTCAAAACAAGGTCTTTATCCTTGAAATGTTTACAGCTAACGCAACAGTCAGCTAAATTGCAAATCTCATTATGTACGCATTTTTTACAAATCATTGTTACACCTCCACGATGCTTTCAATTTCTACATTAAAGAATATCTTCCACATTTTTCTTTGTATCCAATTAAATTTTGCTGAGTTGTAAATCTTTAAATCTCCTATTTTGACACACGACTTTGATTTAGTTGTATTTTCTGCAATGCGAAATTCTGTCATTTTCAAACCTCCTTAAAATACCGTTCAAAATTTTCTTTAAGCAAAATTAACCTTGCTTGCTTTCTGTCTAAAATATATAAATCGCCAATATGCTTTACTTCCCATTTTTGCCTACTGTTTGCATAAACAGTTATTGATTCTTTGCCTTGAATTATATTAAAAGCAGAATTACTAACTGGCACAGCTATACTCATATTCAAACCTCCTATTTGTTAGTAAAATCTTCGTTTTATTGTGCTTTTAACATTTCTTTTATTTTTGGCTCAATATTTTCTATAAAAATTTTTACAATTCTTTTTGCCATAAGAGGATAAGTTTTTGTTATACACACTAACAATTCATAATCATCAGCAAACTCATTATCTGCGTTTGTATATTCCAAAGCCTTTAATAAGCCATTATATACATCTGATTCAGATGAACCTCGACATATCTCTTCGATTTCTTCCAAATCAAAGTCAGGGTTTTCATCACCTAATACATAATTAATATAATTTTGTGCATTTGACCATGTTTCTTTAAAATCAATAACACTTTCGGATGATATTTTCCCTAACAGATAAGTTTCGTCAAGCCTTGCCATTAGTTCTAAAAATGGCTCTGTGTCAGGTGTTGGTACCCAGCCATAGGCATAGTTGCCACAATCGGATAATATTGATAAATCATATCTATCCAAATCAAAGTTAAAATTTGCCCACAGGCAAGAACCATAATTGTCATCTGTTTTTTCTTGTCTATATTCAAGTGTGATTACATTTGGCTTTTTAATATTAACTGTTGCCATTTTATTTACTCCTTTCACCACTCTGTACTTGCAATAATGTATGGCTCTGAAAAATCGCCATCATATTCAAGTGCTTGTCTTAAAGATATATACTTGCAAACTTCAAAGTTGATATATTTTATATCCCCAAATGTTAGCTCGTTTGGATTGAAGCACAATTCTTCTTTATCTCCTAATTTTTCAATGTCTTTCTCTGTGGCTTCCCACCACATACCATCAGTTTCAAGATTACATTCTTGTATGTTTTTAATGTCTTCTTTAGTAAACTTATCGTCTATTTCTTCTAAATCTTCATACCATTTCAAGGTATCTTCAAGATTCCATTTTGTAGCAACCCAGTTGTATTCATCCATTTTATAAACTTTTATTTCAGACATTGTTTGCTCCTTTCAAAATGTGTATAAAACTTCTATTTGCTTACAATAATTTCGCAAATTATTCAAACTATACTTTCATTCATCGTTAGCACTAACTAACGCAAGCAGAAAGAGGAAAACCAATATGTAGGCTAAGGCTATGTATAGCATTTTTATTGCACTCCTTTTTATTTATTTTTTCATAAATACTAACCAATGTGTCTTGCTACGCCTATCCCCGAACAATGGCCGATAATCAATGCAATTAAGTATTTGGCTAAGTTTTATTTGCTCTTCACACCATTTAAAGACTAATACACCATTAGGCTCCAGTACTCTCATACATTCATTAAATCCTGCTTTAATATCACTCGGCCACGAATCATTTAATTTTCCGTACTTTTTGGCCATCCATGAATTTTCGCCTATTTTTAACAAATGTGGAGGGTCAAAAACCACTAGCTTAAATGTATTGTCTTTAAATGGCATATTTCTAAAGTCGGCCACAATATCGGGATTAACTACTAGCTTTCGGCCATCGCATAATACATCTTCATATTTTCGCTTGTCCATAAACAAAACATTCTCATTTTGCTTGTCAAACCAAAACATACGGCTACCACAACAAGCATCTAATATTGGTTTGTTCTTCAAATCACCTTGCCTCCGTGCTTGTACGGTCTAGTTTTGTTGTATTCGTGTTTGATTTTGATAATTTCTTCAATGTCAATGTGGTTTTCTTCGCACCAAGAAAAAATCATAAGTATACAAGTTATTAGACCACCCATTATTTCTTTTTGTTTGTGCTTCCAATCATATGCCCAAGATAAGCTGCAATGACATTCTGCGATTAATTTTGGCAATGTGCATGTAATTTTTTGCTGGCACAAAAGCAATATTGTCGACTCAACATCAATATCTTCTTTTCCGCAATAGTCAAGAATTCTAATTACGCAATCTGCAAGTTCAACCGCTATTCCCTCTGGCTTTTGCCCGTGCCAATTTGAAAAATCTGTTTCTTCTTTAAGACAACATTCAATAGGCTCGTCTATAAAATATGCCATTGGCTTACCGTCTCTGTACTCCTCCAATGCTTCTGATAATTCAGAGTGGCACAATGCTATAATTTCAGCGAATGACCTTTCCTCTTCCCACCAACCGTGTTTAATTGAGTTGTCGTGTACCTCTTTTGCAAATTCGTTAAAATTCATACCAATTCTCCTTAAACTTCTTTTATTTTTATTCCGTGTACAAATAACATTAATTTACGCTTGATAATATAATCTTTTGTTTTAAAGCCTTTTGTGTCCTCAACAATCTTTTGACCGTTTTCTGTATAAACAAAATCTGCTATGTAAGAACAAGCATTTTCAATACACTTTTTGCCGTCTTTTAACCTTTTGCCGTTTTTGCCGTATCGCTCAAAGTGTTCATATTGAGCAGGGATTAACTCAAATTTAACTTGCAATTGTAAATCTTGAATTTTTCCCGCACGCTCTGAAAGCTTTAATTCACAGTATCTATTTGCTTCGTGACTACTATCAAATTTAATGCCGTCAATCGTAGTAATTTTAGATTTGTATTTGTTCATTTCCTCTCCTTTTATAAACGGGGATTTGTGCTTTTTCTTTGTACAAATCCCAATCATATGACGGTTTTGTCAAAAGCTGGTCTACTTTCTTGTATCGCTCATTGGCTATCTGCTTTCGCTTGCTCTCGCCATTAATTTCGACAGGATGACACAATTCCATTAATCTGTCGTAAGTTCTCGCAAATCTCAAATCAGTGCTTTTTAATTCTGCTCTTGTTAGGTTGCTTGTGATAATTAACGGCTTTTCTGCTCTGTATCTCATTTCGACAAGATTGTAAATTTGCTCTTGTACAAATTCCGTGCCACGCTCTGCACCAAAATCGTCAAGTATTAAAAGGCGTGCATTTTCAATGTGTTTAAAAATTCTTTGCCTTTCATCGTCGAAAAGCCTTGTTAACCTATCGCATAGACAAGTGGTGTTTGCCATGTATACCGACACCCCGTTGTCAATCAAAGCATTAGCGATACAAGCTGCAGCAAAAGTCTTGCCAGTTCCCTTATTGCCTAAGAGCATTAAGCCTAAATTGTTTTTATACATTTCTTGCCAATTTGACACATAGTTTTTGGCAAAGTCTAAATCCTCTGTTGAGTTGTCAAAAGTCATATTAAAATAACGCTTGTCCGCTATGCCTGTTTCTCTTAGTTTCGATATCCTGTTTATTCGCTTTTGCTGTTTTTCTAACTCGTTATCAATAGCTAGTTGCTTTTGTTTGCATTGACAGATAACAGGCATTATGTATTCTCTTCCGCTTAAGTTGACAAAACATTGCTTTGGAGTGTTGCAAAAACCACAGTAAATTAATCCGTCTTGTATATAGTCGTTGTCTTGCTTGGTTTGCGTTTTTTCAATTTGCTGGAAGAAGTCATCAAACATTACCAATATTCACCGTCCTTTGCTGGCTTGTCCTCAATAACCGCTTTATCGTTATAATTGCCGTCTAGCACCTTTGCCATATTTGCATCCTTTGTTAGCCAATCAAAAGTAGCTTGCCAATCCCTGTTATTCTTGCCTTTTAAAAATTCACTATTTTCTGCAAGTTTGAACAATTTTTCAAAGTCTGAATATGTATAACCGTTATTAAGTCTTGCTTTAATTGCCTTTTTTCTTGCTGCTGATATCATTTGTACCTTTGGAAAAGAAACACAAATAGAATTGAAATAATTTGCAATGCATTGGTAGTCAACGGAAGTTGATGTAATATCTATCTCTTTCTCTATATCTAACTCTTTTTCTATCTCTATCTCTGTGTTACAATGTTCAGCATTAGCGTTACAATTTGTTACATCAGTGTTACAATGTAACGCTTTTTGCTTTTCTCTATAATTTCTAACTCTTTCGGCTGTGCTTGTTTCGCACCCAATTAGCTTTTGAGTTTCAGCCATAAATATAGTCATGTCATCAAGAATTTCAACCATATTTAATTCAATAAAAATCTTCATTGCATTTCTTACAATGTCTATATTTGTGTCTGTTATCGTAGCGAGCATTTCTTCGTTGTACGGTATTGTTTCGCTAAACCTTAACTCGCCGTCGTGTGAGATGCTCTCAAGTAAGAGTTTAAGATAAAATAATATATAATCTTTGCCGTTTGGCATCGCTTCAATAATTCGTATATCGTGCCTTTTAAAAAAGTCTTTTTGAAGTTTTAGCCAGTAAAATTTTTTAGCCATTTTGCACCTCCTTTAACGCCTTTTTAGCACCTCGCAAGCACCAAAATATTGATTTTGCCCTGCTGCTCTCTTGCTTTATATATCGTTCAATTTCTTCACGGTCAGAGGGCTTATAATACCCTCTGCCGTCTTGATTGTTGATAATTGCTGTGTCTCTGCGCGCTTGTGATATTTGCTCTCTTATAATTCTGTCTGTAAAGCCAGTGAGCTTTACAAGTTCTTCACGAGTAATTGCGTTGTCTTTGCCTTTAGGAATGTAATCGATTATGTTCATATTTCACCTCTTTGAGAGCCTTTTTAATTCTTTTAAAATTTCCTTTTCAACTATTTCAAGGCAATCATTTTTAGCCACAGTTGGTTTACCTTTGGCATCTTTGTTTTCCTCATACATCTTATTAACAATTTGCTTTACCGAATATCCCTCAAAATAGCTTGGTATTATTTCGCTTGATTTCATTTTTAACCCTCACTTTCATAAAGTCAAAATGAAAGGCTATCATCCCCGTCAATCATTTCAAAATCGTTTGAATTTGAAGAAAAATTAACATCTATTTTATCTTTGAGTTCATTTAAATTCGCATCAGGCAAGGAAGGTGCAGCATTTGCACTTTGCTCTTTGCTTCCGCAAAAGCTTACGTCGCTTGCTACGATTTCAAAGGCTGTACGCTTGTTTCCCTGCTTGTCCTCATAGTTGCGTGTTTGAATTCTGCCTTGAACCGCAATCATTGAACCCTTTTCAAAATATTTACATACAAAATCTGCTGTGCCTCGCCATGCAACAACATTGATAAACGATGTTGTTTTTTTATCTCCAAACCCTGTGTCTACTGCAACTGTAAATGAAGTTACACTTATTCCGTTTTGTGTTGTTTTAAGTTCAGGCGTTGCCGTTAATCTGCCAACAATGGCTGCGATATTCAATGACATATTAATAATCCTCCTAATATTTTTTATAAACTAAATTTTCTTCGTTCCAGTTAGAATACTTTGACTTCAAATACGACTTTATGCGTTCTTTTATTTCAGGTCTATCCGTTGTATTGTCATATCTGTGATGACATCTTCCGCATAGTGTAACGATATTTTCGGGTATTCCTAAACCGCTGTGAGAACGTGCTATGTAATGTGCGTTTGGCATTGCTTGACTGTTCCTACACAATATACATTCGTGGTTGTCACGTTCCCATACTTCGTCCTTGACTTTTTGGGATATGTCTAATGCTCTTGTTCTTTTATTCAATTTCCCCACTCCTTTTTTAATAGGTCAATTTCGCTTGCAGATAGCACTTGTATGCCTTGCAATTTGCAATCGTTTACAAGATTATCAATAAGCCTAGACATTTGTTTTGTGTTGTAAGTTGACGAACCATAGTAAGCGTTCAAAAGTACAAAGCCGTCATGTTCTGCATAGTCGATTTTTTGACAAATCCACCCATAGCCGTGCATTTCCCAAGACTTAACAAAGGTGTCAAATGCCGTTTCATTAATTTCAAATTGCCTAAATATTCCTAGCTCTAATATGTATTTGCGATATATTTCTATCGGCTCAATATTAGCCTTTTGAGAAAGCTTTTTGATTAACACCCATGCATAAGAGTTAGCATTTAACGAACGCTTTTCTCTGTGCACTTTTATTGAGATATCAAGGTCTTTATCGACAAGTTCGTCATACTGCGTTGTGACATCGCCCGTGAGCCTCAGCGTGAGCATTTGTTGCTTATCTAATGTCATTTGCAGGCTTGCTATCTGTCCTCTTAATTCAAGCATTGTCTTTACTTTCCTCGCTAACTTTCGCTTCGTTTATTTTTTCTTTTAGAAGAACAATAGCCTTTGCATACCCCTCAGCGTCATGTGACAACCCTTTTAGCGAAGCTTTTAACGCACTTTCTATACTGCATGGTTTTAGGGTTGCAAATTCTTCTGCATAGTCAACAAGTGCAATATAAGCTCTTTCAACATCCGCATTAATATATGGCGTGTTGGAAAATCCCCATTCAAAAGCCTTTTCGCCCGTTCTGTCCGTGATGCACAAATATGTAATTTTTCTTGTTTTAGTGTTAACTTCAAGTCTTGTAACTCTATAAACCGCAAACTTATATCTAGGCTCATACTTGGGCTTTTCTTTTGTGCCTGTATTCTTGGTTTGAAGTTCAATAAAAATTGGAATTTTAGTATATAGTTCTCTTGCTACGCCAACAGAATATGCGGCTCGTTTAAAAGCATCTGAGGCTTCTCCTTTTTCTTTTTGTGCAAAAGATGGCGTGCCACAATCTTGACGCTTAATCCACATTTGCTTGTCTTTGTCCCATATTTCAATAGTGCAAAACAAACTGCCTTTTATTTCTTGATATGTGTCTTGCCAACCCATTTCACCAAAAGTTTCGTCTAATATGTTTCGGCAAGCTCTGCTGTCTATGTACAATAGGAAACTCGCTTTGTCTTCAAAGCATTGATTTATTCTGCAAGATACTTCATTTGGTCTGACTGGCCTAATCAAAAAATCACTCCTTACTTAAACATCAAAATTTTGCTTTTCTTTAAATTCATCAATGGCTAAGTCCACATCGTAGCCGTCGTATTCATCCGTTTCCGCTTCTACTTCCTCGAACCGCACTGAATATCCGAACTTCCTCTTCTTCAAGTCAATCAATTTCTTCGCTCCACAATGCTCGCAATACTCATACTCCGCATCATCCTCTTCTTGAATGAGAATTGCATTGTCTGATATAGTGCAGCAACAACAAAAACAAGTAATTTTAGACATTCAACGCACACTTCCAATTCCGATGTTTCTTAAAACCTTTTTTATTCTTATATTTTGTGCAGTCCTTGCAAATCTCAGGCTTTTTAGGTGATGAAGCTAATAGCTCTTTATAGTGGGCGCACCTTGTGCAGATGTCATCTATCATCTTTCTACCTCTCCAATGATATAGTTTCAATTTCCCCACACTCTCCTACTCGATGGAATTCGTTAGCTTTTTTAACAATTGATTTCATTTTGCAAATCTTTTTCATTTCATTGCTTGTGTTTTTGCTATAGTTTACATTGCGTACTAGATGATATAACAGTTGTATAGCTTGCTTATCGTCAATGTTCACATCTAATCCACCGCACCACAGTGGAAACGCAGAAAAATCCAAATTCGCAGAACGCAAATCCGCAGAACGCAAATCCGCAGAACGCAAATCCGCAGAACGCAAATCCGCAGAACGCAAATCCGCAGAACGCAAATTCGCAGAACTCAAATCCGCAGAACGCAAATTCGCATAACTCAAATCCGCAGAACGCAAATCCGCAGAACGCAAATCCGCTCTTTTCCCTTTTTCGCCACCACTCCGCAGCCACTCTTTATGTTCGTCTAAAATTTTATTTAATTTTGCTTGTTCCATTTTTAACACTCCCTTAAATTTAAAGCATAATTCATAACGCTGTTTGAATATCCACTTGTAAGCTTGTCCTTTGCTCCGTTTTCACCGCAGTTGTAGCAAACCAAAGCTTTGTGGTAATCGCCGTATTTATGTACTAGATTTGAAAATATGTATACACCGCTCTCAATGTTTTGTTGTGGGTTTGTTAAATCCGTAATACCAAGTTGCTTATTAAGTTCATCATAATGAATTCTATTAATTTGCATTATTCCAACGCATGAGCGGTCACTTGAAAGTGCCATAAAGTCGTACTTGCTTTCTTGCCACATGATGCCTAGCACTATATCTACAGGCACGCTATACTTCTCGCACATCTCAAAAACAAAGTCTTGGTACTGCTCTTCAAGAGGTATGTTGTAATAGGTTTGTTCTTTCTCTACTACTAATACTTGTGGCTTGTCCTGTTTTGTTGTATTCTCAACAATTTCCTGCGTTCCCATTGCTCGTGCCTCAAAGGTGTCTACTTTAAAAAGCAAAACGCAAATTGAAAGCACGCCAAGAAAAATGACTGAAATAATCAAAAATATATCGCACTTACAAAACTTAAAATCCATTTTCAACACTCCTTCTCATTCAACCAGTTTAAAATTGCGCTTTTTGAAAATCTAACACTTCCACCGCATATTTTGATGAATGGCATATTATCTTCTTTTATCCATTTGTATAACGCACCACGTTGCACTCCGAAAATTCGACACGCAAGCGGGATATCAAATAACACAGGTACTTCGTTCCAATCAGTAACTAATGATTGCTTCATAAAATCACTCCTCGTCTGAGATGAAAACTATATGTTTATATGCGTAATCAATCATTTTACTTGCTACACTTCGCATGCTTTCTCCGCTCTCTTCCGCTACTTCCATTACTTTCTCATAGCTATCTGCGTTAAGCCTTGCCATACGTTGAGTTTTTGTGTCTGTGTCTGTATCGGTTTTGCATCTGATTTTAAGCTTGTCCATAAAAGCCTCCTTGTGTTTACTAAGAATATGTTGTATAATTGTTTAGATAGTTTTTCTTTTGCCGTCTTTGAGTGCCAGCTCAAGGCGGTATTTTTATGCTGTGTTGTTACAAAACATTTCAAAGTATCTAATTAAGATACTTGTTTGGCAAAAAAAATATCGCAAAATTCTTGCACGTCTAAATTATATTTGTTCTTTATTTTAGACATTTCATGCTGATTAAATCCAGCGCCTTTTTTTTCGTTGATTTTCTTGCTAAAGGTAGTTGTAGTAATACCTAAGTATTCAGACAGAGAACAATAGTTGTCGCCATTACTAATCATAACAGACCTCAGCTTATTTTTGTTCATATGCTCGCCTCCTTTTTTAGAGTATCTTTTTAAGACACTTTAAGTGTATCATCAATAAATCGTGTTGTCAATAAAAAAGTATCTTTTTTTTATACTTTTTTTATTTTTGATTGATTTTTGTATAAAATTATGATACTATTTTTAAAAATAAAGCATTAGGAGAATTAAAATGGAGATATCTGAAAGAATTAAATTGTTAAGAATTCAAAAGGGAATAACTCAAGAAGAACTAGGTAATAAAATTGGTGTAAAAAAGGCTGCTATTAATAAATATGAAAATGGTATTGTGAAAAATTTTAAAAGAGCTACTATACAAAATTTGTCAAAAGCTCTTGATGTAAGCCCTGCATATTTATTAGGATACGAAGAAAAAGAGCCCATCACAGAAGATGACGAACTCTTTCAAGAAAATATCAAATTGTTTATGTCTTTGCCTGACGAGAAACAAAAACAAGCCCTTGACTTTCTTCGTTTTTTAAAAGGTGAATGAGATAATCGTTTACCTTTTTTTGACTAAAATTTGTAATAAGTTCTTTAAACTTATTTTCCATATACTGCTCCTTTACACTATGTATAGAACAAATGTTCTTATAAAGTTATACTACACCAAAATAAATGTTATTTCAAGTTGCAAAATAACTAAAAATATGTGATAATTATTTACATACCGTTTTAATTTATACTCTTGACAAGAACGGATATACAATATGTATTAATTAACTGATTATTTTAATAGGATGTGTGTATAATGATACGGTCAAACAATTTAGCAGGCGAAAAAGAAGATATAAAATACTCATTGAGTAACAAACCCGCAAATAATGACATTTTTGGTAGTGATATTAAGTTTAAACCACAAGATGAAAATATACTTGGTGCTATAGACCACACAGAGAACGAAGCCTCTACCCCGCCTATTTCAGATAATAACCCTACAGAAAAGCATGAGCCAAAAATAGACTTTAAAACTTGCCCAAAGTGCGGATATATAAATTTAAGCAATGACAATTCTTGTTCATTTTGCGAGACAAACCTTACAACTCTAACAAAATGCCCTGATTGTCATTATGAAATTTCTTATGAAAAAACTCATTGCCCGTATTGTGGATACGACCTTTCATACTATGTTTTAAACGCAAAATTTGCTATAAGCCAATATAATAAGCTCGTCACAACTTTAATTGTAGCTTTAATCGTGCTTATCCCCTTGATTTTGGAAATAGACAAATCTATTTCATATTCACTAATGATAGTTGCAACAATTTTGGCAGCTTATGCTTTGCCTGTTGTTATTTGTAGATTGATTAATAAAAACCCTTTCTCTGAAAAAAGAGGGAAAGGAATAGCATTTATATTTACAGTGTTATCTACTATTGTATTTTTAATAGCATTAGATTATATAAAAGAACTTGACCATTTTACTGTAGGGGCTACCGTGCCTTCATTTTTGGGATACGTAAATTATCTAATTTTAACCTCAAAGAAGCAAAAAACACAGATAACCGCAGAAAGCAAACCCACATATAACAAGCGTATGATTATAATAATTTGCGTAGCCGTCGTTTCGATTGTATCGGTAATATCTATTATTATGTTTAACGGAGGCAAAGAAAGAGAAGCAAACAGTAGTATATCAATAGTGAGTAAGACTGATAATGTTATAGCAGGGAGCGAGGCTCATATAACAGTTAAAGGAAAGCCAAATACACAATATAGCATATCTGTTTATTATGATTCAGGAGAATCAACCGCTGATGGACTAGAAGAAAAGTATTCTGATGATGATGGTTATGTGTCGTGGAAATGGATGACAAGCCCTAGCACAAACGATGGCGAACATAAAATAGTTATTTCAGACGGGCAAGGCAAACTTACAACTTATTTTTATACATTACAAGATGATTATATAGAAGCTGACGATTCGGCATATACAGATGATTCGGTATATGTAATAGAATAGCCATATTTATATAGAGGACGTGTTAAAATGGCAAAGAAAACAAATACTAAAAGAAAAGATGGCAGATATGCTGTACAAGTCTATATTGGACTGGATGAAGATAAAAAGCGTAAGTATAAAACTATATATGGAAATACACAAAAAGAAGCAGACGAAAAAGCACTTGACCTAAAATTACAGTTAAAAAAAGGCATTGACATTACATCCGAAAACGACACTTTTGGTGAATGGGCAGATAGATGGTTAAAGACCAAAAAAAGTAGTATTTCAGAATCCCAATATAGAGCATACCGCTCGTTTGTTAGCCATTTAAAATCAGACTTAGATAATATCCCTATTTCAAAAATTAAATTATATGAAATCCAAAGCGTTATTGACAGATTGGCAAGTAAAAACCCAAACACGCATAAACCGACGGCTAAAAAGACACTGCACGACATAAAAATAACAGCAAAGCAAATATTTGATTTTGCTATTGTAAACAGAGCTATAGAATATAATCCTTGCACCGCATTAATCGTTCCACACAACGCACCAAAAAGCCACAGGAGGGCATTAATTGATACAGAGATATCCATGATTGAAAACACTCCGCACAAGGCGCAGAGAGCGTCAATGATAATGTTATATGCAGGATTAAGAAGAGGCGAATTAATAGCCTTGACGTGGAATGACATTGACTTGAATAAAAAAACAATATTTGTAAATAAGGCTGTAGAATTTATTAACGGGCAAAATCCACAAATAAAGTCAACCAAAACAAAATCAGGGTTAAGGACAATTCCAATACCTCAAAAACTTGTTGACTTTTTAAAAGCTGAAACAAAAGATAGTATATATGTTTGCTCCAACAAGGGCAGTCTACACACACAAACATCGTGGAAATGTCTGTGGAACACATATTTATTAGATTTAGATGTAATATACGGTAACGCAACGTTTGTTAAAGACGGAAAAGTTAAATATAAAAAAAGCAAATACGATAAGAATTTTAAAGGCATTACAATAGAAAGATTTACTCCGCATTATTTAAGACACACTTACGCAACAATGCTATATAAGGCAGGAGTGGACGTATTAACGGCTAAAACATTGCTTGGTCATGCAGACATAAAAACAACGCTAGGCATATATACGCACCTCGACAGTGAGTTTAAAGAGCAGAACATCGAAAAGCTAAATGAATATCTATGCAAGTCAGATGCAAGTCAAGATATTTCAGAAACACCGTAACTGCGTTGCTTTGAGCGTTTTATTAGCTGATTCGTAATCAGCAGATCAGGGGTTCGAGTCCCCTCAGTAGCTCCAGATAAGAAAAGCTATGTGTCAGGATTTGAACTTACACATAGCTTTTCTTATTATAACATAATATACTTTTAAAGTAGCATATTATCTCTCACACCGAAGACAGGGAATATAACAAGCTGCTTTCCCGTTTTTATTTCAAATGACTATAACACTTAAAATGAGGCACACAGAATGATGATTGAAACAGACAGACTGTATCTGATACCATTAACTACCCATCAATTGAAACTATGGGTAAAGGATATTTCCGCTTTGGAGAACGAACTGAATTGTAGCTATCGTGCAGAGCCTATGGAAGGCATATTTTTAGACATAGTAAAAGGACAATTTGATATTACGTCAAAAGATGAAACTAACTATTTATATCATAGCTTTTGGTTTTTGTTGCGTAAAACGGATAGGATTGTCATCGGATCTGCTGATTTTAAAGATTTACCAAACGCTGATGGTGAAGTGGAAATCGGATATGGGTTAGGCGAAGAGTTCAGGAATCATGGCTATATGACCGAAGCAGTGCAAGCTATGTGCTTATGGGCAATGAAGCAAAAAACAATTTCCCATATTATTGCTGAAACAGATATTGATGGTATTGCATCTCAACATATATTGGAGCGGTGCGGTTTTAGACAGTATAGGAAAAGTGAAACACTCTGGTGGAAATTATAAGCATTTTGGGCTTGAGGTTTGCATCTTAATTGAGCAAATGATACATATAAAAAACCTATATATACGTTATTATTCAGCGTTTTATAGGCTTTTTGTTTTTATTTCTCGCCTCTATTTCTGCCCGCTTTGGGCGTTCTTTTCAAAGCATATAAGTTAAAATCAAAATAAAATAATATTTTTCTGTAACATAGTGACTTAAAATGTTGTATAAATACAAATAATATAATTATATTATTGTTTAAAAATTGATAAAATAATGAGTAGAATTTTGATTTAATAAAAGTCTAAAACTATCATTACAAATGCTTTATTTTAACCTCTATTTTATGATTACAATAAGCTTGTAAACCTACATTTCATGTGGTATAATTCGGATATTAAATGGTTTGAAAGGAGCAGTTATGATAACTGGAAAAAATCTTTCGGCTGAACTTCTTGCAGGCTGGTTTAAACTTGACAATGCTGGCAAGGTTTTTCCGGGTCAAAACACTTCTACATGGTCAAATGTTTTCCGTATGACAGCCGTGCTGGATGAAACCATTGACCCAGAGATATTAAGGCAGTCAGTTATTGCCACTCTTACTCGTTTCCCTTGCTTTGATGTTGAAATGCACAAGGGACTTTTTTGGTATTATCTTGAAAAGAACCGCAACCAATGTCCGCCTATTTTGCCTGATATTAAAAATCCATGCACCAGAATAAAGTGGTATGAAAACGGGCGTTTTTTATTTAGAGTATATTATCGTGAGAACCGTATATCTGTTGAATTTTATCACGCTCTTACAGATGCATATGGCGTTTCTCGATTCCTTTGCACTATGGTTGCACAGTATTTACGTCTGCGTGGATACGATATCCCTTCTGGAGAAAGCGTACTTGACATTAACGATCCAGCCTCGGAGGACGAGCTTGAAGATGCTTTTCCAAAATTTGCTACATCTAAAGCAAATTTTGATACAAAAAGCGTTTCTGTATATCACTCAGCAGGAAAAAGACTTCCTGCTCATACATGCAATGTAACCACTGGCTTTTTCTCAATAAAAGAACTTAAAGAACACGCATCTAAATATAATGTTACTATTACTGAATTTATCACTGCTATATTTGTTGATATACTTTATCATAAACAATTAAATGAAAAGAAAAAGCAAAAAATTATAGGTGCACAAATACCCGTTAATTTACGCAACTCATTTAAAACTAACACCTTGCGCAACTTTTCACTTTGCTATCAAATCAACCTTGACCCTATGATGGGTGACTACACATTTGAAGAAATTGTGCAAAATACCGCACTTAATTTAAGATGTATAAATAATTCAAAACAACTTAATGCTATGATGACAAGCAACATAAGAAAAGAACGGAATATTATGACAAGAATAGTTCCTTTATTTTTAAAAAATACCATAATGGGTATTTACTTTGGAATAAGTGCTGAAAATACAACGAGCGTGCTATTTTCTAATGTGGGTCTTATTAAATTGCCTGATGAAATGAAAGAACACGTAAAGGCTCTCACACTTATTCCTCCCCATGGAATTCGTAATGCTGCACGCACTGCCGCCGTTGGGTACGGAGATGTTATGAGTATTTCTTTTACAAATGTTTTTGATGCAATGGACGTTGAAAGAGAGTTTTTTACAAGGCTTGTAAAAATGGGTATTCATGTAAAAATCGAAAGTAACAAAGATTAGGAGGTACAGCCTTATGTCATATTGTGTAAACTGTGGAGTTGAGCTTGATAAAAGTGCAAAAGCGTGTGCTCTTTGCAATGCTACTGTTATAAATCCTTTTGATGATGAAAATGTTGAAACAGCCCCAAAGCCATACTCTGATAAGATATTTATACCATCATCTGCAAGCAGGAGATACATTGCTTTTATACTTTCTGTGGTCCTACTTATCCCCAACATTGTTTGCAGTGTCACAAATTTGCTTATACCCACATATGGATTATGGGCAATCTATGTTAATGCCACTAGTCTTTTGTGTTTTATACTTTTTATTCTTCCTTTTTTGTTTCACAAGGTGTATCCGTATTTGGTTCTGTTTTTAGACACTGCGTCAGTCACTCTTTACATTTACTTCTTTTATGCTATGTATAATGAACGAAACTGGTTTTTACTTTTGGCTATGCCTATGGTTTTGTCGCTTGGCATTATCATTGCTTGCTTTTTAACATGGGTGCGTAAGAAGAAGCGAGACTGGCCATATATATTGATTTTCGTTCTGTCTGATATAGCTATATATTCTGTAATAACCGAATTTTTATTTCATTTCTACTATAAGACAGACCATCTTTTCCAGTATTCTATTATTATTGTTGTGTCTTGTCTTTCCCTCATTGCTTTCTTTTTGTTTGTGGCAAAGAATAAACGTTTCAGAGCATGGCTTGCAAAACGTCTCTTTGTATAAGCATAAGTAACAAGAATTAATTATCAAACATAAAATTGCTTATAGTCAGTGTTTGTTTTCAAATTATTTCAATGTGGTTGCTTTACTTTTTGAGTTGCACAAAGTTTTAAATAAAAGATTTCCACCGACTATTTTGAACAATTTAAGTTGCTTAAAACTTCTTAATCATTGTAAATATTACAATTTTAATTTTTAGTTTGACAAGCATATAAATAGGTGCTATTATGGTGCTTAGCTTTTCACTATTTTTTTGAAGGTGTTATTTATGGCTCCTGATTTTTCTATAATTAAAAAGAAAATACAATTAAAACTTTTCTCGCCTACCAAAATTATCATGTGGGGTTTTGCCTTGATAATTTTGGTGGGTGCATTACTTCTATGCTTGCCTATTTCCAGTAGGACTGGTGAGTTCACTAACTTTTTTGATTGTATTTTCACCGCAACATCCGCCACCTGTGTTACAGGGCTCGTAATTTATGACACATACACATACTGGTCTATTTTTGGTCAGCTTGTTATTTTATTGCTCATTCAAGTTGGCGGAATGGGATTTATGACACTGGGCATTTTCGCCGTTGCTTTAACAAAAAAGCATATAGGCTTGCGTGAAAGATTTACAATGAAGGAAGCAATTTCTGCACCTACAGTTGGCGGAATTGTAAGAATTGCAAGATTTATTTTCTTTACCACAATATTCATCGAAGTTATAGGTGCATTTTTTCTATCGTTTAAATTCATACCGCAATTTGGTTTTTTGCGAGGAGTATACTTCTCCATTTTCCATTCAATATCCGCTTTTTGTAATGCAGGATTTGATCTTATGGGTATTGTTAAGCCATTTTCATCTCTCGTCACATATAGCGATAGCGTGCTTATAAACCTCGTTATTTGTTCTTTAATCGTTGTGGGCGGATTAGGATTTTTTGTTTGGGATGATTTACGCACTCACAAATTTAAATTTAGCCATTACAAACTGCATACCAAAATTGTACTTATTGTAACTGCAGCTTTGATTGTTTCTGCCTTTATTTCTATTTTTATTTTTGAAAGCAAGCACAAAACATTTGATAATATGCCATTTGGCCAGCGTGTTTTGATATCTTTATTTCAATCTATCACGCCAAGAACAGCAGGCTTTAACACAATTGATTTAACTTCATTGTCAGATGAAAGTCAGCTTCTTACAATCTGCCTTATGCTTATCGGCGGCTCGCCAAGCTCTACCGCCGGAGGAATAAAAACAACAACACTTGCTGTTATGCTTTTATCCATTGTTACTGAGCTTCGCAACAGAAAGCACATTGAATGCTTTAAGCGTAGAATTGACGACCAAACTGTTCGCCATGCTTACAGTGTACTTACAATGTATCTTTTCTTCTTCTTTATTTCTGCTGTACTCATTTCTGCTATTGATGAAGTTTCTGTCAGCAAGTCGATATTTGAAACTGCATCTGCCATCGGTACTGTTGGTCTATCACTTGGTATTACTCCACAGCTTAGCACCATATCCCATATTATTCTTGGTCTGCTTATGTTCACTGGCAGAGTTGGTGGGCTTACCATTCTTGTTGCATTTGCAAAAGCTTACCCAAACACTGCTTCTCAAATGCCACTGGAAAATATTACAGTAGGTTAAAATCTTGTGTAGCACTTAATTTAAGGAGTATTATTATGAAATCTATTTTAGTAATTGGACTTGGACGATTTGGAAAGCATATGGCAATGAAAATGGCCGATTTGGGCAATGAAGTTCTTGCCGTTGATAGTGATGAACAAAGGGTAAATGATATTTTGCCATATGTAGCAAATGCTCAAATAGGAGATGCTACAAACGCTAAATTTATACACTCTTTAGGAGTAAATAATTTTGACCTGTGCATTGTTGCCATTGGTCAAAACTTTCAGAGTTCACTTGAAGCCGCTGCACTTCTCAAAGAAGATCACGCGAAATTTGTTTTGGCTCGTGCAACAAGTGAAGTTCAAAGAAAGTTTTTACTTCGCAATGGTGCGGACAGAGTAGTATATATAGAAAGAGAATCAGCTGAAAGGCTTGCAATTAAACATGGCTCTCCTAATATATTTGATTATATTGAGCTTACACCTGACTATTCTATATTTGAAATTCGTGTGCCATCAGCTTGGGTTGGAAAAACAATATTAGAAAAGGATATACGCTCACAGTACCATGTTAGTATTTTGGCTACTAAGGAAAATGGTGCTATAAATCCTTTGCCAAAGCCTGATCACGTTTTTTCATGCTGCGAAACATTAATTGTTATTGGTCGTAATGATGATGTGAAAAAATTACCAACAAAATAATTTTAACTCAATCCAATCAAAGGACATGTAAAGTTAGTATGCTTTACATGTCCTTTTTGCTACGCTAGTTTTACATAAACTTTGTTTGGTTTTAATATATTTTTATAATAGAATATATTTATTTATAAAAAGTTAAGATTTGTCACAAACAATAGATAAAAGTCTAAAAGCATGATATACTTACCCTATTATTTAGGAATGGATTTGATGTTTATGGAAAATGGTACATCTTCTGCAAACCCAAGCAATAAAACATTTTGGAAGAAGCATCCTTATTTTTCAAAGGGAATTTGTTCGTTTTGCGTTATTGCCGCCGGCATAGCCTTCTATTTTATTTTGCTTAGAATAGAAATTGTGAACTCTGTTCTTTACAAATTTTTTGATATTATTGACCCTGTATTTTATGGTATTGCAATCGCCTTTTTGCTAAATCCTTTGGTGAAAAATTTAGAAAAAATTATTTTAAAATGGATTACTAAAAAAAGCACGAAAGAGATTACGCATAAGCAAAAGTCAATAATTAGGTCTTTTAGCATCCTCATTGCGGTTATCATAGCTATTCTCATTATTTATCTTATAGCAAGCTTTTTATTTCCTGAAATTATTCAAAGTCTTGATAATATAAGTAAAACTTTGCCGCATCAAATAGATTCATTTAATATTTGGATGTCTGACATTCTTATAAACAATAAAATCCTTTCTCTTAATCCTGATGAAGTTCTTTCCTCTGTTACAAGTTATATCACAAACTGGCTTCAAACTGATTTAACAAAAAAAGTTGATTTATGGCTGGGCTATATAACAAATGGACTTGCAGGTGCTATTGAAATTATATTTAATCTTGTTATAGGTTTTGCCTGTTCAATTTACATGATGTACAATAAAGAAAAATTTTTTGCACAGTGCAAAAAGATACTTTTCGCATTTTTAAAACCTGCTCATGCAAACTCTACTATAAAAATATCAAATGACAGCCTTGATATCTTTACTCATTCAATAATTGGAAAAATTATAGACTCAATAATTCTTGGATTCATTTGCTTTGCAGGAGTTAAGATACTACACCTACCTTATCCTGTTTTAATTAGTTTTATTATTGGTCTAACAAATTTCATTCCGTTCTTTGGTCCTTGGATTGGTGGTTTGCCTTGTGGACTTCTTGTTTTCCTCACTGCCGACCCTATCCAAACCATTTATTTCGGCTTGTTTATTTTGTTCCTGCAACAATTCGACTGCAATTTCCTAACTCCAAAAATTGTGGGTAATTACATTGGTCTTCCTGCTTTTTGGGTTTTGGTTGCTTGCCTTTTGGGCGGTGGATTTTATGGCGTTATGGGACTTATCCTTGGTGCTCCTATATTTGCGATTTGCTATCAGCTTTTCCGCAATTTTGTGTCACACAGACTTGAAAACAAAAAGCTACCCTCTGAAACATCAGAATACCTTGCTAGTGCAGAAGTTCTTCAACATTCAATTAAAGCAAACGAATAAATTTGTAACCCCATACTTTTTAGTATGGGGTTTATTTTTTTATATTCTTACTCCGTTTTTTTTACACCAAAATGGTTAAATTATAACCATTGGAGGTAATATGTATGAAAAAAACTTCACAAAATTATTTTCTTGTTTTTACACTAACTTTTATGTTGTCTTTCGTTGCTTGTAACAAAGCTAATGATAACAAGACAGAATTAACCAAAAACAACGAGAGCCAATTATCAAGTGTTATAAATACCGAAGATATTCTAGTATCCACAACAACAACTACTACAAAAGAAACGGAAAAGCCTGCTATTGCAACAACAGCAAAACGAACTTCAACAACACAACCTAAATCGGCAACGACGCAGTCAAGCATCAAGCAATACTATTCCATCTCTGAAATAGTGGACCTATACAACACCTCTGCAAACAAAGTTAAGCCAACTGCCAAAGTTGCAACGAGAAACAGCCAAAAGCTTGTAGCTCTTCAAAAAACGCCAACGAGTGGACCATTCGCATCTATCTTTAAAGAACACTTTCATAAAGGTTCTTCAAACAAGCCGTTGGCTTGTAGCAATAAAGAACTTAAAAGTAAGCATTTTTTAATATGCAATAAAGATTATACAAGTAAGTTAAAAGCAGATATGGTTAGCTCTGCGTCCTGCACTTATAAAGATGGTAAGTACTCCATTGTAATAAAGCTTAAAGACGACCCTGCTGGCACACAAAATTATTCAAGCACATGCCTAACTGTTATTACTCCAAAACTTATTGCAGACAATGCCAAAACATCGATTATAAAAGAAAAAAATATAACAGCAACTTGCAAGGGCTGCATTTTAAAAGCTACAATAGATGAAAAAACAGGTAATATACTAACTCTGTATTATAAAATGCCAACCTATATTACTGCAAAAGTTTTTGGAACTAACAATAATTTTGCATTTTATATTGAGCAGGATTGGTCGATCTCATGGTAAATATCAACACAACAAAAAAGCCGTGCAGAAGCACGGCTTTAATCATTCAATTTTTGCAAACATCTGTGCCCATAGATGATCTTTGCTACCATTATCTCTATAAACTATAACGCAAGCAAGTCCAACATAATTATATGAATATTTTACAATGTTTGCCCTGTGACCAGGTGAATTCATCCAGTCTGTCATAACCTGTGGAACAGTTGTTTGATTCCATGCAAGATTTTCTCCTGCTTCAACAATATGGCTTTTAAGCTCAGGGTCATTGTCAAGCACTGTGAAGCACTGAGTTCCATCTGGTCTTGTATGTGACCATTGAACGCCAGCCTCTGCAGCACGGATAATTGCAAGTTCACTAAGCCTTGAGTCTAAAGCTAACGGAGGTACACCCGCCGCTGCTCTTTGTTCATTTACGCTTGCAATCATTTCGTTCTCAAAGCCTGTTATTACAGTTACGGTTATAGACTTCTGCTGTCCATTTTGAGTATATTGAATGGTACGTGTTGGCTGAGCCATAACTGTTGTAGGAGGTGCAGTAGTTGGTGCTACTGTAGTTGGTGCTATTGTTGTAGGCCTTTTTGTTGTAATTGACTTTTGTGTCGTAGTTACAGTTTTAGTCGGTGTTTGTGTAGTTGTCTTTGCTGCTATGGTTGCAGCTGTTGTGGTGATTTTTGTTGTACCCGTTGTAGACGAAACTTTTACCTTGTATTTATCAAAATCACAACCAAACATCACAAAAACTATCAATACCACTGCAATTAAAATAGAAATTTTCTTTTTCATCTTATATCTCCTAATACATGCTTTATTTATATTATGAATATAAATAATACAAAATGCAACAATTAATTTAAATATTTTTGAAAAAACAAACAATTTTTTGTGCTATCATGGTTGATTTGTGTTAAATTTAATGTGATCTTAACCTTAATTTAATAATATATTGTTAAACGGTCAATAAAAGCCGTGCATAAGCACAGCTTTTTATTTTATACAATTTGTGCAAACATCTGAGCCCACAACGGGTCAAAACTACCATCTTCTCTTTCTACTAAGACCAACCCAAGCCCAACGCAATTATACTCATCTCTTAAAATGTTTGCTTTGTGCCCAGGAGAATTCATCCAATCTGTCATAACCTGTAAAACAGAGGTTTGATTCCAAGCAAGATTCTCTCCTGCATAATAAATTCTTTTCTTCAAATCAGGTTTCAAGTCAAGCACTGTAAAGCAAGTAGTTCCATCTGGTCTTGTGTGCGACCATAAAACACCCGCTTCAGCAGCACGAATAACTGCAAGTTCACTAAGCTCTGTGTTAATAGATAATGGTAATTTGCCTGCATTTGCTCTTTCATTATTTATATATGCAAGCATCTCTTCTTCAAAGCCTGTTATAACCGTTACATTTATCGACTTATTTTCGCCACTTTGAGTGTATTGAATTGTTTGAGGTGTTTGTGAAAGTGCGCTTGTACCTGCCCAGCGGGTAGTTGCTGAATATGTAGATACAATTGGAACTGTTGTCATCGGACTCGTAGTCGTCGCTCTTGTTGTGGCTTGTGTTTGCCTTGCTGTTGTCGCCTTTGTTGTTTGCATTTGCGTTGCAGTTGTAGACGGCGTAGTGGTTGTTGTTTGAATTGTTGTTACTTCTGAGGTTTGTTGTGAAGTTCTTGTGCTTTTAATTGTACTCTGAGTTGATACTGATATGGATGATGTTTGTCCTTTATCTTTATCATTAGCTTTTTCATTTGCTACATAATATGTCAAAGTTGAAACAAGTAGCAATATCACAATATATTTTTTCATTTGTTATCACCTTAACATCCTTTAATCTATAATACAATTATATTATAAATTAAACACTTGCTTGTTTGCAATAAGAAATATCACCCTACGTTAGAAGTTTCTGGCTGTGTTGTTTGTGTTGTATTCTCGTCTTTAGTTGATTCTTTCGTTAAAGTATTTGAAGTATCTTCATTAGTCAATTTTTGCGTTGTGTTTTCATTGTCATTATTATTAGACGGACGGGTTTGTGCTTCTGTAAGGGAGTACGAACTTTCTGTAGTCTGTTTTAAAGTTGTTGTTCGTGATTTCTCCTTGCCTATTACATCTGGTTTTCCTGTAATTGGAGCTGTTGTACTTGTTATTTTTATTGTTGAGTCAACACCATTATTCACAGTTTGACTTTTCTTGTGTTTTACAAACATAAATGAACCACATATGACAAGTGCTAAAATCACTGCAACAATAACATATTGCCATTGATATTTGGTTTTATTTATGTTGTTTTCCATCGTTCTACCTCCGTATGTACTACGATAAATATTGTGCAAGACCGACAATTAGCGGCATTGTAATAAGTGAACTTAAAGTTGATATTGAAACAAGCTCTGCGGACAGTGCTGTATCTCTTTTAAACTTTGCTGAAAACATTGTGGACATTGCTGCTGTTGGTGCACTAGACGAGATAGCACAAACGACAAGCAAATCTCCACGAATACCACATGCAAACATAACACTAATAGAAATAAGTGGAATTACAACTAGCCTTAAAATAATTGCCAAATATCTTTTGGCATCTTTAAATATGTTCTTAAAATCCAGTCTGGACAAATAAAATCCTATTATTAACATTGGCAACGGTGTGTTAAGAGACGATAAATATTCTACAGGCTTTGCAATAACCGTTGGTAAACTGATTGAAAGAATAGCAAGCAAAAAGCCAACCGTAACGCCTATTATGCCTGGATTAATCACTAGCTTTTTTATTGAAATTGTGTTTCTGTTTCCGCTCATCAAAAGCAGACCATAGCTCCACACAACAATATTAAATGCCGCAACATAAACGGCACCATAAAAGACTCCATCGTCTCCAAGCATCGCCTGTTGAAGTGGCAGAGACATAAACCCGCAATTTGAAAATATAACTCCAAATCTAAGTACTCTACATCTGCTTTCATCATTATCTTTTACTATTAAATGAGCCAAAATTATAGATAAAACATGTATTAAAATTGCAATTAAAAATACAATTCCAAGATTTTTTATCATTTTTGAATCTAATGTTCTTTGGAAAGATTTTATTATTACACAAGGGGTAACAAAATATAGCACTATATTTGTAATTCCCTTAACTGCTTTTTCGTTTACCATCTTTGCCTTGGCAGCAATTACACCAAGTATTATAAGTATAAATAATATCAGCACTTGCTGACCAACCATTAAAAAATTATTAATCATTTGCTCAAAATCCTCTGCTTTTATAGTTATTCCACTTATTATCTTTAAACATATTCTTAGTTATTTTATAAGCCAAAAATCCGCAAAGCGAACCAATTATAGCACCACAAAGCACATCAGTTGGATAGTGAACATACAAATACAACCTTGAAAATCCCATAATTATAGCAAAAATCACACCAGGTATTGCTCCCTTTTTGCCATATACCAAAAGTGATAATGCAAATGCAAATGCAAAGCCTGTATGCCCTGATGGAAATGATCCGCCACTAACCGCGGGTATTATTAGGTCTACACCCTCATTAAAAACAAAAGGTCTTATTCGACCAACAAGAGGTTTTAATATTACATTAATACTTAAGATTTCAAAAACCAATGCAATAGAAAATGTTGTTCCAAGTTTTCGTGTTTTTGGTATGCACAAAAAAATAATCGCAAGAGAAACAAAGAATATTCCATGGTTCCCCAACAATGTTATTGCTTTCATTGTGACATCCAAAAATCCACAAGAAAAAACTTCTCTTATCCAATTTAATATTCCTATTTCAATTTGATTAAGTTGCTGCATACTCTCCTCCACAACTAGAAATCTGATAACTGAATGTTCTCAGTAAGCTTGTAAAGCACAATACTTTGTTCGCTGATTAAGAACATTATACCATAACCCGTCAAGCAAACGGAATACATCACTTTATAATATGCCTAATATTGTTTATTTATTTTAACATCAGACTATATTTACAAAAAGTAAAATAGATTTAAAAGATATAGTTTTTATTAGAATTATATCAAAAAGAAAAAGAGCGAAATTCCGCTCTTTTAGTAAGCTTTGCCCGTGCAACTTTGTGTTTGTCCGTAATTGGCATCATAACAGTTCCGACTGAGATGTATTCCAACAAAAAATTCACATCTATTACTTGTGGTATTTGCCACCGCTTGATATTTGAAATGCTCTATAAATTTGCTCGAGTAACATTACCCTTGCAAGTTGATGTGGGAAAGTCATTTTAGACATTGATAGATTTTGATTTGCCCTTTGCTTAACTTCATTTGAAAGTCCAAAAGAACCGCCTATTATAAATGTAATATTACTTGCACCATCTACAGTAAGCTTTGAAAATTCCTCGCTCAGCTCTGTTGATGTTCTTTGCCTTCCCTCAATGCACATTGCAAAAACGGTTGAACCGTTTGGAATTTTCTCGCATATTTTTTCGCCTTCAGACTTTAATGCATTTTCGATTTGTGCATCTGACGGATTATCCGACAATGCGATTGGCGAAAGTTCAATAACATTAAGCTTGCAAAAAGCTGAAAGTCTCTTTACATATTCTGAACAAGCATCACGAAGATACTGCTCTTTTAATTTTCCTATACATATTATATTTATATTAAGCATAGATACGCTACCTCAAAAAACAGTGATTTTATCTGAATTACAACGTGGTGCAACTGAAAGTAAAAAGTCTTGTCCCTCTACTGCACCGCACTGAACAAGTGCAGAATATGTATTTTGATATGCAAGCTCAGGTGTGTTGTTCTCTCTGCTTAAATGCCCTAAGAAAAAGCGTGTTGTACCACTTTTTAAAAGTTTTGTAACAGCCTGTGCACATCCATCATTTGACAAATGCCCAATTTCGGACAATATTCTGCGTTTTAGATAATAAGGATATTCTCCATTTTCAAGCATTCTAACATCGTGATTAGATTCAATAAGAACCAAATCGCAACCAGATATTGCCGCCATTATCTCATCAGTCATTATTCCAAGGTCAGTAACTATTGCAGCTTTTCTTCCGCCTGGCAAAGTTATAACATAACCTACACTTTCTCTGCTGTCATGCGGTGTTCTAAACGAGATAATCTTCATACCATCAACCTCAACACCTGATGCAATTTCGCCTGCACAAAACTTGCCGTTTAACACTCCTGCATCATCAAGTGCTGCAAGCGTTCCTGGTGATGAATAAACTGGTGTGCCATATTTTGATGCAAAAACTCGAAGACCTTTTACATGGTCAGAATGCTCGTGTGTAACAAAAATCGCCTTGATACTTTGTGGGTCTATTCCAATTTTTGCCAATGCTAAATTAGTTTGCTTTGCATTCATGCCAACATCCACAAGCACTCCGCTTTCCGCTGTTCCTATGTACATTGCGTTGCCACTACTGCCTGAAAACAAAGGGCAAAAACGAGCCATTTCGCCACCACCTTACAAAGTTATTCCAAAAATTGCTATAAAAAAAGGGTGCTATGCACCCTATAATTTGCATAAAATATAAACTAAACCGAGACAATCTGATTATTTCATCCTGCTGATTGAATCCTTGTTGGTTCATCTTCAACCTTAACACGCTGTATATCTGCACCCATTGCATTCAACTTTTCGACTATATTTTCGTATCCACGGTCTATATAAATAACATTCTCAATTTCTGATTTTCCTGTTGCTGCAAGCCCTGCAATTATCATTGCCGCACCTGCACGCAAATCGTCTGCTTTAATTGGAGCTCCTTTAAGCTGTTCTACGCCCTCAATGACAGCAACCTTACCGTCAACTTGAATTGATGCACCCATTCTTATAAGCTGTTCTGCGTATTTAAATCTATTGTCCCAAACACTTTCAGAAATTATGCTGGTACCCTGTGCAATTGTGAGTAACACTGCCATTTGAGGTTGCATATCTGTGGGAAAACCTGGATGAGGCATTGTTTTAAGATTACATCTGGTTGGTCGGCCATGAGAAACCACACGAACAGAATCATCGTTTTCGATTACTTCAATTCCACATTCCTCAAGCTTTGCTGTTATTGACTCTAAATGCTTTGGAATAACATTTTTAACAACAACATCGCCACCTGTTACCGCTGCTGCTACCATATAGGTGCCTGCTTCGATCTGGTCTGGAATAATTGAGTAATCACAACCATGAAGATAAGAAACGCCACGGATTTTGATTACATCTGTACCTGCTCCTCTTACATCTGCTCCCATTGAGTTAAGGAAGTTTGCAAGGTCAACTATATGTGGCTCTTTTGCAGCATTTTCGATTACCGTAAGCCCTCTTGCTTTAACAGCTGCAAGCATAATATTAATTGTTGCACCAACAGAAACAACGTCCATATAAACAGAACTGCCAACAAGTGTTTCAGCAGAAGCATTGACAACACCATTTTCAATAGTGACATTGGCACCAAGCATTTCAAACCCTCTTATGTGCTGATCCATTGGTCTTACTCCACCAAAGTTGCATCCACCAGGCATTGCAACCTTTGCAAAATTACAACGACCAAGCAAAGCACCAATAAGATAGTATGACGCACGAAGATGCTTTGTAAGCTCATGAGGCACAGAGTATGAATTAACTGTGCGTGTATCAATCTCCAATGTGTTGTCATTTATCATTTTAATCTTCGCACCCATGTTGTGAAGAATTTTTATCATCATTGAAACATCACTGATATTTGGTATATTCTCTATTCTGCATACATCTTCAGCAAGAAGAGTTGCAGGAATTATAGCAACAACGGCATTTTTAGCTCCGCTAATATTAACTTCCCCACAGAGCCTGTTTCCGCCGTGAATAACAAATTTATCCACCCAAGGAACACCCCTTACACATAAAATTTTATATATTATAAATTAAGTAATTGTCAAAGTAATTTCTATAAGTAATTATTGATATTATTTCTGATTATTATACCACTATAGAATGAAAATTAAAAGCACTTTTTTAAAAAACATTTCCATCTTTGCTATATTTTTGTAATCAAGCACAAAAGCACACCTAATAGTATGAGTTTTATAAATATTATACTATATATTCGATAAAAGTCTTTCCATATCTTGTGGCAATTCTGCATCAATTTTAAGGTTTTCTCCTGTGATCGGATGCTCTAATTCTACATGGCTACAATGAAGAGCCTGCCTTTCAATTTCAGCATGAATTTCACCATACATCCTGTCGCCTACCAACGCATTTCCCATGTGTGAAAAATGAACCCTTATCTGGTGTGTTCTTCCTGTTTCAAGTTTTATTTTTAACATTGTCATTTCATTGTTTCCATCAATAACCTGCCAATGTGTAACTGCCCTGTCTCCATCCTCGCCAACTGCTCGCAATGTCTTTATCGGGTCGGGTCTAAAAATTGGTTTATCTATTGTTCCACTTCCCTGCAAAACACCTGTTGCGATTGCTGTATATTCCTTTTTGATTTTTCCAGAAAGTTTTGCCGCAGCAAAACTATTAAGAGCACAAATAACTATGCCAGATGTTCCTTTATCAAGTCTTCCAATTGCTCTAAACGTTGATGACTTTCCTTTTTTTGCTAAGTGCCATGAAACTGCATTTGCAAGCGTGTCTCCTTGATGATTATGAGACGGATGCATTGGCAAAAGTGCTGGTTTGTCAACCACAATTATGTCATCGTCTTCATACAACACATTTATAGTATACTCTGTTGGTTGTACAATTATTTCATCTTCGGGAATATTGATAGTAATTTTATCTCCTGCCTTTATTGTGTCCACTGTTCGTGCAGGAATCCCATTTAATAAGATGCCATTATCCACCTGTTTTAACGAGCGAACAAGACGCACAGAAAGTCCTGCACAACCACGAAGATAGTGCAGAACTTCCCTGTTATCGTATTCGTTTTTAACATAAAACGAAAGTGTCCTCATATGTGAATTAATCTACCTTTACTGTCCAGCCGAATGTGTCGGGCAATTTGCCCCACTGAAGACCTGTAAGATTATCATAAAGTTTTTGAGAAATTTCGCCAATTTTTCCATTGTTAAACGGCATTACTTTATCGCCCCAGCGAAGTTCACCAATAGGAGAAATTACAGCTGCTGTGCCGCTTCCGAAGGCCTCTTTTAGTTTACCTTCATCTGCCGCTTTTGCAACTTCGTCGATAGAAAGCTTTCTTTCAGATACCTTAAGACCCCATGAACGAAGCATCTCAATGCATGACATGCGAGTAACTCCACCAAGAATACTTCCTTGAAGTTCTGGTGTGATAACTTCATCACCAATAACAAAGAAAACATTCATTGTTCCAACTTCTTCTATATACTTTCTCTCAACGCCATCAAGCCAAAGGACCTGTGTATATCCCCTTTTTGAAGCTTCATCCTGTGACTTAAGAGATGCAGCATAGTTACCGCCTGTCTTTGCGAAACCAATTCCGCCTTTAACAGCTCTTACATAGTTTGATTCAACAAAAATTTTTACAGGGTTAAGTCCCTCTGGATAATATGCACCAACAGGTGAAAGTATAACAACGAAAAGAAGATGATTTGCTGGGTGAACGCCAACATGTGGGTCAACAGCAAAGATAAACGGGCGAATGTAAAGAGATGTGCCTTCAGCTGTTGGAATCCATTCCTGGTCAATCTTTACAAGTTCTTTAATAGCGTGAACTGCAAACTCCTCGTCAATTTGTGGAATGCAAAGGCGTTCATTAGAAAGGTTCATTCTTGCCATATTCTTGTCAGGTCTAAACAACTGTATTTCGCCTTTATCTGTCCTATATGCTTTCATTCCCTCAAAAACTTCCTGACCATAATGCAAGCACATTGAAGCAGGATCAAGTGAGATTGGTGAATAAGGAATTATTCTTGGATCATGCCAACCTTCACCCTCATCATAATTCATAATAAACATATGATCTGTATAATAATTGCCAAAGCCAAGTTTGCTTTGGTCAGCAGGTTTTGTTTTCGGATTTTTTGTGCGTTCAATTTTGATCTCTTGCACGATTATCACTCCTTTAGTTTATATCTTCATTTTTTATTTAATATATTATACCACTATTTGCATAATTTGCAAGAAATAAATACAGAGAGCCTGATTTAAAACCAAGCTCTCTGTATTGTTATTTTAAGACTATCAAAATATTAAAATTTTACAAATGGAAGAACATATTTAACAACAAACAATGCAACTATTACATACATTACTGGATGTATTTCTTTAATTCTCTTTGTTGCAATCATAACAATAACATATGAAGCAAATCCAAACGCAAGACCGTCTGTTATTGAATAAAAGAGAGGCATTGTGATAATCGTGACAAATGATGGGATTGCAATTGCAAGATCATCCCAATCAATATCTTTAAGAGCACTACACATCATAACACCAACAACGATAAGTATAGGTGCTGTTGCTGCAGTAGGAACAAAGCCAATTACAGGAGAAAGAAGCAAAGCCAACAAGAAGCAAGCACCTGTTGTAAAGGATGTAAGACCTGTTTTACCGCCTACTGAAATACCTGCTGTTGACTCAACATATGTTGTAACTGTTGATGTTCCAAAAACAGCACCAACGGATGTTGCAACTGCATCTGAAAGCATTGCTTTTTCAACCTTTGGAAGGTTACCATCTTCATCAAGATAGCCTGCTTTGTTTGCAGCACCAATAAGTGTTCCAATTGTATCAAACATGTCAACAAGAATAAGAGTAATCATAACTGAAACAAGTGCAAGTACTGGAGCTGAGAAAAGTTCTTTAAAGCCTGTAAAGCAAGCACCAAATGTTGAGAAATCAACATGAGGAATCCAGCTTGTTGGTCTTGTAATACCCATATTAACATGGAATGCAAACTGAACTATGCATCCAACAACTGATGTGCCAATAATTGAAATAAAGAGAGATCCTGGAACCTTTGCAACAACCAAGATAATTGTGAGTGCGAGTCCAAAGAGTGCAAGAAGTGTTGTTGGAACGTTAAGTGCTCCCATTCCAATAATTGTTCCTTTTTCACTTGAAAGAAGACCAGCATTGTTAAAGCCGATAAGAGCAATAAACAAACCGATACCTGCTGAAATAGCTTTTTTAAGTGTAAGCGGAATAGCGTCAACAATAATCTTACGAATTCCAGTTACTGTAATAACTATAAAGAATATGCCTGCGATGAAAACTGCTGCAAGTGCTGCCTTCCATGAAAGTCCCATTGTAAGACACAGTGTGTAGCAGAATACTGCGTTAAGTCCCATTCCTGGAGCCTGTGCAAGTGGATAGTTTGTAAGAAAGCCTATAAGAAATGTACCAAAAGCAGCAGAAAGACAAGTTGCTGTCATAACCGCGATGTTTGGCATTCCTACTGGTGTACCTTTGCCAAGAAATGTCTGGTTTACAAATATGATGTAAGCCATTGTAAAAAAGGTTGTAAGACCCGCAATAATTTCGGTTCTTACGGTGGTATTGTTCTCTTTAAGTTTGAACAATTTTTCCATAAATACGTGTTCCTCCTCTTTTTCCCTAAATCTACAAGATTTAGACTATTAGTTAAATATTATCTTAATAAATAGCGACTGTCAAGACAAACAGTCGGATTAAAAAGTAATATGTTTAACAAAAGTAATGTTCCAAAATCAACCATTTCAAATTTAATTTTTTTACATAATTTGCCTATAAGTATGGCAAATCCAAAAACTCTGCTATTTTAAATATTTTTTTGAAACATATTCCACTTAGTATTTTCCTATTGTTTGTAAATAACCTGATCTAATAAAAAGGATAAACAAAAACGAGCCTAACGCAAAAGCGATAGACTCGTTATAAATTTATTTACCTTGTGATTTTCTTATAATCTTTACAAATTTCATTTTAAGCTTCTTTGCCTTTGGCATTAGCTTGCTGTATAGAAAATATTTGAACCTATTGCCAACCAAAATGTATTCGCCGATAAATTCAAAATAATCTGAGCCAAAGCTCTTTTTAAAATCGCATATACCCACAAAATTATCAGTCGGCTCAAGTTTGCCAAGAGTTCCTTGCTCTGTAATTTCTGGCGTCTTTACAAGCACATAACCAAGGTCATGTATATTGCAGCCATCCTCAATGCTTTTACAAATTCTTAAATAATTGAGGTAGTGGCTGGAGCGAGTGTTATTTCTAACTATATTCCTTGTGCCACCAAAGAGACATGAACCAACTCCTGCATAACGAAGAGTAAGTCCACCTGCAACTGGGATTTTTGCATCTTGCTGATATTCCTTTGTTTCTTCCATTCTTGCTTCAAAGCTTTGCGTGTTCTTATCTATTGATTCTATTTCGTCCTTAAGCCCTCTTATTTTCTTCTCTGGTGCAGTTTCAAGAGCCTTTATTGCCACTTGCTTTTTAGCTTGTCTTTCTTCTTCAAGATTTCTGTCAATTTCTTTGTCGTAATAAACTATTGTAATGTCTGTATTATCTTTAAAAACGCTGATAAGGTTATGGCAATACTCCGAGTCACGCTCTACAAAATCATTCCTGTCAGAAGTATCATGCATAACGCTCATAAAGTCCTTCATTATCTGCGGATTTTTTTCAATATCATCATAAGTATATGTGTGTGCTACAAGTCCACGCTGTGTTCCTATACGAACACTGTAACGAACGCCCTTTTCGCAGTGCTTAAGTATTTTGTCCCCTGGAATTACTTGTCCATTCTCATCCTTTAATTTTAAAAACAACTGAACAGGATGTTTATAAGTATATGTTTCTATATCTGCATTAAGCTCATAACCGCATTTTGTAAGCATTTCGTGAGCATAAAAACCGTCCTTGCAATCCTCACCATTTATGCGAAGTGCAATAAGCGGGTCAACAATAGCACAGGTTGCTTTTGCTTTTTTCATCTCAGACTTTAAAAAATCTGCAAACTCTTTTTGAAGTTGCTCATTTTTATAGTCACTTACCGCTCCGCAAGAAATGTACCACACTGCTCCAGCTGCGGGCAATTTGCGCATAAGGACAAGACAAGTAAGCACGCGCTCGCTATCGCAAAACCCACTGTAAAAGCGAGGCTTCCAAGCCCCCTTTACCTTTGGCCACTGCGAGCATTGAAGAAATGAGCCACCATTTGCAAGCACAAATTCGTCAAACGCTTTTAAATCATTCTCTGTTTTAAATTCATACATTTTAGATACCATATCCTATATAATGTTTCGGCTTCTAAGAGCCTTTTTTGCACATTCACGCTCGTCTATCGGAACAAGTTCACCTTTTACCTTTTGATATTTCTCATGACCCTTGCCAGCAAGAATCAGCATGTCACCCTCTTGCATAACCTGAATAGCATAGTCGATTGCTTTTTCTCTGTCCGTAATCATTTCATACTTACCGCCAGATTGCTCAACATATTCTGCTATCTCTTTTATTATATCATCGGGGTTTTCAAAGTTAGGGTCGTCGGATGTAATTATTGACAAGTCGCAAAGCGATCCTGCAACGAACCCCATTTCCCTTCTGCGAAGCTGTGCCCTGTCTCCAACACTACCAAACAAGCAAATAAGCCTCTTTGGTTCATATTTTCTCATTGTTTGAAGCAACTGCTTTAAGCTTGCTCCGTTATGTGCATAGTCTATTATAATGCTGTAGTCATCACTAATCAATACAGGTTCTGTTCTTCCGCTAACATACACACTGGCAAGTGATTCACGCATATCGTCAATATCTATTCCCATTTTTTCGCATACTGCGATAGCAGCAAGGGCATTATACACACTGTAATATCCAGGTAAACTAATCTGCATGTCATTGTAATGCTTGCCGTTTACCTCAAGGTCAAAAGCTGTGCCAAGAAAGTTTTTATTTTTAAATGCACGAACATTCCTTGCAATGTAATTTGCATCACTGTCAATTCCAAACAAAATCTTTTCTGCTGATGCTTCAATCATATCTAGTGTTGCTTCATCATCAGCACAACCAATCGCAACATCGCACATACTGAAAAATGCTTTTTTCCAGCTATAATATTCTTCAAAGCTTTCGTGCTCATTGCCACCAATATGGTCAGGTGAAATGTTTGTAAACACGCCAATTGAAAATTTCAGATTATCAACCCTGTTCATTTTAACGCCAAGAGATGAAACCTCCATAGCAACAGCTTTGCAACCGTCATTAGCCATTTCTCTAAGAAGTTTTTGTGTTTCATATGACTCAGGCGTTGTGTTAACTGTAGCTCTTGTTACATCTCCCCAGCTTGCACCAACAGTTCCAATACGTCCTGTTTTTATTCCGCATTTATCAAGCATATCTTTAACTATATGAACCGTTGTTGTTTTGCCTTTCGTTCCCGTAATTCCTATTACTGCAAGTTCTTCTGACGGATGCTTAAAAAAGTTAGCAGACAAGGTTGCGAGCACCTCCCTTGTATTATCAACCATTATAATATATGCATCATCTGGCAAATAGACCTCATGTTGACATACAAAAATTCTGCAACCTTTTTCATACGCGGGAAAAGCAAAATTATGTCCGTCCACCAATGAACCAACAAGGCATACGAAGAGTATATCCTCTCCTGCCTTTTTTGAATTATATGCAATATCCTCAATATAACTATCAAGCGGTGGGTTGCCGCTATATTTAACTTTGTTTAATACCTGTTGTAAAAGCATAAAACGACTCCTGTTTTGGTACATATTTTTAACAACTATGTTGATAACAATTATAGATTTTACTATTTTCATTGTCAATAGCATCTATAATCTTGACAAAGTAAAAACTCAATGGGATAATATACTGAATTTAATTTTATAATATATTATAGTTATTATACCTTAAATACCAAAAATAAAAAGACATGCAATATGCAGGAGGAAATATAATGGCAAAAGAACTTGCAAAACAATATGACCCTAAAGAGGTTGAAGACAGAATTTATAGTTCTTGGATTGACGGTGGCTATTTTCATGCAAAGCTTGACCCAACCAAGAAACCGTACACAATAGTTATTCCTCCTCCAAACATCACAGGTCAGCTCCACATGGGGCATGCTCTTGACAATACCTTGCAGGACATTTTAATTCGTTACCGCAGAATGCAGGGCTTCGACGCTCTATGGATTCCTGGCACTGACCATGCTTCAATTGCAACTGAGGCAAAGATTGTTGAAGCAATGGCAAAAGAGGGAATAACAAAAGATGACCTTGGAAGAGACAAGTTTCTTGAGCGTGCATGGCAGTGGAAAGAACAGTTCGGTGGAAGAATTGTTGAGCAGCTCAAGAAGATGGGTTCATCTTGTGACTGGGAGCGTGAGCGTTTTACGCTTGACGAAGGTTGTTCAAAGGCTGTTCGTGAAGTTTTTGTAAGACTTTATGAAAAAGGACTTATATATCAAGGTGAGCGTATAATCAACTGGTGTCCTCACTGCCTCACATCAATTTCTGACGCTGAAGTTGAGTACACCGAAAAAGAAGGCTCCTTCTGGCATTTACGCTATCCTATAACTGGTACTGACAATTATATAGAGCTTGCAACAACAAGACCAGAAACCTTGCTTGGAGATACTGCTGTTGCAGTTAACCCAAATGATGAAAGATACAAGCATCTTATTGGCAAAACTGTTACTTTACCAATTGTTAATAAAGAAATTCCAATTGTTGCTGACAATTATGTTGAAATGGATTTTGGTACAGGCGTTGTTAAAATCACACCTGCCCATGACCCTAACGACTTTGAAGTTGGTGCTCGTCACGATTTACCTATAATTGATGTTATGACAGATGAAGGAAAAATGAACGAGAATGCAGGCGAAAAATATTGTGGCATGGACCGCTACGAATGCAGAAAAGCTATTGTAAAAGACCTTGAAGAAGGCGGATTCCTTGTTAAAATCGAGCCAATGAAGCACAATGTTGGTGCTTGCTATCGTTGCAACACAGTCGTTGAACCACGCATTTCAAAACAATGGTTCGTTAAAATGGAACCCCTTGCAAAACCTGCAATTGAAATGGTTAAGAGCGATAAAGTAAAATTCGTCCCAGAACGTTTTGATAAAATATATTTTCACTGGATGGAAAACATCAAGGATTGGTGCATTTCTCGCCAGCTTTGGT